>Ga0209716_1002402_pt1 | contig 12350 bp, 14 predicted proteins | sample COGITO_mtgs_1205_FD_184811 | JGI IMG/M metagenome (GOLD analysis project Ga0209716, IMG submission 184811) | Pelagic marine microbial communities from North Sea - COGITO_mtgs_120531 (SPAdes) (version 2) | ecosystem: Environmental > Aquatic > Marine > Epipelagic ...
TTTCTACAGGTGTTTCTTCAACATTTGCTATCCATGCTGCTTTTGCTTCTTCTCCGATAAGTCCCTGATAAGGACAAGGAGTTCCTGCATTCATCATAGCATCAAATACACGTTCGTCTTGGCACATGATGGACACAGCAGCGACTTTCATACCCATATCGTACAAAGTCTTCGCATTCTTTAATTTTTCGCAGTTCATGTCTCGTACAGTTGTACCCATACTGATACCAAGTATCTGGGTTTGCACTGCACCCGCAACTCCTACTGTACAGAGGTCGGAATTGGATATATTCATTGTCGGCGTTATTGCTGACGGGGGTGGCGACTCTAACTTAGTGGTAGTATTTACATCACTAGTAGAAGTCGACTCTGTAATTATTGTATCTTCTGCAGCTAGTGCCGTTAAAGGTAAGCAGAGAAGTAGTAAGTACCTTAATTTCATTTGTAGCCTATAAGTTTTGGTTAATTTTTAATACGGTCACTATACCATGTTTAAGCAAAGTTGTCAAGAAGTATTTTACGTAGTATTATAATATTTTATCTACAGTAGATATTACATCAATCCTATAATCAGAATCATTTGGTCCAGTTATACTCCGGATTCCGTGAAAAAATTCTATTATATTTACATCGGAGCTTTCATTAGATACTAATACATCCATTTCCGAAATAGCTTCTTCTATTGTATCATATGATCCTGTATCTACCGCAACACTACTTACCAAGCCATTTTCTTCGTTAATTACTATTTTTCCTATTATATACATTTTAGATCCTCTATTATACTGTTATAGCAGTTACTGAGCCTGCTAGATCGTTAAGAAAAGCACTGCCTGAGCTGATGCCTTTACGAAATTGTATTCTACCTTCTAAAGCATAACTCCCATAAGGCAAGATTACTGATTGATTTTGGTGCTCTGCCAAACCATAGGTAGACAAGCGATTAGTGGATCTAGTTTGTTCAAACGTTACCCATGTGTTTGCAGTACTAAAACCAAACGGGTCTAGATATACGGTAGAGTTGCCTCCAGAGCTAAGTATTTGACCTCCACCATTGTAAGCCGTGAAAAAGTAAGTTCTATCATCTGTACTATCATAATAATAAGCTTCTATATTCCATCTTTGAGTAGATGCAGGAGAATCGGAATTAACTGTAGTAACAGATCCCCCTATTTGATAATCGTTGAGCTTTGAGGCGTTTAGATATTTTGTAACATTTCCAGAAATATACCACTTAGTTCTTGCACCATAACCAGTGCCTAAAGAAGAGTGATAATAACCAGTTCCTATTGTCACTCTTGTAGTGGCAGCTCCAGGTGCCTTAAATTGAAGCCTAACATATAAAATCTGTGTGCTTTCGGAGCCGGAATAGTTTATAATATAATTATAACTTGCATTAAAAGTTCTATGCTTACTAGTGCTGAAAGCAGGAGAATTAAATAAGAACATGTTCGAATTAGTGAGATAGGAGGTGCTTAATACAGAGGATCCGCTTCCTGAGCCTATCATAGGATACATACTTGTCCAAGCAAAACTATGTACTTCTGGACGAGCATCAGTAATACCATAACCAGAAATCGTTGTAGGTTTGGTCGTAATATCAGCGAAAGCAAATGTAGTATCACCTGCTAGTGCAGTAGTATTTGTTGTACCTATCTGTAGTAATGAGGTATCACCTGCCAATGCTGTTGTAGAGCTAGTACCAATTTGCAGTGTCGTAACTGCACCAGTATTACCATCAACACTTGTAACAGAATCTGTTGGAGTAGCAAGCAATGTGAAGTTTGTCATGTCGTGTGGATCAGTAGTTCCACCATTTCTCATATATGTTTTGTTTTCGTCAGTACGAACAACAACATCACCCTCTTCAGTCGTCAATGCAAGCTGTGCCGCTTGGTCTGCAGCAGTTTGAACTGTTGTGAGTGCAGTTGCCGCCATGTTGCCTACGGCTAGTGTTCCTGTGACCTGCGATGCTAAATTAAGACTACCACCTATATCACTTAGAGCAGTATTGCCTGCCATAGCAGCTGTACCTGATGTACCTAACTGCAAGGTTGTAACATCTCCCGTATTCCCATCAACACTTGTAACAGGAGCAGAGGTTATGAAAGAAGATAAGTCTGGAGGAGTATAAGTAAATACGCCATTTGTGTTATTGTAGGCAATTCCACCATCACCCGATGCAGTACCTTCTGTTCCATTTACACTTATATCTGTTAGTGCTATTCCTTCGGCATCATCGGCTACTTGCCATTCTGAATCTGTAGAATTATATTTTAGTATTTTATTATTTGCTAGACCTGTAGTGGCATCTACGTTTGACAAAGCACCAAGACCTGAATTACCTGCTAACGCAGTTGCTGCGGTAGTACCTATCTGTAGTGTAGTTACAGCACCAGTGTTACCATCAACACTTGTAACAGGTGCCGAAGTTATAAAAGAAGATAAATCTGGTGGAGTATATGTAAATACACCATTAGTGTTGTTATATGAAATACCTCCATCACCTGCTGCAGTACCTTCTGTTCCATTTACACTTAGAGAAGTTAGTGCGATACCTACAGATTGAGGTACCCAATCGTAATCAGAACCGTTCCAGCTTAATACTTCATTATTAGCTGCAGTAGATTGATTTAAGTGTGTGTCAACAGTAGAATCTGAGTATAGAGTAGGTTTATTATTAAGACTTGCATATTCCCCATCAAAGAGTGTAGGTTTATTATTAAGACTTGCATATTCCCCATCAAAGAGTGTAGGCTTGCCTGAAAGACTTGAATATACGCCATCAAAGTTTATTGTAGCAGCAGTTCCCAAACCTAGATTCGTTCTAGCAGTTGCTGCATTTGTAAGATCTGATAGGTTGGATGCTTTTGCAAGTTTTGTGCCAATACTGTCTGTTACAGTAGTTGAAAAGCTTGCATCATCTCCAAGAGCAGCTGCAAGTTCATTTAAAGTATCTAGAGCCGCTGGCGAACTGTCTACAAGTCCTGCAACTTCTGCATCTACATAGGCTTTGACGGATTGTTGTGAAGGCACGTGGGTTGCGCTATTTGAACCCATGTTATCTTCATCTTTGATTGCATTCGAAATGCGAGCATCTACTTTAGCAGAGGTATAATATTCGTTATCCCCTTCTGTAAGATCTGTGGTTGTACGAGTTGCTAAAGAGGTTCCGAAAGTTGTGTCAAAGGATGCAGTAGTAGGAATATTGCTCGAGTTACCGATAAAGATGTTGCCATCGTTCAGGTTTGGAGTAGCATTTGTGCGTCCAGCACCCATAATTTTGATGCTGCCGCTGTTGCTATCGCCTCTTACTACTTTTGCGATTTTTTGTATAAGGTTTCCTTCGCCCGTAGGTGCGGAAGTTTCGTAGCCGCCGGGAGTGCTAGCAGATACGTATAATTCTGTTCCGGTTGCGATACCGGTTGTAGAAAGCTGTAACATACTACCAAAAGTAAGTACGTCTACGTTATTATTTCCTTGTGTTGCATTTACAATACCAAATGCAGGCATTTTTGCTGAGTCAGAAGCATCTGCTTTGGCTACAGTAGTTTTCTGCCCTTGATACCCGGTGATATAAACAACGTCGCCTTTTGCTAGACCACTTCCTGATGCTTTGAAATGTACTGCACCTTCTAGATCACCTTTGAATAAAGGAGATTCTACTTTTGTATCTACAACTAGGTCACCGGTCATTGTATCGCCAGTAACATTTACATAGCGTGAGTCAGCAGTAGTTGCTAAATTGTCGAAGGAGGCTTGTACCGAAGCACCTGTAACCCAAGAGCCAGAATCGTGATTAGTTTGTATGGTGGAGGCAAGATTTGACGCTACGATAGATGCGTCTCCGATTCCGACTGTTGTAATATTCTCTGATATGTCTACAGTAGTTACTTGTTCTGTTGCAGTTACAGTAGTAACTACGGGTGCTATATTTACCGTAGTTGTGGTTTCTTCTACTGTTATAGTATTGGTAGGGTCTGAGATAGTTACAGACGTAGGTACTTCTGTCACAGATACATCTGTAACATCTTCCGCAATGTCGACCGTAACTTTATCACTCATCGTGTAACTTCGCGTCTAACCGTTGCCGTACCGCCGATAAGTCGTTTAACCTGCGTGGCAGTTACAGTAGAATCTCCACTATTATTATAAAAGATCTCTAGATCATAGTGATATGTTCCTGCGGTTAGCGGCGAAGATGTGCCAAAAGGCATGGACATTGTAACTTTACCCAGTTTGTTTGAGGGTTGAACACCGTAAGTGCCTGAGTCGGTAGAATCTGTACCAACGTGCGTAGATACTGTGAAAGTTTGCTTGATGCCCCCTTCTAAGGTTTTTCGAAGCGTTGCCCTACCGTGCCAGCCTGATAGATTTTTAAGCGATCCCGATTCCTTTACAGTAAGTTCAAGGCTAAAGTCGGAGCCTTGGTCGATGATTAAGTCGTAGCGTGCTGCTGTCATATGATTTCCTCCATTGACAAATTATACTAAAGTGGAGATATGATGTCAAGAACTTTTTTTAAGTTGGTTTTGTCGGCATTTCAAAGTCTGCCATATCTGTTCTATCTGCCTCAGTTCCGGGCAGATCTCTTAATTCTTGTCTGTAAGTTGACCACTCTGATTTTTTTGCATCTGTTAAAGGGCTGTCGGGCATTTGTGTCCAATCAGAATCCCAAAGAAGTTGTGTTCTCGCAGATCGCAGCTTCTTCTGTACAGCTCCCTTAGCAATGGCTACATGGTTGGGTGATTGTACCCATGCTCCATCTTGCCATGAGCAGTAAGGTAACGTTGCCAACGCTCGTGTTTGCCAAGAAGTTCCATTCCACCACTCTGTTTGAGCATCTTTAAAATATTCTGCGGATAACCAAGTACAGTTGTCATCGGGATCAACAACACCCAATCTTTCAGACTCTATCTCTATCCCTTCCATTTGTGTGATAACTTCACCGTTTGTGTTTACTTTTATAAATATTGTCATTACATTCCGTCTCCAAAGTTTACTATTTGAGCAACTACTGGACCTAACCAGGTATTGTCGTCATAGTTGAAAGCACTATTTTGTGTGCCAAATTTTATTCTTATATCGTTATTACCCGCCCACTGCCAGCTTAACTGTCTGTTTGCTTTTGGGTTCCAAAAAACGTCTCTACCAAGAACAACTCGACCGTTTAAATATCTTTTAACGTTGCTTGTGCCTATTACTTTATTACCACTTGTAGTTGCTGTGCTGGAAGATCTAAGATCCTCTACAAAAGCATTTTCTATTTGAATGGTTCGTGTTTTTGTAGTAAACGCTGTCATTTGTTGTATAGGATGGTATGAACTATGCTGATGAACAGAGGCTGTTTGTACGTCTAGACCATAGGATGTACCTGATGGGGAGTTTACTATACCTGTTGTTCCGCCAATATCTCCAAAACCTTTTGAGTTCACTGTAAATACAACATCAAAAACATTTCGTGTACTATTAGACTGTGCATTACCATCACAGACTTGAAGAATTTTTGGTCTAATTTTTCGAATATTAGTATTAAAACCAGTACTGCTAGCAACAGGGTTTAGAGTTCTAAATACGTCTCTATAATAAATATAAAAGTCTCCTGAAAATTGTGACTGAGGTCTAATATATACGTCAGTGAAGTAACTAGGAAAAACTGTGGGAGTAAGTGTTATAGTTGCTCCGTTTCCTCTTAAATTAGAAATATCTTCACTGGCTTCATAAAGTTCATGTGTATCCAAAATACTAGTTGCACCGGTCTCGAAAACATAGAAAAAGCTAGTACCTGCTTCGTTTTCTATTCTCTCTGGGCCGAAGTAAGTAAGATATATAGGATTTCCGTTTACAGTTGAGGTTCCATATCGCGATCCATCTGCCCACCCAGCATTATAATTAGTTCCGCTATTATCTCGTCTGGGTATAGCTACTAAAAATTTATCTGTAACATTGTCCCAACCAGCGTAGCCACTACCACTACTACCCATAACGCCGCTATAATAGTTTATCCAAGCGCTATAACTAGTAATATTGGCATTGCTAAAGGTAGACGCTATATTACTCCAATCAATTATATCAACGGCTACAGCGTTAGCAGTTACTTCTTGTATTAGGTGCTGTCCTCCTATGTGATCGGGTACCTGCATACATTGTCCTGGAACCCACTCTGATCCTAAATATTGTGCCGCTAGGCCTACTTGGTTTTCTGCAATTACAGTTTCATAAAAGTTTGAGTCAAAAGGCTCTTCTGATCCATTTACGGTACTTCTAAATACTGCTACCTGGCTAGGAGTGTTTGAGTTAAAAAGTGTTTTTCCATTTGCATTTTTTACTTCAATTCCGTGACTGTCAATTCCTGCAGAGCTTAAAGCAAGTGTTTTATTAATTGCATAAAAACTGAACTGATTGAGAATATCATCGGTGCTATCACACGAACAGGGGTTGAGGCTTGGAGATGGATAATTATTTAGACCTCCAAAACACTTCATCGCAGGGTTAGAAGTTGAATCTACACTACCATTTCCTGTTCCCCATGTAAACTTAATCTTTCCTGTAGAATGATATTGGTGTTTATGAGTCCAATCTTCCTGCTGGGCAGAACCAACACCACCTACAGTACCTTTATCAGTTCTTTCAATAAGATAATTATTATCTAAATCACTTTGAGAGGTTACTCCTGGTAAGTCTACAACGATTTGATTGACGAAACCTTGGGTATTATAGTTTGTACCATCATTACAAAGATCAGTTGGCCACAGTCTTATTACTACATTTCTTGCCAGTTCTTGAAACAGCTTCGGGTTTGCCGTTGAATCTATAATAGTTTTCTGAGGGCTGCTGCCGTCTAGAAGTTCAAAGCCAAAGGTTGCGGCTGATGCTATTGTTCCTGAAATTGTAAAAGTTTTTACACGAACAGGCGAACTGTTTGCTGTTGTAGCATGTGTTACGGCTATAGAAGCCGACCAAGACTGTCCTGCAGACCCTGTAATTGTTACAGTTTTAACTATATCATCTGCATATGCGGGCGCGCCTGTAATAGTACAACGGGTAAGGGTTGCAGATCCTGTTGCAGCTTCTGCTGCAGCTTCTTTAATTATATCCCCTCCAGTACCTATCGTATGGCGCCATGAAATTTGATCTCCATTACGCACAACTAGACCGTCTGTTTGCGCGTAAGTGTTTGACCACTCACTGTCGGGACTGATTTGATAAAACGATTGGGTTGCCATGAAAATCTCCTTGAATGTCAGCAATTATATCGCAGTTTGCAAAAATTGTCAAGAAATTTTTTTGAGTTGGGGTATAAGCGTTGTGCTTTGGGCAAGTCTTTTATAGCACCTTCTTGGTTTTGAGAAATACCCCAAGTTGTACGTGTGGGGGAGCGCGAGCGAGCCAAATGATAATGAGTCTCATTACCGCCCCCCTAATGCGAATGATTCTTATTTACGCCCTGGTAAAGCGTGACCACATAGGCGCATCGGGTCGCCCTAACTTTGCATCGGGTCGCATTTTTAGGGTATAATATACCCATATTAAACGAGAGGCTCCACCATGATTTTTTTAACTATTGCAATTCTTTTTTCAATTCCCGCGCTTGGTTGGTTGTTCGCGGGATATATGGCGCGCAAAATACCGTGCGCCCCATGCGACGAAAGGGACTTATTAAGCGACGAAAATGCTTGACTCTTTCACCTAAATAAACTATAATACCCCTGTATTAACAAATAAACTATATAACTTTTTAAGGACTTTTTATTATGACTACTATTAACTACACGCCAGAAATGGTTGCAACACTCACCGCGAACGCGCCTCTCGATTACACTAAAGCCCAGGCTCTAGGAAAAGAAATGGGTCGTTCTGCTAAATCCATCATTGCTAAGGCAAAACGAGAGGGCATAGAATACATTTCAAAACCCGCTCCCGCTCGCAAAAAATCGGCTCCGACTAAATCCGACATTGTAAGCGCGATCTGTTCGGGCTTAGATCTTGACGATCTAGCAGGGCTAGAAAAAGCTACAGGTTCGGCATTGTCGAAACTTTTAAGCGCGATAAAATAAACGCTTGTATTCTTGGGGAAAGCCCTGTATAATCAGGGCTTAACCATTGGAGATATTGATAATGAATAGATACGATTTTTTAGGTTGGGTTGGCTCGGTTGTAATGGTCGCCTTTTCTTTTACTTTGGTTGTGCCGTTCGCCTTGCTTGGGTTGTCTCTTTTGACTGTTCAAGCGATAGCAAATAGAACCTACAACCTAATTGCCCTTAATGCTGTTAGCATTGTCGGCTTTACCTCTAACCTTTTAGGTGCTTAATTATGAATTATATTTTTGATTTGGATCATACTGTTATAGACTCAAGCCACCGCCAATTGACGCGCGCAGATGGTACACTCGATCTTGATAATTGGATTGCCAATTGCACGGCAGAAAAAATTAACCAAGATAAACTGTTACCACTGGCTCGGTTGATGCGTTCGGCTTACTCTAACGGGCATCATGTTGTCATTTGTACAGCCCGCGTTTTATCGGTACACGATCACTGTTATTTGGCTGATAATAATTTGCGCGCTGATTATATTCTATCGCGGGCGATGGGTGATAATCGCGCTGATGCTGAAATGAAACGCGATCTATTGATTAATTATTTTGCATCTAAAAATGTGCCTCTGGCGCGATGGACTCGGAACGCTGTTTTCTATGACGATAATCAAGCGGTCTTGGCTATGGCTCAGGATCTAGGAATTACCGCAAAAAATGCTATTCAAATCAATGCTTCAATGGGGGCAAAATAATGAGACATTACTATTTAATCGTTGACACTGAGACAACTCAACGCGGGACTGTAGCCGATTTTGGTGCGGTAATTGTTACCAAGCAGGGCGAAATTGTAGAGCAATTTGGCGCAATGGTTCACGGGCATTTCGGAAAATTACCGCTTTTCTCTGATCCAACTGCTGATGCTGATGCGTTTTGGTCGGAACAATCCGCCCAGAGGCGCGCAAAAAACTATGATGCTATGCTTGAAAGCGGAGAGCGTTCAATCTCAAGCCCAGCACTTATTAATCAATGGCTTGCAGGTATTAAGGCGCGATACAATCCAACCTTGACGGCTTACAATCTGGCTTTTGATCTTGGCAAATGCCGTAATACTCGCATTAATCTTGGGATTTTCGGTTCTCGGTTCTGCCTGATGAAAGCCGCAAAACGCAAAATTGGCGTTTTGGCTTCTTACCAAGATTTTTGCAAGGCGCGCGGCTTGCTTACTGCTAAACTTAAACGCCCATCTATGACGGCTGACGCTATGGCAAAATTTATTGCCGATACAGAATATTCTGGCTCGCTTGCTGATGAACCCCATACCGCGCTAGAAGATGCGCGCGATTATGAAGCTATGATTTTAACCTACATTTTGCGCGATACTACCCGCGCTCAACTCTTGGAGCTAGGAAAATGAAAAATATAGAATTGCAAGATAAAATTATTGATCAGGAGGCGGAGCTTGCCCGCCTCAAATTGAGGCTTGAAATTATCCGCACTGTTTGCCCAATTTTGGCAATCGTTTTGCAAATAATTATTTTGACTCAAATTTTTTGATGTTCCACGTGGAACACGCTAAAAACCAAAAATCCGCAAAAACTGAATTTTGCGGATTTTTTTGGGTCTTGACAAATAATTTTGGCGCGGGGGCGCCAGTAGTAAGTCAACGATTGTTTTTGTATGGGCCTCGAAAACGTGTGACCAATTGCACGAATTTAGTCATAGTCTATATTTTGGCGCGCCTGCGCCAGTGGTAAAGTGATAAAGCGAACCTTGGTGTACCTCGCGCCGATTATAGTGCATTTCTGACACAATGTCAAGTCTTTTTTGTGACCGGCAGCAATTAAACGCCGATTGGTCAAGTCTTGTTCAAAGTGCCAAAATAGCGCCGATTATACCCTGTGCAAAACCGATTTGTCAAGGCTTTTTTGTGACTTTTGCCAGATTTGAGATAATTAAGTCTAGTCTTGACAAGCTGGAGCGGGTGCGTTATAATTCGAGATAATTTTAGACAATTGTAGCAAATAAAACTTGACGCGCTGAGGTCGTGTGCGGCCCCCCGGAATTAAATTGCGTTCTCCTCACGTCTTTTTCTCAAAAACAGTTGACAAGTGCTCAAAGTGCGTGTATAATAAACCCATATTCAAAACAAATAACCAAACTTTTAAAGGACACAAATTATGACTAACTACCTTAGCAAAGCACCAGGATACCCCGACGTGGTTACATTTGATGTAGCCGATGGCTCATTTGCGTTCTACACTAAAGCGCAATTCGAGAAGTTTGTTAATGATGAGCGTAACGAGCTAGTAGACGCAGAGCAGATCGAGTCTGACGAAGATTTAGACATTGATGACATTCTAGCATTAGCTTATGGAGATGAAATGTTTTGGGATTGGATGCCAGGACCTGTTGAATAGTTCTTGACAATATGCTCAGAAACACGTATAATATCTATATTAAATCGCAGTTAACCAAATTTTTCGGGAGAAAAAATATGACAGAAGTAACCAGAACCCCAAACTACACAGCAGAACAAGTAGACGCTATGGTAGCAGAGTACACCTCTAACCCAACCAAAGACACTGTATCTGCTCTTGCTAAAGAACTCAACAAAAGCACTCGTTCAATAGTTGCAAAACTAGTACGCGAAGGTGTGTATCAAGCTCAACCTAGGACTACCAAGACTGGAGCTCCAGTAGTACGCAAGTCAGAAATCGTAGCACAGCTACAGACAGAACTTGGTGCTATTGCAGGTTTCCCCTCATTGGAGAAAGCTAGTAAAGCAGATCTACAAAACCTTCTTGCGTTAGTACAAGCACGATAATGATACGAGAGTTTATTCGCGACCATGAAACTGCAGTGCTGTTACCTACGGCACTGATAGTTTTCGCCTTAATGACAGGAGTACAGTAATGCCACGATTTCAAATAGACATGAGAGAAGTAGTAGTTCACGCATTCACAGTGGAAGCTGCTACTGAAGAAGAAGCTATTGATAGAATCTATGATGAGGATTTAACAGCTGATTTCACTAATCCTGTCTGTTATGAGGTTGATGACGTACAGGAAATGAAAAGCGATAAAGACTACTATGATGGAAGAAAGGAATTTATTGAGAGCAGTAAAAAAATAGTTCTTGACGATTTGGTTAAATGTTAGTATAATTATGTTTCAAAGTTAAGGGAATGGACAGCACTGATAAAGCTGACTTCATCTCCCAAACTGCCAACCTACCTAGTGGCAGTATAAAGCGTATGGCTAGGAAGGGGTCTGATAGTACCGAACTTATCAAGGTTTGTTTTAGGTAGGTATTTTGTTTGTTCCCTTTATTCCCTAAAAAGCAAAACTGAGGTGCAGTATTAGAGAGCTGCGAGGTTAATAGCGAGGCGGTCTATTTTCCAACCCTAATTAAAAAGTCCTTGCCCTTGTGCCTAGTCAGCCGAGGGCATTTTTTTTTGTCAACATATATGTATACAAAACATCAAAAAAGTCAACATATATGTATACAAAACCTTAAAAATTTCTTGACAATTTCCCCAAACCTCCGTATAATACTCGTATAAATTCTAAAAAGGAGTATGTAAATGACCAACGTAACTAAGTTTCCTACCAAAGAAGTCAAAGCAGCGAGCTTACATCAACGATTAACTGATCTTATGGACAGTTTAGATGTGAAATACTCAGAGCTTGATGCACTTCACGCAGATTTACACAACTCCGAACTAACTGCTACAGAGTTAGAAACCGAACTTGATATCCTTCTTAAACAGTATGTACCTCTAGTAGGTATTGAAAGTGTAGATCCTATGCTTCTTACTTACAGTACCAATGTTAAAGTAACTGAAACAGAAGAAGGTATTGAGCTAGAGTGGTTGGGAGACAATAATGAGAATTAAGGAAGACATACAAACAATGTGGGAACGTGGCGTATCAGTACACGTTATAGCAAAGAAGTACAGTTGCGAACCTATAGATATTATGAGAATATTGGGGATTTGGGAATGAATTATACAGAAGAAATAACTGCTTTTATAGTGGAGAAGTACACTGAGAACCCGTGCATGGACACAGTATTATTACTAGCAGCAAAGTATGACAAAACAGTAAAGTCGATCATCGGCAAGTTAAGTAGAGAAGGAGTATATCAACGTGCAGTTTATACTAACAAGAGTGGGGAAGCTCCTGTCACGAAAGTGGAGCTCGTTAATAACATTGCTGAGAATCTGGGAATTGAAGTTGAGAATCTATTGGGTCTCGACAAAAGCCCAAAGTCAGCTCTTAAAGAACTCGAACAAGCTACGGGTGCAAAAC
>Ga0209716_1002424_pt1 | contig 12277 bp, 6 predicted proteins | sample COGITO_mtgs_1205_FD_184811 | JGI IMG/M metagenome (GOLD analysis project Ga0209716, IMG submission 184811) | Pelagic marine microbial communities from North Sea - COGITO_mtgs_120531 (SPAdes) (version 2) | ecosystem: Environmental > Aquatic > Marine > Epipelagic ...
CGGCGAGTCGATCACATGTCTGACCCCCGCTTCGGGACCTGGTTTCGCCATCGTCGGTTTGGCAGTCAGAACGGGGATTGCCTACGCGCCGGTCAGGGACGACATCAGCTTAGAGAACGGGGCGAACATGTTTGAGTTTGTGCAACCATGGAGAATCACGTCGGTGTTTCCTGACGAGACGTACACGAGTGGAGGTCAGTTGTTGTTCATTCGTGGGCAGGATATACGACCAGAGCTGAGATGTACTTTCGTGGACAACTCTCCGACCGGCGCGACGATTCACTTTGTTTCGTCAACCCTGGTGGTGTGTGAAGCTGAGGAGTTCACGTCAAAATCCAGTGGCGTGCTCAAGCTGCGGCACAACTCACATGTCGCCGCTGAAGGGCAACAGATCACCGTCAGGCACCGTGAGGTACCAAAGATCGATTATTTTGGGTTTTCGTCTGCAGCGTTTGGAGAGACAATCACGATAACCGCATCAAATCTAAATGCTGCTGCGCCGGTGATGCTATCGTGGCAGGCACGGTTAGGATGTCAGTTTGGAGGCGTCTGGGTTGCCGCCTCAGCGCAGAGCGCCGTGAACAAAATCGGTTGCACGGTACCAGCGTCTACAGTTGGCGATGTTCAGGCTGTGGTGAGTGACTTGCATTCATTCATACCACTACCTCTGGAGAATGATACATCCGTAGCTTTGGATGTCCCGCCGTCTGGTCGCTTCAAGTTGACGCTGAGAGAATCGGCACTCGTCAAGGCTATCGTACCAGCCGCGGGATCTCCGACCCTTCGGAGTAAGACGAGGAGTCTCGACATTTATGGTCGCCACCTTGCGTTGGAAATGACGTCGATTGACAACCTATGCGAATCTTTGGAGTCGACTTATGAGTATGATGCGCACCAAGGTGCAGTTCGACTAAAATGCGCAGCGCTTCTATTTGACGGGGGAAAGATCGAATCCGGTCACGCACACAGGATCGGTTTCAATTCTGTCATCATTTCAAGTGGTCCCGGTGACGGACCGGGAGGAGAAATCCAGTATTTGCTCCAAAATCCCCCCCGCATGCACGGGTCGACAGCAACGAGTTCATATGCGGGTGATGTTCTCGTGGTGACCGGTGAAAATTTCGTGGATGTCGCGAGTCCTGTGTGGTGCTTCTTCGGTGACACGATCCAGAAAGCACTGACTGTGTCCTCTGCAGTTGCTCGATGCATTGTGACCGTGGAAGACCATATGCACGCGTCCTCCCTTCACCGATCAGCTTCAGGTTTGCAGGTCAAGCTTGGACTTGGTTTTTTGGAGGCTGCGGAGAGTACTTCCAACCTAATATCTATAACCTCTTGGCTGCAGCCTCATGAAGTTGCATCTGTGTTGCCTGATATCGGGTTCTCGCACGGTGGCACGCAGGTTTCATTTTCAGCGAAAGGAGGAGTCGGTGCTGTTCGATTCCATCCGTTGATATCATGCAGTTTCGGAAGCATTTCGCCGGTATCTGCTTTCGTTGCTAGCGGGGACACCATGTCTTGCACAAGTCCTGCCCTCGCTCCAGGATCTGTATTGCTAGGCACACACGCATCGCGCACGGCGGAGACTGCTGTAGTGTACAGAGTCATCGACGCGGACTCAATGGTGATCACACCACAGACAACTGTTGCATCTCCAAGTGAAGGGGTTGTAGAATTCTTGGCGTCCAGTTCGGAGACCTTATCGCAGATGGAGACTGGTTGCGTCCTTCTATCCGCGGATGAGAGCCCTGCAAAGGCTCTTCATCAGGCTGATACATCTGGTCGCTTTCATTGTACGTTGCCAACTACAGATGCAGGATTCAGTACTTGGGACTTCTCAGTTCTGAAATTTGCTGCTGCCAACACCAAGTTAGCTTCGGCAACAACACAGGGACCGTATTCAAACGTACCAGCGCCGAATCTTGATCACAGTGCTACAATGCCTTCCAAAGGGGCTTCGCTGCTGCACAAAGATGTCGAGATCAATATCATGGATCCAACACCCATGGTTTTCGTCCAACGCCGGGTACATCTGAGCGAAATATACCCAGGTGATGTTCTGTTCGTCGTTTCTCGTTTAGGTGGCATGGATGAAGCCGTATCATGTGTGATCAGCACTGGAGGGTCGCAGTCAACTGCAACGTGGAATGTGCAAACGATAGTACCAGCCATCGTGGTTTCTTCTGCTGTCACGCGCTGTGAGATGCCAACGTTGCACAATCATGGGGACAATGTTGTCAATGGTGCGGCGCTGACGTTGTGCTCGTCAGGTTCATGTATCGAAAACAAACTGTCTGTGACGCAGGACAGTGCGCTGTTAGTCCTTGGAGAGGAACGCGTTCCGAGTGTCGTTACCCCATCTGAGGGATCATCATATGGCGGAACCGTGGTGAACGTATCCTTGAGTGGCTCTGTTCTCAACCCTTCCCAGCCGGCGATCGGTATTCGGATTGGGAGCATAGGACCGGTTGCGTCGATCATCCTCGAAAATGGTGCGCTGCAATTTATCTCTCCAGAACATACTTCTGGCACAGTGCCCGTGACTCTGGGGATGGGAACGCCGTTGGTTGGAGATGAGGAATTCATCTACGTTCATTACAATTCAACTGCTTCCACCATCAAGGACAACGATGCCAGTGCTGTGATACCTGTCTCAAGCGCGGTGACTAATTCAGATATTTGTGTTGACATCCCTCATGGTGATGTTGCGGACTTGACGCCCGCGAGAGGATCGTCTGACGGCGGCACTGAAGTGTACCTTGTCATTGAAGGGAGAGCTTCTCAACCTGATGACAATTGTGGAACGTTGCGAACATCATGCCGAATCGGAACCATATGGCCTGTGCTCGGTCAAGTCACAGAACATGGCATCAGTTGCATCACACCTGCGCACGCGCCGTCCAAAGTCAGGGTATCTGCACCAAAGCTCGTCGATGGTCTTGGACAGCAATTCAACTATTTCCTGCTTCCTCCAATCACTGCCGAAGATGGCGTCGTAGAGGCAGTGAACGATACCAATTACCACGTCACCAGCTCCCCAAAGCTTAGTGCACGTGGCGCTTCAATTGATGTCACCGCGACAAAGTCACTGATGGAACCATTCGCCTGCCTTTTTTCATCTCCTGTGCGGGCTCTGGCGCCGCAAATCTATGCTTCGCATGCGTATGCCATCTCCAGCATCATGGTTCGATGTGAAATCCCTTCGAGTGTAACAGTGTCTGGTGTCTCATTTGTCGAGCAGGCAAACGTTGAAAGGTCAGCCTCGAGGGTTTCATTCAGCGCCCATCGAGAAGCACCAGAGTGTAACATACAAATGATCAGCCCGACAACGATCTCTACACAAGGTGGAGTCGTCTCGAAGCTTACTATCGAGTGTCTTACGTCTGGATCGCTGACGAGCATTGATGCGCGCGTTGGATGCCGTTACGGAACCGTGGGTCCAATCACGGCAACCATTGGTGAGGGCGGCATCCACAACGTTGAATGCGCAGCTCCAGCACACGCCCCTGGACCTGTCCCACTTGCACTTACGACGAACTGGCGAGACATTAAGTTCGAGACATCGAACTCAACCGGAGGGCAGATTGTGCAGCTATCTTACAAACAGCACAAGGAAGAATCTTCGGCTGAGGATGAACTGCAGTTGCTTCCCATGCACCGTGTCGATGCTTCTGTCCCCATGATGTCCAGCGTAGTTCCTTGGCTCGTCTGGGGAGGCAATCTCCTCCATATCACGGGACGAGGTTTGCCGAATGTGTTCAACTCTGTCTGTTTGGTTGGATCAGTACTTGTCCCGGCTCATTCGATATCGTCGGCTCTCGTTCTTTGCGACCCGTTCCCCGTCTCGATGCAGAATCGATCTTCAAGCGGTATACTCGCTGGTGGTTTGCAGGAGATGTCACTCAGTGTCGGGACATCTGATAATGGCCGTCTTCTCGCTCGCGGGGATGTCACACCGCTCAATCTGCTCGTCATCTCAGAGGCACCCGTCGTCGGCGTTGATGTCTTGAACGGATGGGAACAAGGCGGTGGTCACGTCAATGTGGAGCTCGGGGGTTGGGCGCCCTCGGGACTGATGGACTGTCACTTTGGCACTGTGGTTGTGCACGGCCGCGGCGGTGGAGGAGCTGGTTGGGCAGGGCGTGCGGCAATGGGTAGGGCAGGCGAGTGGTGGTCGGAGGCGACGATTGCTACTGATGTTGAATGCGTGACGCCTGCTCGGCAGCCGGGAAGCGTTCCCGTCGGCGTTTCACTCGCGCACTCGACATCACCCTCGTATGGAAGCGTCGAATATAAATATTTGTGACGTAGATAGACTAACTTGGGTGCGTGTTTCGCGTCCCTTTCTAGAAAAGATATCAGATTCCGTAGTATCCCCCGTCGTCAAAATCCTCGTACTCATCGTAAAAGTCAGCAGAATACCGCCCGTATCGATCCCCGAATGGATCCGCATAGAAACCAGAATCACTTCGGGCAGTTGTGTGCGCTCGCGACGAGTAAGAATCCTGATGATCCGCGCGCGCCCGTGCGGTTTCCCACTTAGACCTCTCCGCGGGATTTGTGAGGACACGCTGCGCCTCTCCCACGTGCTTGAACAAAATGCTGGACATCTCTGCCCGTGCTTTCGCCACCGCCGCGCTCACCCCCCCTCTACCCGCTTTGTCGGGGTGGTGCACGAGAGCAAGCTGTCTATAAGCTTTCTTGATGTCGGTAGCACTTGCAGATGGTTTTATGCCGAGCAATTTATACCAGTCCACGGGCCTGTTGTTCTTTGCACGAGCACTCACCGAGGCAAGGTTCGTACTCGCTTGCACTTCCTCGTGGCTCTCCAAAGGCATCTCCAACATCCTCCTGTACGCCGCTTCCGCTTCAGTGAGCATGCCGAGCTCCGTGTACAGCGTTGCAAGACGGCTGTGTGCTTTTACAAATGTGGGCGCGATGGCCACGGCAGTACCTGCGGATGATAACGCATCTGCGTATTTACTCATCGCCTGCTCGCAGGCGCAAATGTTTGACAGGAAAAGTCCCTCCAGCATTGGCGCTCCGGCAGACATGACCAAAGCTTCTCCGTACAGCTTCGCCGCATCTGAGTGCTTGCCCTGCACAAACGCCTCTCGGCCATTGTCCTTGCATGTGTTAATTTTCGACGCCTTTTCTAAAAGAATCAGCAGACCCTCGGGATCGGGAAGAGATGCAAGCTCCTTGATATTTTCGTCATCCTCTGTGACCTTGCTCTCCATCGCAGCTTTGAGGGTGAGTTTGAATTCGGGGACTATCTGAAGCAGTTCTCTGACGTGTTCACCAGCCTCCACACAGGCCGATACGTTTCCGAGGTCAAACTGAAGACGAACCTCGATAAAACGTCGACGCGAGTTTATCGCCTTTTTCCCCGTAACAAGGGACAAGGCCTGCTCCGCCTTGCCCGCGAGTCTCAACGCCTCCGCCTTGAGAGTAATAAGATCCGGAACCTGAGGGGCGATCACCATGACTGTCTCAAGCTCATCCAGCATGCTCACGGCGACTGATGAAGCGTCGTAATCATCGCCGCTGTCGCCAGTCTGCAGTGTCATCTGGATCCTTTGGAGCTCATCGCCAACAGTTTTCATTGTCCCCTCCAGCGCATCAACATCCTTCAAAACGTTCCGCGCTTCATTCTTCGATTGAAGCTCTGCACTGTTCCGCGCAATGACGTCGGACGCTTCTTGCCGCGCCTCCGAGAAATCGCCCAACTGCAGTAGGCAACGTGCCAGTCGAACCTGCGCTTTGGTGTGCGTGCTATCTAATCGAAGGGCAGCGCAGCAGTCCTCTGCCGCAGGCAGTGGATTGCCCTCCATGAGGTACGCAGCAGCCCGGTTTGTGTGAAGACCAACCTTGACAGACTTGAGCGCGTCGGTCTCAACGGCATCCGCGGCGGCGTTGAGTGCCGCGTCGTACCAGTGAAGCGCATCCGAGTAGTCACCGCGACGGTACGATTCATTGCCAACCAACCTATCCCTCTCGACCGAGGCGACCAAAATTTTCTGGTTCTGTTCACTCGCCGCGTTAATATCCTCATCAGTGGCATCGGGAGAGAGACCTATCTCGTCCACGTACTTCTTAGCCGCAACGAGATCACCAAGTTTGATGCAGCAATTTGCCGCGCGGGAGAGCGCCCGTATGTTGTACGGGTTAATCTCGAGAACCAGTTCACACTCGCTGAATGCGTCCCGAGTGTGACCAAGAGCCATCAGAGCAGCTGCGCGATTTGTGCGCAGCGTGAGGTGACTTGGCTCCTCAAGCACGATACCGCAAGACTCAAGCTCATCGATCGCTCGCTTATAGTATGTTTCAGCATGTTCGCTGTTGCCCTGACGATAGGCCTCGTTGCCCTGCTGCCTCAGCTCGTCGGCCTCGATGATGGCGCGAGCCTGTCTCTCAGCCAACGCTTTGGCAGCGTCCTCCTCTTCCCTGCGTGTTTGCTCAACCTGTATGAGACGTTCAGCCTCTCCAACCTCTTCCCACGCATCGTGAGCCTGTCGCTGCATTTCTTGCTGGTCAGCCTCTGCCTTTTTGAGAGCCTCCTTCGCCTTGCGCACCTCCTCTTCTGCGGAAACGAGCTTTAGTTCTAGCTCGACGTGGCGGAGCTCAGCGCGTCGAAGGTTCATCTCCAGGTCGGCGTCCATCTTGCGACGCTGCTCAGCCTCTTCCTCGTCATCGGCGTCGAGGTTGTGACTGTCGTCCAGGTTGGTCCCGGCGTGACTGCCGAAATCGTCGTCGAGGTCGTAGCTTCGGTCCACCATGTTGCCGACCGAGTCGTCATCATCGAAGTCGTAGTCGTCGCCATCGAGCTCCGAGCTCTCGATGTCCTGCAGGTTGAGACCCGCGAGCTTCGCTGACACGGTCATGTTCTCCTTATCGGAGTTGTGCGATTGATCCTCGTCGTCCATTTGGGTGCCCTCGGACATGCCTTTCGTCAATGACGCGGGCACATTCTCGTCGGGGGTTGAGGGCCCGGTCTGATGCGAGGTGCCCGTTGGCCGCCCCTTCGACTCCGGCCCACGCCGCGCTTAGCGGACACATTCGGGTCGTTAAGTTTAGTTTTGATCCCGATGTCTTCCCCGCTCGTGTCGTAAGCCATGCCGCTCACGCCCACCACGTCGCCCGTAGCGAGGGACCCCGCTGTTGCCGTGGCTCTCGTACCTGGGGAACAAGTCAGACGTCCCCGAATCCCAGTTTCACCGGTGGTGGAGTCAGCGCACGTCCCTCCTTCAGAGCTCTAACCCGTCACTTATCCTTGAGTCGCCCCTCCAACACCTCTTGCAGATGTACTGATACGCCCTTCACCGCGTACGTCCTACACTCTCACCTCCGCGGCGTGTTCTGGTGTCTGGCAAGGCCCCGCGGCTCCCCTCGTTTTTTGCAGCGAAAGTTCGCGTTGACTCAAGTTTCTTTTTTAAAATCCGATGCCGCCCCGCCGTCCCTCAGAAGCAGGTGAGCGCTTCAGGGGGAGAGGATGAGGGAGATCATCACGGTTCAGGTACGTCCCAATCACGAACACTCCCGAGACGACCTCGACGACCCTGTTTGCCCTGACCATTCGCTCCATCTCCGTCTCTCAACAGGTTGGCCAATGCGGGAATCAAATAGGGTGCCGGTTCTGGGAGCTGGCGTTGAAGGAGCACGCCGCGTACAACACGAAGGCGAGGTACGACGACGCCCTGAGCAGCTTCTTTCAGAACGTCGACACTCGACATGAACCAGCCATCAAGCTTCCCGTCGGCGACGGCAAGGGATCGATACGCGCGCTCAAGGCTCGTGCGGTGGTGGTCGACATGGAGGAGGGTGTGACGAACGAGCTCCTCTCCGGTCCGATGCGCGACGTTTTCGATACGAAGCAGTTCATAACGGGGCAGAGCGGTTCGGGGAACAACTGGGCGTGCGGCTCGCACCACTACGGACCCATGTACAGGGATACGCTTCTGGAGGCTGTGCGGCGGCAGGCGGAGGATGCGGACTCGCTGCAGAGCTTTCTGTTGCTGCACTCCTTGGGCGGCGGCACGGGTTCGGGGCTCGGGAGCTACATGCTCGGCGCGCTCGCGGATGAGTACCCGGACGTGTACAGGTTCTCCGTGTCGGTGTTCCCCTCCGAGGACGACGATGTGGTGACGTCCCCGTACAACGCGATGCTGTCATGCGCGGCGCTCGCGGAGCACGCGGACTGCGTCATGCCCGTGGAGAACCAGGCGCTCATGGACATCGTCACGTCGATACAGTCCAAGTCCCTGGGGTCGCAGCGTGGCAGCTCTCTGAGCGGTTTGGACAGTGGTGACGTGGGTGGGCGCGCGGGACACGGGGGTAAACCATGGGATGGCATGAACGGCATCGCGGCTAATCTGCTGCTGAATCTCACGGCGGGCATGCGGTTCGACGGGTCGCTGAACGTGGACATAAACGAGATCACGACCAACCTCGTTCCTTTCCCGAAGCTTCACTTCCTGCTGTCGTCGATGTCGCCCGTGGCGGTGTCCGCGGACAGGGGGCGATCGATTCCGGCGCCGAGAACCATGGACCAGATATTCACAGAAGTTTTCGGCCGCGACAGACAACTGGCGAGTGTGGACCCTCGGCGTTCAACGTATTTAGCTTGCGGACTGATGCTACGCGGCGGTGTGAACATATCGGACGCGAACCGCAACGTGGAAAGGCTCAGGCGGGGCTTGAAGATGGCACACTGGGTTTCGGACGGGTTCAAAGTGGGACTTTGTGACCGTGCTCCCGTGGGAACACCGTATTCGGCACTCTGCCTGGCGAATAATTGCGCCATGCAACGGCCGCTGGATGCCATGTGTGAGCGCTTTGGAAAGCTTCGCAAGCGGAACGTGTACCTTCACCATTACACCGAGTACATGGACTTAGCAGACATAGACGGCGCCGCGGAGTGCATTCAGGATCTCGGAGCCGAATACGGTCGTCTGGACACGGCCAGGGTGCCAGACACGGTTCCATCCATAGAGCCCCTGGGCATTAGGTAGAAAGAGTCGAGACGAAGGAAAACAATTTCTATTATTTCAAACTCAGTTGAACGCCGTGTTGAGCCGGTTGAGGTCCTTCTCGAAGGATCCCACCTCGGCTCGTCGAGCCAAATCGCGCGTCTCGAATCCGCCCTCTCGAATCACCGCTGACGCTCTTCGCTCTTTTGTTTCTTCGTCGTGCCACTCCGTCCCCGACCCCGCCATCACATCACCCACAAAACCGATCAGGCAGGTTCACCCCTGGGCGTAGCGACGCGTCCACTCCACGGCCGTCTTGTCGTGCGCCGCGCGGTCGTTCAGGAACTGCTGAGCGATGTTACCCACGAGAGGATCGTGCGGGTTCGCGTCAGTCAGGAGTGAGCAGATGGAGAGCAGAACCTTGGAGATGGTCAGCGCGGGGGACCACTGGTCCTTGAGGATGTCCAGGCAGATCTGGCCGCTGCTGTTCACGTTGCAGTGGTAGATCCGCGTGCGAAACGTAACCTGCGGTGACACGGCGCGGGTGATGGAATGGTCAGGATGCCAGCAAGGACTCAAAATATATGATGTACGAAAGTTAGGCGGACCACGGGCGATGAGGGGGCTCCGGGTCGGCGCGCACCTTGGGGGGCTTGAAGGGGTAGTCCGAAGGAAAGTGGATGTCGAGGAAGAAAACGCCGCCGGCGTAGGGAGAGCCTGAGGATGCAGAGTGAGAAGGGTACGTCAGATCGGCTCGATGTTGATTGATGAGGCGCACGCGTCTGTCTTTCGTGGGAGAGAGCGCGGGATTGGACACGGATGACTCACCTGCGGGACCCATGATGGAGGACACCCATTCGTAAAGGTTGTCGCCTTTGGGTCCGGCGCTGCAGTTCGTCGGGGGCTCCAAGGAGATCTCGGCGAGCTCTTTCTGTATGCGCTTCGCCGCCGAGCTCATAGACCCACCCTTCGACATGATCGCTTAGGTATGTTCGCCAACTACTTCACGGTTCCGTACCAGGCGGCAGTGGCGTCGGGTGACTACCGTCGGATCTATTCGAACTTGGCACCCCGCTCAAAAGTTTTTGAATTTCTTCATTTCTTCATTTTGTTACAGCCACACGTAAACAGTTATCGTTATTATTTCTAATACAGGTTAGGTCATAACTAGTTTACCATAGAGAAAGTTTCCTAAGAGTGTTCTAAATTTGTGTCTAAGAGTTATGCTGTTCTTAAGCTCGAGCGGAAACCTTGCGCTCGAACGACCCTGTGAGCTGCCCGCACGCCGCGGATGCCTCAAGTCCCCGAGTTGCACGGATAGTGTGCGACACTCCACTTTCTTTCGCCAGAGCGTCGCAGAAGCGATGGACGGCGGACCTCGACGGTCTCGTGTGAGAAGTGCCGGCGACTGGGTTCCACGGAAGAAGGTTGATGTGGCATCCACGTCCAACCTTAGAGCGCAGCAGCTTGGCGAGCGCGCGGGCGTGCTCCGGCGAATCGTTCTCGCCCGCGAGCAAGGTGTACTCGAACGTCACACGCCGACCGGTGGCCTTTTTGTAGTTCCTGACGTCGTTCAGGAGAGCGTCGAGCGGGTACGCCTTGGCGGAGGGGATGAGCCTCTCTCTCAGCTCCTGAGTTGGGGCGTGCAGAGACACCGCGAGGGTGGCTTGCAGTCGATGCGCGGCGAGTTTGGACAACGCATTGGGCACACCAACCGTGGAGATCGTGAAGTGTCGACCGCCGATGCCGACGTCGCGGTTCAGGCAGCGGTGCGCTCGCAGTACTTCGCGGAGATTCAAAAGAGGTTCGCCCATTCCCATCATCACGACGTTCGTCGCGCGTCGCCCGAACACGTCTTCCATCGCGAGCACCTGATTCACGATCTCGTCCGACGTCAGATTGCGTCGGAAACCCTGACGTCCCGTCGCGCAGAAGGAGCATCTCATCGCACAGCCAACTTGCGAGCTCACGCACACCGTGAATCGTCGCCTTCGTCCTCGGGTATCGTCCTCCTCCTCCTGCAGTTCATCGCCATCCTCGTACAGCGCACCTTCTACGCTGTCCTTGGGTCCACCTTTAGCGCGCTCACCTGGAATCCCAACAGCCTCGATGATGCTTCCACACCAGAGCTCAAATAGAGCTTTTTTAGTGCCGTCCTCTTCGTCGGCGACTATCTCCAAGGGTTCTCGCCTACCGGTCTCGTAACCGGCATCGACGAGCGCCTGTCTGAAGCTCAACGGCAGCTGCTGCATACCATCGATAGAAGTTTTCCTCATATCGCCGTAGATTGCGTCGTGGATCTGCGTGCCCCTCCAACTCGGCAGGTTGAACTCTGCAGATAGATCCCTGAGCTCCTCTTGCCCCAAACCGAGCAATGTCCGCCGGCTGGAGGCCGCAGTGGAGGCCAATCTGCTGCCTTTGACCCGCTCGCATGCCAGCTCGAGCAACGCTCGCCGTGTCCCGCATCTCCTAATCAACGAAACCGCCCCTGCGACCATCCCTACACTATGCTCCTACACTATGTTCCGAGGACCCCCACCCAGCCTTATGAAAACTGACGACGTGCGGGAAAAATTATTGGGCGGCGGCGGCGGTTTTTAATCCACATCTGCCTTGCGCGCAGGTGCGGCACGACCATGGCCAAGGAGAACAAAAGAAAACCGAAGACTCCGAAGAGCGCAAGGGCGAAGCAGAAGCCCGCGGAGGCTGCGACCGCTATCGCCACGGATGGAGTCGCCAAGAAGAAGAAGAAGGTTCGGGTGCCAAAGACGCCGAAGGGCAAGGCCGCAAAATCGCCGGCCGGGAAGAAGGGAAAGGGTGACAAGGATGTGGCGGAGAAGTGGAAGCACGGAGACTGGGCATGCGCAAAGTGCGGCGCGCATAACTTCCGAGGCAAAGATACGTGCTTCCGATGCAAGTACCCGAAGGCAAACTCCGTGAAGGCTGCGAGCGCGGAGACGGCGACGGCCTACCTCGGAAAGTTCACCAAAAAGGTGGATTCGGTGCAGCACCTGTGGCTGGCGAAGAACGTTTACGGACGGGACGTCAACGACGCGTGCTTCGACCTCTTCGCGACTTACGTCGGCAAGGTGGACAACAAGTCCAAGCTGCAGCTCCTGACGGGTGCCCAAAAGGCGGTGGAGCGCGCTTCTAAGATTGTCGAAGCGCTCAAGGACACGCCGAAGGAGGTTGAAGCCGACGCGCCAAAGGGAGCCAAGGGCAAGAAGCGCAAGGGAGAGACGGGAGGGAAGAAGGCGGAGAAGAGAAAGCCGAAAAAGAAGGGAAAAACTGAGGAGAATGCAGAGGAG
>Ga0209716_1002433_pt1 | contig 12233 bp, 8 predicted proteins | sample COGITO_mtgs_1205_FD_184811 | JGI IMG/M metagenome (GOLD analysis project Ga0209716, IMG submission 184811) | Pelagic marine microbial communities from North Sea - COGITO_mtgs_120531 (SPAdes) (version 2) | ecosystem: Environmental > Aquatic > Marine > Epipelagic ...
CATGCGGGGATTGTAAAGCAGTGAAGCGCGCACTGTGGGTTCCGTCCGGTGCGCGCAGTCAGTTCTACGCCGACGTCATCGTTCTGCGAACAAACGGGCGCGTCTCCGCGTCAGCCGCGCCAGGAAAGAATGAAACAAGTGGGAAAGGGGTGTGCTCACAAAAACTCTCGCAACGTTCGCCATCTCGCCGCTGGTACCCGCGTCGCTCCCGATCGCCACCTCGACGTGCGTGAAGGAGGACATCTGTGCGGCGGCCGCCACGATGTTCAGAAACGGTTCTTTCCACCATCGTTCACCGAGCTTGTAAAAGATCAGCGTCACATGACCCGCATCTCCCGACATCAACCCGCGCGTCGCGTGCGTGCGCGCTTCCCCGCTCCCTGTACTAGATGCGGCGACCCTTCCCGGTTATCCGTACACACCCTCCTCACACACACACGAATCACTCCAATGCGTTCAGCAATACGCGCGCCTCGTCGTCGAGGCATCGGCACTGCGTCCACACGGCGCCCGGCATCGAAGGGTGCGCTTGGAGGAGGAAGCGCCGCCCTGGCGCGATCTCCAGTCCCGTTCGTTGGTGGAACATGACGGCGTAGATGGACTGCTGCAAAGAGTACTTGATGAAGTCGTTGGCATAGAATCTCTCCATTGGCGGCGCGCAGGTCTTCTCGCCGAACGGCACGTTCCCAGCCGAGAGGTCGTGGTCCGTCCGCTTCAAGTCGACGAGCACAAGTTCGTCGTTGGCGTCGGTGAAGAGCGCGTCGAGTTGGCCGGCGCATGCGACCTTGCGATCGCTCTCGCGCTCCCACCACATGGATAGCTCGGTCCTGCGGGACACCCAGCCCATTTTCTGCAACTTCTCAAGCTCGGTCTGCACCGCGCGCCACTCCAAGTCGGTGGCGCCGTCGTCTGGCTCCGTCTCGTCGTTGAGCGCCGCTTCGAGCCGTCGGTGGAGGGCGGTGCCCAGTACGTTGGCGTTAGACCACAGGTCTTTGATTCTGGACGCCGCTTCGGCGTCGCCCAGGCCGCGTATCATCGCGCCGTACTTGGAGCGCGGCCGAGCGCGCCACGAGGCCATGTTTTTCAATATGATGGCGTTGCCATCGAACGGCTCCTCCGCGAGCGCGTCGCTCACGATTTTGGTCGCCGATCGCGGCACGAGCTCTCCGCGCACGGTATACCGGTGCGCATCCTCGTCGAATATCACGTGGGGGTCGATGTCTTCGATGGGATACGCTTCGGCCAACCTGGTATAGTTTCGCCCGCGCTGTGTCATAACCCCTCTACCACCTGCGCAGAAGTGGGAGAGGCGCGCACATACACACGCTGAGTCGATAGCGCCGGGTTGTGAATGAGCATTCGTGCCGAGGATGCCGCGGCAGAGGCCTCTCGGTTCTCGCTGAGGACGAGTCTTTTCGGGGGCGGCGCACCCGACACCGCGCCGACGCGTGCGATGCATGCAAGCGCCGGCACGGCCGCCGTGGCGTATGGCCACATTCCACAGTCGCATCAGACGCGCCAGACGCCCCCGCAGCGACCGGTCGCGAGTCCGTTCGCCCCGGCGATGCAGACGGCCCGTAGCGCGGCGGATACGATGGCAGCGCCTCTGCGGGCGCCGCCCACCCTTTCGCTGTCCTTCAATTCCGTGATTGGACAGCGCCCAGGCGGCCACGGAAACGCCGTCAACGCAAGCTCCAATGCGCACACCGGAGCGCCGTCGGCCAATCAAAAGAGCACCCAAGCGACGCTGCAGGCGATCGCACGAATCGCCGAAGAGCACCGGCTGCGCGCCACCGCCACGGGGAGGATGGCCTCTGTTGCGCCGACCATCGGGCTGGGTGCATCGGCGGACGCGACCCGCACCCTTCCGAGCGGCTACATCCACGGAGGCAACCAGCGGGTAGATGCGCAAGCGGAGGTGATGCGGCTGACGGCAACGGTCGACGCGTTGAACGGGAAGCTCGTGTCGCAGTCGGAGCGTCTGCAGCGCACGGAGGCGTCGCTTGTGCGCGCCAACCGCGCGATGACCTCCGAGCGCGCGACGTCAAACGCCCGCCTTTTGAGGATGCAAAACGAGGTCAAGGACCTGCGCTCCAGGGAGTCGACCGTACGCGAGAATGCGCTCTCGCAGGCCCGTCGCGAGGTGCAAAAGTCGGACGTTGCGTTTGGCGAGTCGGCCAAGCGTGCCGAGGTGTACGACGCCAAGCTTTCGGCGCTGGAAGAGAGGATAAGAACACTGTCGGGCGAAAAAACATCACTATCCACGCGCGTTGAGGAACTCGTAGCAAACCTGGAGCAGAGCGCCGTGCGCGTTAACGCGGAAGAAGCCAATTTGACTGCGTCTGCTGCCGATACACCCGGGAACGAAGAGGAGATGGCCCGGTTGTCACAGTCGGTCGAGGCGGCATCGGCGGCCAAGAAGGAGCTGGCAGAGCGCCTCTCCGAGACAGAGGCCAGGCACGAGGCGGTGCTCCTCGAGCTCGAGGAGGCGCGGTTTGGCGCGGATACCGCGCGTGCGGCGATGGCGCAGTCGCACAGTGCACTCGAGGACGCGCGACAGCAGCTGCGGACCGAAGTCGGGGCCCTGTTATCCAGAAACGAATCGCTGCAGGCGCGCCTGGACGAGATCGTATCGTTCCCGATTGTAAACGATTGCGACGCGCTTTCCCACACAGACGGCGTCTGCGACGAGGTGAAACTAGGCGAGGCGTCGCGCGAGGACCTCGAGTCTCAGCTCATCGCGCTGGACGCGCAGATTGGCGAGGCTCTTTCCGAACTCGATACTGGTACTTGCTCGGGCATCGAGGCGTCCAAGTGTTACAAGCGGACGGGCAGGCTCACAAAACAACGTCACACGATACAGACAGCGCTCGACAGCCGACCCCCTCTACACGAGGACACCCCCCAAACTTCTCACGAGGACGCCACGGTGGTGCAGACACTTCGAGCGGAACTCGACGCGAGCCAAGCGGGGCTGCGGGTCGTAGGGGCCGCTATTGGATTCTATTCCCCAGAAGACGGCGACGACTGGGAGTCGAGGCAGTCCACAATCGAGCGGTGGATGGAGCTCCTAAAGATGGAGGGCGAGGAGCAGCATGCCGAGACCGGCGTTGATTCCGACGAGCGCGATGGCGCAACGGGCACATGCAAGGCGCCAGCAAGCAAGGTGTTGTTCCAATCGCCCCCCTCTAAGCTCCAATCGCAGTGTGCATTCGGTGCCCAGTCGCAGCACCCAGTAGCGTGCAGGCTCGGCGCGTCGATGGCTCGTTACGGACACGGGAAGCGGCTGCCGTCGTGCCGCGTCAACCCTATGTCCTCGTATCGGCTGACGCGCGCCAAATTCGACACCGGTGCGATTGGTGCCGTTCCCACCGGAAACGGTGGCGGCATCCCGCCCGACGTGGCGGCGCTGATCGAGGCGGTCAGCAAGGACATCTCGGATGCGTGCATCCGGCAGCGGCGTGCCTACCTCGCCAAGACCGGGATGTCGGATGCGGAGATACAGGAGGAGCTCTCGGCGTATGCGTAGCTCTTGAAACGGGAGCTCATTTGTTGATGGGGTGATGGGGGATCCTTTGCGTGGCTGCATGCCGTCGGCCCGCTGAAGGGTGTCGCGTTCGCGCGGACGGTGCATGTTGTGCACGGCGTGCACAGTGGGAGGCACGGAGCGGCGGGGATCCGTAATCCAATAATGTATCCTTGAATTCGGCTGTAGGTCGCACTGTCGGTTCGATCTGCACATACTTGCATATGTTTTCTGTGGCCGTCACACTCGAAAGCTCGCTTGGTGTTACAGGTGGGAGCCCGCGCGCCACTACGCGTCGACGGAGCGCGCTCCGGGCCTATTCGTTCGTCTCCGCGTTCGCGCTAACGACCATAACCCCACATGCTCGTGCAGGAGATGAACGAGCACACCCGGCGACACACCGCGACACTTGCGGCCACACTGTCCATGTCGACGCTGGTCGAGGTCGTGACCCAAGGCTCCATCAGTAATGCGCTCACCGGCGTGAAACGCCCCCTCCAGGGCAACCCCACGTCGGTGCCGAGCCAGCTCCCGGCGTTTCGGGGCGTCCCCAACACGCCCGGGAATGCCATCAAGGCACCCAAGCTTTCGGCCGGAAACCGATCCGACCGCGGCACCAACGTGCTCACGCCCGTGGCGCGCGTCACGGCACTGACGTCCATCAACATCAACAACGGCCGCCTGAGCCCGGGGGACGTGGCCTTCGTGCGCCGCACTCCAGGGGGTTACGCGCGCGCCAACCAAGGGCCGTCGTACCACGGCCAAAGCGCCGGCGTCAGTCACATGACCGACATGTTTGGCGTCGACGGTGTGAACCGGTTCCTTTCCGGCACGCTCAACGGGGCGCGGGCGTGGAAGCTGGGCGACAATCTGATCGATACGAGTACGACACCGATCGACGACGCCACGAACCTGTTTGGCATCGACCAGAAGACGAAAAAGCCCTACCTCTCGTGCCTTCGCGAGTACCGACTGGACGGCGTGGTGCTCTCAAACGAAGAGCCGTACTCGTTCATGCCAACCGGCGAACGCGACGCCACGGTGTTCAACATCGGCATCAAGGGCGCCGCTCCCGTCAACAACGGCTTCATGACGTACGACGCGCACTCGCCCACCGAGCTGTACGCACGTGGCGCCGACCCGATGGCGTACGGCGAGACGATGCGCATCGGCTCGGATCGCGCGGGCGACACGTGGCACGGCAAGATCGGCTACGACTTCGTGGCGGCGTACACGTCCGTGTACACCGAGTACCCGCTGCAGATGTTTGGTCGCGACATGCATCCCCTAGACACGGTGTACCTGCTCTTGCGCAAGTTCAACTTCGAGGACGACGTGGTCGCGCCGCGGGTCAAGGCGCTCACGGAGAACACTGTACTGCGCATGGTCGCCGGCAAGCCAGCGGTAGTGTCGGAGTATGCAACCCCTGGCGACGCGCGCACCGCCGTGCTTGCCAGCATGGTCGTCAAGGACGCCACCGGCGGCCGTGTCTCCCTTTCGGCCAAAACGGAAGCCCAACTTCGCGCCATGGTCTTCTTCCAGTACATGCCATGCTCATCGCGCGCGTTCGTCAAGTACCACCAAACCCTGCGGCTCGTGGACGCGTCGCTCAGCCTGGCGGAAAAGGCGAAGTTTGCGGGCCTGCTCTACGCCGAGGACGACTCGAATACCGGAGCGAAGGGCATGTATGCGCTCGGACGCCGAGACAACTACGCACGTAAAAACGACTTGGAGAACCTGCTGACGGCGCGCCGCGACGCGTACATGGCCGGCGCGTACACGAAGGATCGCATGAACGCGCACGACCCGGTGCGCTTCCTCGACATCCTCATGTGCGCCGGCGCGTGGAAGGTCGGCACCGTCATCGACACGCGCTCCGCCCGCGCGACGCCCTACGCCAACGGGCCCACCAACGCCTCGTACCGCATGACCGTCGTGATGGACCTCGAGTGGCTGGCGCGCAACAAGAATCTGGACGGCACCGTACCAGCAACGAGCACTTCGGCGTATATCCAATATGAGGGGCGTAAGGTGCGCCGCCCACCTGCCTATTGGGCAGGCAGTGGACGTGAGTATGCAGAGAAATCGTCGTATGAGCGGTCGCTGCTAGCCGGAATGAGTTGCCAAACACTCTCAGAGCGAGAGCTAATGGAAGCGCCGCTGGTAACACTTCCACCGACGGGGGCCCCAGCCCCTGCCCCTGCCCCGGCCCCTGCCCCGGCCCCTGCCCCTGCCCCGGCCCTTGCACCCGCTACGGCACCAGATCCAGTGGCGGCACTTGCCGAGGCACAGCAAAACGCGGTCGACGCCGCAGCGGCATCCGTCTCTGTTAACGCCGCGATAGCATCAAACAACCAACCAGCTGCGCAAGCCGAAGTCGATGCTCTCGAACAGCTTTTGGTCGAGGTTAATACAACAGCCGCTGAGTTCACAGGAGATACAGCGATCGAGGCGCAGCGAGCTCTTGTCGAGACGGCATACAACAAAGCGGTCGCAGATTTCACGACCCAGTTTGGATCCGCGCCGACGGCCCCCCTTGCTGTTGTGGTTTCGCGACGTGCAAGCACACAGCCGCCACTCGCACAACAGCGTGTCGTGGCTTCTTACACAGCCGCGGTTTCAAGAGGAAAGTCGATTGCGCTCGCAAAACAAACCGCCGCTCGCTCCAAAGAGGCTGCCTCAGCGCCGCTCACTGCGGCTGTCACCGCGGCCGCTTCGGCCGCGAAGAATGCGCCCGGGAAGCAGCCCGCGGCTCGGACCACCGCGCCGCCACCGGGCGTGGACAGCGCCCCGCTCACCCCCGCGCCCGCGCCCCCGTCCAAGTCGGCCAGGCCGACCAGCGCGCCCTCCTCGTCGTCCTCGCTCGTGGACGCCACGATCGCTGCGTCTCGGAACTCGGCTGCCACGTCCGCGGCGCCCGTGCCGACCCCGGTCGCCTCCACTGCGACAGCCGCCGCCTCCGCCTCCGCACCTCCGACCGCGGCGCGCTCTCAGGGCGTGGTGGACTCGGTGTTCGACACAATCTTCGGCACGCAGGCGACTCCGACAGCGAGTGCGCGTTCGCCACTCGCATCTCCGTCGTCCCCTACGCCGTCCTCAGGGTCGGAAACTGGCCCGAGGGCGTATTCTCGCAGGAACCGCTGATCGCAGCGGGAATGAATGCATGGGGTGGGTGGCGATGGAGAGAGGAGGGAGGGGCGTCCACCCGCGGCATTTTGCACGCACAGTCGCGATCTGGAAGGAAGAGATACGGCACGGGAACCGGTGTGTATGAGTGAGTCGGCGGAGTGTTTGCGCGCGCGTTTGATAACAACAGCCTCGAATTGGAAGCTGTCGCGGCGAAAGTGAAGCAGTCGCGTGTACTTTCCACAGCCAACGCGGAGCCCGTACACAACTCGTACACGACGCGTACACAACTCGTACAGTACACGGCGTGTACACGAAAGTGGCTCTGAGTGGACGTGCCGTGTACACGCAAACCCATGTCCCCGAATTTCGTCAAAAATGTCTTGCCAAATTAGGAACTTACTATTGACGAAATTCGGGGACATGGGTTTGGCGGTACACGACACGTCCACTCAGAGGCGGTTTGCTGTACACGCCGTGTACTGTACGAGTTGTGTACGCGTTGTGTACGAGCTGTGTACGGGGGGGTCCGCACGCCGTCATTGGAATGAGGGGGGGGCGGCTTGACGTCGAGCACGCCCGCCCGCAGTTTTGAGTCTCTAGAGGCGACAACGGCCACCGTCCAGATGCCGCCGTCCCAGAACAATCGCCGGCCACCGCGCGAGTTTTTCCTTCGAGGCAAGGCGCTCACGACGGAGCTGCTTCGCAACCCGCGATCCGAGCTCTTCACAGGCGAGTGCAATGACAAGAAGTGGGTCGAGGACATGTGTAAGCGATACGAGCCAGTCCCGGTGGGTCTCTGTCTCCCAATCAGCCACCCAGTCGTCGGTGTCATGATAGACTTTGTATTCTCGCACCAGAAGTATTCGAAGCGCGGAAACCTGTTAATGGAAGGACCAACCACACTGGAAAACTTTGCGCACAAGGTGCAGGACATGGCAAGAGCGGCGCGCTTCCCGTCGGTGTTTGAGGCTGAGGAATTTTTCGCCGCGTTCGAGGAGTCAAACACGTTTTCATTTGCAGACGTGCGGTATTCGCCGTACGTGGACAGAGTTCACAGGTATCTCACCGACCTTTCCCGCGAACACGAGCTGGCCACGTTTGTCATGATGACCAAGAACATCCGCCCGATCAATCTGTGCAACGTGCGCATCGGCGCGTCGCATGTGCACGGAGAGGGCGTGTTTGCGCAACGAAGTCTCAAACGCGGCGATCTGATCACGCTTCATCCTTGTCACTACGTCTCCATCAACCTCGTGGGCCACACGGCGTGGGTGCCAGCGAAAGTCGACATGCAGCCCATGACCGAGATGCTGAGCAAGGTTCTCTTCCAGTACTCTGCCCACGTCGCTGGCACCTGCATCTCGATCGCCGCCGACCCGGCGATCCCCGCAACGCCCGCCGCATGCGCCCATCTGATCAACGACGGTGCGGTGATTGAAGAACGCGATTTCGACTACGCTACACTTCGAAAGTACGTGGACGACTCCACTGTCGCCCAGAACTGCCATTTCGTGACACTCGCGGGCGCATGCGTAGCCGCGATCGCATCGCGAGACATCAAACGAAACGACGAGATATATGCGGCGTACGGGGGCCCGTTTTGGGCGTCGTTGCTTTCTCAGTGACGAATTGATACACGTACACGAAATTACACTACAACGGGCTGGCGTTCTCCAGGCGCTGGGTCCGGGCCCCGGTTCATCCCCGCGCTGCGCAGGAGCAGGGCGCCGCCCGCCTCCGCTCGTCGCTCCGGGTCGCGCGATACGGGGTTTCCTGGTCGCTTGGGCCTCACAGAGCGCGACCGACGGTCCCGGTTGCGGGGAGAGTCCGAGTCCTCCTCGTCGTCCGACGACGAGTCTCGTCGGTCTTTCATGCTGTTGACCACGACGATAGGCGGAAGCTGGGGCTGAGGTCGGGCGTAAGGACCCCACGGATCCGTGTAGGGGTCTTGTCCGTAAACCGACCGGTCGTGTTGGAATGGGTATTCTCGATCGTACCGATCGATTGTGCCGCCTGCCCCCCAACAATCACCTGTACAGGGAACGCGAACGGACGGCGTTTAGTAAAGGAATGTATTGGAGTGAAATTGAGTATCGCATGAAAAAGCACTCACAGCAAGGACCGGAGAAGCAATCGCAGCTGATGACGTCGACGAACCGCCCACCACATGCTTTGAACAGGCAGTAGAGAAGCACGAGTGCCAGCCAGATGCCCACAAAGATCACGCCGAGTGTAGCGGACTCCATGTGTGCTTGTGTTGGTTGCCGGCGTGCATGCACGCGTCCGCCACCCACCCCCTCGTTACTTGTACAAGTACACGGACTAAATGAGTTTGTCTCCCTCACGCGCAAACACGTTGCGCGTAGCGGTTCTCCGCCGGAGCAAACACAGATGGCCAAGGGACCATGGCGATGGTGGATAACACCCACCCAAACGTCGTAGAGTCAGGGAGATTCGGCCGGGCGAGAGCATACGTTCATAGACCGTTCTTTAGGGGTCGTCGAGGCGCATGGCGTCGTTGGGGCCGTCGGCGCAAGTGAAGCCCGCCCCGGCCATCAACTCGGCATCGGTCGCAAGGTATCGTGGGAGCGCGCCAATCAATTTCCGACTCATCCTGGTGAACACCCTCGTGCTGCTCGGCTGCGCCTACGTGCTGTTCACGGCGTACTCTCGATACGACACCGCGCTCTCCGACCTCGACACGGTGGCGCGGACGTCGGTCCTGGGCGCCAAGCCGTGTGGGTTGGCCGTGCCCAGGCTCAAGTTCCTGTTCGAATCGCTGAAGGAGATTGGCGACGACGCGTTCGCCGAGGACCAGGAGTCCATCTACGTCTATCGAGCGCGCAACGCCATGTGCGGAACGAACTCGATCAACAATGCGCTCCGCAGCGCACTGCAGGCGACTGAGATCGAAGACGACTGCTGCTCGGCCTACAATACGACCGACGAGCGGTACAAGTCGCCCGAGCAACTCGACGCGAGCGTCAAGGACTACGTGTGCGCGTGCGCCTCGGAGACGTGCACGAACGGCCATGGACTGGGCGACATGGTGCGCCGCCTCCAGCACGCCTACGTGCTCGCAGCGCCGGCGTTTGCCGTCTACGTGGACTCGGACAACGCCGGCAGCACGTGCGCGTCGCCCAACGACCCCTTCTCGGCGACCTCGTGCGCGTCGGCGGACGCGTCGATCACCCAGGCGATTCACGCCGAGCTGGAGGCGGCGGCCACCAACTCGTTCAAGATCCTCGCCGGAAAGGACGAGACCGCGGCGCCGTGGCCCACCACGACGCAGATGCTCTACCGGCTCGTGGCGCTGTCGGTGATTGAGTACCACGACCGCAAGCTCAACGGCGGCAAGTGCTTCGCCAACGTCGGCTCTGGCGGCGTCGCGGCCTTGCAGTTTTGCAAGGACAAGCTCGCAGACTCGATCGCGCTTCCCGACGCGACGGCGACGCGGCCGCTCGGCGACGCCTGGCCCGGCGGCTGCGCCAACGCCGCAGAGCACAAGTACTACGCCGAGCGCATGGCCAACTCGGACAGCTGCAGCTACGACGCGTCGACCGACGCCGCTTCGAAGAAGACGCCGCTCTGGACGCAGCGACCGCGCAAGTTCTCGGAGGAGTACGAGGAGCAGGGCACGCTGCCGGTGTACGCGGTGTGCTCCTCCATGCTCGAGTTTGGCCTGTTGGACCGGAAACGCCTCTTCGGGCTGCCCGACCCGGTCGGCGAGTACGAGTGGTACTCGGAGCACTCGGGATCCTCCTTCACGCGCTGGCTTGGCGGCATCGGCTACTGGGGCCTCTTCGACGCCAACAAGGACAAGTCCGAGGTGGCAGACAAGCACACGGCGTACCTCGACCTCAAGCTGTACGTGGCGTACCGCTACGCCGTCACTTCGGCGTGGGTCCTCGCGGCGTTCATCGCCTGCGGCTACCTACTCGCGTTCTCGTCGGTGCCCTTCCTCAAGCTGCTCTACATCCGGCTGATTCGACGAACGCTGACCAACACGGGCACCGACACCATCCTGCTCAAGCCGACTGGTACCGCCGAGTACATTGCGTTGGTGACGACGGTCATCATCGGACTGTGGGTGATCTTCGTCGACCCGGCCGGGGGAACGCCCTACGTGGTGACTACCGACTGCGATGCGTACGCGCGGCACGGCGGCGCCTTCGTGACGACGGCCGGCCGCGCGCGCGACGGGCTGCTCGGTATGACGCTCATCCTGCTAGGCGCGGGGCTGATGCTCTACACCGTCTGCTGCCGCCGCCCGCCGAAGCGGCAGCGCGTCATGCCGCTCAGCCCGTTCCCGCTGTGGCCCATCATGGCGCTCGTGCTGATCGTGCTGCTCGCGGTGCTGCTGCTGATGATTCGCGCCGGTGACGACTGGTGGAAGCGCCAGTCCACTGACCTCGACGGCTCGGACACCAAGACGACGCAGGACTTTGAGGACATCGTCGGCGCCGTGCTGTGGGTGCTGCTGTGCCTCGGACTGCTGATGGGCATCCTCAACCAACGCCACATGGCCGCCAACGTCGTGCTCAACGTGCCCAGGGGCCGGCCGGTCGTGTTCGCCTACCTTTGGATCGGTGTGGCATTCGCCGCCGCCGTCGTCGCAGCGGTCTTCGCGTGGCCGCTCTTCGACTGCCAGGTCGCGTGGACGACGAACGAGCTCATCTGCGGCGACGGGACAGAGGTCACGATCCAGTGGAACTACTTTTTCGGCTGCATTGCGTTCGCGGCGTGCATCGCCGCAATCTTCTTCGTGTTTTGGGCGTCGTTCAAGGTGCTCTTCTCGGTGCCGCGGAAGGACGACCCGAAAGCCAAAGCCTTCAACAAGAGCAAGGACCAGGAGGTCGCGCAGCTCAACAAGCGAAAGTTTGGTACCGCTGGACCGGCGCAGGCGCCGGGGAACCCGTTCGGTACGGGCGCGCCCGCGGTGGCCACCGGATTATCGGCCTCCGCGGTGGCGGATTCGCTCGCTGTGCATTCCGACGACGACTACGACGTGTACGGTGAGATCGAGTCGGCGGAGCGCGCGGCGTCGCCGGCGTCGAACACGAGCAGTCGAGAGGACCGCATCAAGTTCAGCCTCCCTGGCGTGTACGCGAAGGGCCGCTCAAACGTGCTCTCAGAAGCGCAGCTACTGCCGGTCGGCGTCCCGATCGTCAGCGCCGCGTTCGTGCGACACGCGGAATCCGAGGAGGCGCCGTTGATCCCGCAGGAACGACCGGTGGCGCCACGAGGAGATGGCCACTCGCGGTAGGGCAGGTCTCACAGGGGAAGGGTGATTGGACTCGCGGTCGAACAAACGGAAGGACTGTGGCGCATTTGTCAGGATGTGGTGAGAAGCGAGCCCGCTTAGTGACAGAGACCATACAAGTACACTTTGCGTACACAAAACACACATTTAAAGTACGCACAGTGTACACCCGTCCATTTGAAGCCATCAGGAACCATCAGCCGCCGCCGTCTCGGATCCGAGAGCGCGGGGGGGGGGTGGCTGGGCGGGCGCGGAGAGAGCGCGATTACGCGCCTCATTACAGCGCGAGCTTAGTGCATATGGCCCATACAAGTA
>Ga0209716_1002438_pt1 | contig 12221 bp, 6 predicted proteins | sample COGITO_mtgs_1205_FD_184811 | JGI IMG/M metagenome (GOLD analysis project Ga0209716, IMG submission 184811) | Pelagic marine microbial communities from North Sea - COGITO_mtgs_120531 (SPAdes) (version 2) | ecosystem: Environmental > Aquatic > Marine > Epipelagic ...
GCAATGGAAAGACAATACAATCTAGCAGACCAAAACGTAGTATTCGATATATTAGCGAGGTAAATTATGGCAATGATGAACAGGTCGATACCCAATATGTTCAATGGGGTATCACAGCAACCCCCTGCCCTACGACTACCTTCACAAGCAAACATACAAGAGAATGGAACGTCTAGCGTAGTTGATGGTATAAGCAAAAGACCTCCAACTACACATGTAGCTAAGTTTACAGACAAAACTACAGAAGAAATTTATATACATACTATTAATAGAGACAAGTTCTCTCAGTATGTAGTGATGATAGAAAATGGAGAACTCTATGTTTACACTCTTGATGGGAAAAATATCCCTGTGGATTACCCTGACGGTAAGACTTATCTTGCTTCAACTGCACCACAAGATGACTTTGCAGCCGTTACAGTAGCTGATTATACATTTATAGTTAATAAAACTATAAAAGTAATACGCAATGAAGGAGCAGTAGCCCCAGGAGAATTAAAAGGTTCCGTACAACTCTTTGTAGATTTACCTACTGAAGAGGATGATGAGCCACCTGAAGATGGAGATATATGGGAAATTGCAGGCTCAGGGTCTAACAACTTTGATAACTACTATGTTAAAAAAGTAGGCGATGTATGGAGAGAAACTGTTAAGCCTGGCTTGGTAACTCACTTTGGTGAATACACAATGCCGTTTGCTTTAGTTGATGAAGGTACTGGTAGATTTACATTCAAGAGAATAAACTGGGACCCTAGGTACGTTGGGGATGACCTAAGTGCTAAGTTTCCTTCTTTTATAGGAGCCACCATATCAGACGTATTCTTCCACAGAAATAGATTAGGCTTCCTATCTAAAGAGAATGTTATATTCTCTAGGTCAGGAGACTTCTTTAATTTCTTCCCTGAAACTGTAACAACTATATTGGACACAGACCCAGTAGACGTTGCAGTCTCTCACAATAAAGTAGCAACACTTAAACATGCTGCTTCCTTCAACACTTCTTTAATGTTGTTCTCTGACCAAGCTCAGTTTCAACTAACAGCTAAAGATGTCTTAACACCTAAAACAGCAGCTATTAATGTAACCACAGAATATAATGTTAATACCAAAGTAACTCCTATATCAGCTGGGACTTCTTTATATTTTGCTGTAACCAAAGGTGACTCCACAAGTATAAAAGAATATGAAGTTCAACCTTTAACATATAACAATGAAGCAGCAGATGTAACAGCTCATTGTCCAACTTATATACCTAGTGACATTTATAAACTAGTTGGTAGTGATTTAGAAAATATGATTATAGGCTTATGTAAGTCTAATCGTTCTACCTTGTATGTATACAAATACTATTGGGCTACACCTGATGAAAAGGTACAAAGCTCTTGGTCTAAGTTTGTATTAGACCCTAACGCTAAAATACTTAATGCCGATTTTGTTGATAACATGCTATATCTTGTTATTCAAAGAGCTGATGGTAACTATCTTGAAACAATGGATTTCACTTATAGACAGAAAGAATCTAACCTTAACTACTTAGCACACCTAGACCATAAAACAGAAGCTATGGGGAATTATGATGCTGTTGCAAATACAACATATTTTACTGTACCTTATCCTACAACAGGAACTGGATGGCAAGGAGTATTAGGTAATGAATGGTCAAGTCAGTATCCCCCACCATCTATAACCAATCCTAAATACTCTAAGCCAATAAGTAGAATAGGAGGAAGGTTAAAGTTAACTCCTGCTGGTAATTACACACTTAGTTGTCCAGGAAATTGGACACAAGAGAAACTAATTATTGGTAGAGAGTATCTCTTTAAATATCAACTTAGTCCTATCTACTATAAAGATTCACAGAAAATTGCTGTACCTCATTACAAAATGAATCTTAAGAACATGCATTTGTTCTACGATTACTCAGGGTTCTTCAAGGTCACTGTGGATTTACCAGGTGGACAACAATACATCTACACTTTACAACCTAAAATAGGTTCTGACGAACTTGAAATTGGTAATGCTCACCTTGATAGTGGAAACTTTAGATTCCCTATATTTGGCGATGGGGAAGAAACAACAATAACAATTGAATCAGATTCAATGTTCCCTATGTCTATACAAGGTGCTGAGTATGAAGCTCAGATAACCTCCTATTCAAGACATCAATAAGGATAACAATGGTACAAATAATAACACCCACACATGAACACACTAAGGACTTAGCACCACGTCTAAGACCTGATGACATTAAAGAGATAACTGTAGCTTCTCCTGAGTTAAACCTAGAGGAAATACTTAATCTTTGTGTTGAATCATCCACAGATACTTATGCAGTTGTTGATAAGGATGATGGTTGTGTGGCTATATTCGGTGTGAGAGACATGGATGAAGACTCAGGTATCCCCTGGTTCCTCTCATGTGAACTGTTCTTCTCTAAGTATAAACGTAGGTTTATCAAGGAAGGACCTGAGTATCTTAAGAAGCTCTTTGGTTCTAAAAAACATCTATATAACTATGTATCCAAAGATAATACAAGGAGTCAGAGATGGCTCCAATCTTTAGGATTCACAATTCATAAACAAGAAATAAAATTTAAAGACGTAGTTTTCTACGCATTTGATAAAAGAGGAATTTAATATGTGCGGTGTAATGGAAACCTTAGCAATAGCAGGAGCAGTCACCAGTTTTATGGGTGGACAATCTGCAGCAAGTAATACATCTGATGCAGCTCAAGCCAACTTAGAAGCTCAGTATGCTCAAACCGCTGAGAAACAAAAACAGATTAATGAACAGACTGCATTAGAAACTAGTGAGAGACAGAAGCAAGGCATGATAGACAGAGCAGAGTCTATGGCTATTGCAGGTGAATCAGGTGCACTAGGGTTTAACTCGGATAGATTACTAGCTGATTCCTTTATGCAAGAAGGTACAGACCTTATGTCAATTGAACAGAACAGGTCTAATCAAATAAAACAAACACAACTTAATAATAAATCATATAGAGCACAGGCTCAATCACAAGCTAACACAGCTTATAGTAATGCCCCAGGTTTAATAGGCACAGGCTTACAGATTGGTGGAACTATAGCTAAATACAATCAAACTGTAGATGCAGGCACAACAGATTATGTAGCTAAACATTTAAAATCATAGGAATAAATCATGGCAGATAAAGCATTCGATGCCTTCTCGCAAAGAAGGAACACAGGTACTCAGGACCGTCTAACAGAGAGAAGACGTGTCGATACTTATACTGACCCTAACAGATACCAGATGCCTCCTAGGAGAAGACTAGGTGTACACGCTCAGAACAAGAGTCTTTTTGAAGCTCCAGGTAAATCTAATATAACAGCGTTTGCTGAAGGATTAGCCAAGGTGCAGCCTCAGATAATGGACTACTTAGCTAAAGAAGAAATAGAAGCTAACAAGATAGAAGTACAACACGGTATCAAAGATGCTATGGCTACTGAAGCTATGAAAGCAGGTGATACTGAATATGTAGATAATGAATGGCGACAGTTTGCTTTTGAACAAAAGAAAGCAATGATGGCAGGGGAAGAACTAACTACTCAGTTATTAGTTGATGTAGAAAACAAAGACCCTATGGTGGACTTTCAACCTTGGTATGAAGATTGGTATGCACAGAAGATGGAGGAGTTCCCTCACCTAGCTACTATGGACCCAGAGGTAATGGAGTCTTTTAACAAACCAGTACAGAAAGGTTTAACTACTGCTAGGAACCATGCTTTAGTAACTAAAGATAATCTACAGCAGAAGAGGTATAAAGCTACTGCAACTGACCATATTGAGAGAACACTTGAAGAAGCTATTAAGTATGGACATGAAGTTAATAATGAATTAATAGAACGTATCATTGCTGATGAAGAGAACATGAGCAGATGGGGAATGACTGAGAACAATAAGATTATCTTTGATGCTGTTAGCCGTATTGCTAAGGGTACTCTAGGTAATCGTAACATTGATGCTCTTAAGTATTTAGATGAAGGTAGAGGTGAAGGAGGTAATCTTCCTTCTATATCAACTATGAGACATGATGAAGTTGAAGCTCTTAGAAAAGAAGTAGTAGGTCTTATTAATGCAGATGAAATTGAAGATAATAAAAAACTATCTGACCAAGATGCAATAGTGTTAGACAACGCAAAGACGGCTCAGAAAAGATTTGACTTTATTATAGGAAGTGAAGACGACATTGTTCCTGGTGGAATAAGAACAGCTGACAAAGTCCGTGGGTGGAAAACAGACTATATGAATGAATATAGAGAAAAAGTTAACGCCAGGATTGCTGCAGGTGAAGACAGGTATGTAGCACACGATACTGTACTAGCTGAGTTAGAAGCTCATGCCAAACTTTGGAATAAAGAAGACCCAGCTTACAAAGAGCTAAGAGAAGAAAAAGCTAAGAGAGCAGCAAGCTCTGATGCATATACTGCTGAATTAACTAGACAACCTAACTTTGAAGAATCAGCAGCAGAACTTTATGCAGGCATGACTAGCGGTCAACCTTTTGACCCTGCATCTGTAATACCAGCATGGAATAAGTTAGATGAGAATGGTAAGCCATTTTTAACGGATGAAAGTAAAAACCTTATTCTTAAAGCAGGCATGAACGCTGCAGCAGATAAAGAGGTAAAAAACATAAGGACCATAGTAGACGACAAGATAGCTATAGCTGACCAACATAAGCTAAACGAAGAGCTAACTGTTAGAGAGAGAACTGCTAAGAACAATAAAGAAATTGCAATTGAAGTTGAAAGAGGTAATAAAGAACTTGAAGCAGCAAATAAAGTACAAAGTGATACAGATACTCGTGATGCAGAACAAAGAGAAAAAGAACAACAGTCAATGCATCAGACATTAAAACGTCAGAAAGAACGTATTGAAAAACAGAATGAAGCTAAGAAGAAAATTGAAATTGAAAAAGCAGAAGCTTGGCATAGAGATGTAGACCTTAGTAAGAAACTTGAGGAAGAGTTTGATATCCCTCAAGAGCAGAGAGTCTCTGAAGAAGGATATAAGAAAGATGCTACGGATAACCAAGGTATCTATACTGACCCTGACTTCAACTATGTTGACCCAGGAACATTTGGTGAATCAATCTTTGGTCAAATCTGGGATGGCGTTTTAGACGTAGGTGAAGCTATCTATGATATCTATGACTATAAAGGTCCAGACACTATTGAAGTAGACCCAATGCAAGAAGATAAATTTAAAGGTGACCGTGACCAGTACAACAGAAAAGATAATAATCCTTTCTATGGTAAGCCACTTATGGGGGACGAATCCAGACCTTCAGTAAATACTAACCCTAACCTTGAAACTAAACCTAATGACTTCCAAGAACAAATGAAGACATCTGAAAGTTCAGGTAACTATGAGGTAGTTAATGATGAAGGATTCATGGGTGCATATCAATTTGGTGATGATAGATTAGATGATTTTAAACAAGCTAACAACCTTAACTTTACTCAAGATGAGTTCTTAAACAATCCAGAACTACAAGACAAAGTATTTAACTGGCATGTTAAAGATTACAAGAAACGTATCAAAAAAGCAGGCTTAGATTCCTACATAGGTAAAACTATTAACGGTGTTGAAGTAACAGAAGATGGCTTAGTTGCTGTAGCTCACTTAGGTGGCTTTGGTGGCATGAGACAATTTTTAAAAACAAACGGTAAAGATGATGAAGCTGATAGTAATGGCACATCAATGACAGATTACCTTAGAAAATTTAAGGCTTAACATAAGGACAAGATTATGGCACTAAAATTAATAGCAACTCCTCAAGGGCAGCAAGAAGATGAAGCTGCTTTAGAGGAGCAAGATTTAGCGTACAGCACAGAGGAGTCTCCTCCTGTTGTACCTCCACAAGATGGAGAGAATGCTATTGCTAATCTTGAACAAGCTAGGAGCACTGAGATAGATGATGCGGACATCCGAGACCTTCAGAACCCTGAGGGTGGCTATGCAGCAGTAATGGAAACAGAAGCTCAGCCTCTCATTAAGTCTCCTGAAGAGTCTCCTGAAGCAGATGCAGAAGCATATGATAATGCCAAAGGTATGGGATTATCTTTCATACAAGGACTATGGAACGGTACAGAAGAGATTGGTTACACTGTAGCAGAAATGGCTGATTCAGCTATTGACATGGAGTCCCCTACTTACTTTAAAGACTGGGCAAAGAGTGTTGAACTTCAACCTACTGAATGGAGAAATGCAGGTGAAGCAGCTATGGTTGCTTCTACAGCTAACGCTTTAGCAGGTGGTGCAGGTCAATTCTTATCAGGATTCATGCCAGCTCTTAAAGCTCTACAAGTATTTAAAGCTTCAGGTAAGGTCATGCCTTGGATGAAGAAAGTTATTGGTACAGGTGTAGCAGGTGCTGCAGCAGACTTTGCTGTATGGGACCCTACAGAGAAAAGAGCAGTAGACTTTCTTGCTAGCTATGGTGATGAGATGTTAAACGAAGCAGCAGCTCAAGGGATTACTGAAGAGAACATGCCTGCTATTAAAGCTCAACTAGCTAGGGTATTAACTTCAGACTTCATTAAGAAACTACAGTATCAAGAAGGTGATAGTGTATTGATGGGTAGAACTAAACAAGCCTTAGAAGGTTTTGTATTAGGTAAAGTATTAGACCCTATCATGGGAGCTTTAGGCTCTCTAGCTAGACTTAAGAAACCAGTGAATCAACCATATAAACGTAGTAAACATTCTATAGATGAGACTACTAAAGAAGCTATGGAAGAAGCACCTATTGAAGTAGGCTCAACTGTTAAAGCTTCTGACCAGGATAACTTTGGTAAAGTTGTGAGCATCAATGGTACTAAAGCTAAAGTTAGATTTGAAAATAAAGCAAATGGAACTAAAGCAGTAGTAGAACTAGATGTAGACCAACTATCAAACACAGCTAAGAAACCTCTTGGTAGAGAGTTAACGCAAAAAGAAATGGCTGACATGAACTTTGATAAAGACTTTACTCTTGATGAAGCAACACAGAAAAAGTTTAATGATGCATTTATAAAAAGTGCTGACCCTAAAGCAGCAGGAGAAGTTTTACTAAAATCATTTACACCAATGCTTGACAGTGTTCTTACTGTTAAAGACATGGAAACAATGTTAGCTAGAGCACAAGCAGTAGTAGGTGAAGCTGTAGACCAAGCAGGTTCATGGAGAGATTCTTTAGATAAAGCAGCTCAAGATAAATTATTCTCACAACAAGGTATTGCTCGTGCAGGTGCAAAAACAAAAGACCTATCTGCAGACGTTGTTACTTTAGCTTTAATTAGACGTGCTTTAAAAGACCAAGTTATTAAAGCTGGTAAATCAGGTATAGCATTTAAGAATGGTAAGAAAGGGTTAACACAAGAACAATATAAGAAGGTAATTGCTAATGCATTTGCTATGAATCAATATGCAAAAGTAAGCATTGGTGAAGTAGGTAGAGCATTAAATGTAGTTAAGATGTCTAAGAAAGGTGCTAATGGCGAACGAGTCATAGACGTGGATGACATATTTAATGAAGTAGATAAAAAAGGCTGGAACAGTATTGATGAACATATGGAAAAAATGGCAGCTGCAGGTGAAATATCTGAAGATGTATTAGAGCATATGGGTGAACGTAACTGGATGAGAGCTTGGACAGAAGGCTTTATTAACTCTGTACTATCTCCTACATCCTTAGGTATCAACATGACCTCTAACGCTATCATGATGGTAGCTAGAACAGCTGATATACACATGGCAGCTTTTAGAGGCGGTGGTGGTATTACACATAAACAAGCCTTTGCTCATACTCTAGGTTACCTACAGGCTATCCCTGAAGCTTTCAGAGTTATGTATAAGTCTTACAAGAATGACAAGGCAATGTTCTCTAACAATAAGAAATGGGTTAATGAATTTCAACCTAAAGCATCAATCACTTCAGGTAACCTTGGTTACAAAGGTGATGACCTGAACTTCATGAAGAAGTCTATGAATGGAACCATAGATGCAATCGGTAAAGTATTCCGAGGTGTACCAGGTGGTGTTCGTTCTATGATGGCTACTGATGAGTTCTTCAAAGTAATGAACCATAGAGCTTACTCTATGAAAGTAGCAGTAGAATCTATTGAACAGACTGGTGCTAACTCTCTTAAGAATCCTAAGCAATTTGCTAAAGGAGTTCTCACGGAGTTTGATAAGATACAAACATCTTCTAAAGCAGCAGCTAAAGAAGCAGGCTGGGGTTCTCCTGAGTACATGGCTTTAAAGAAACATAGTGAAGCTATGGAAGAAGCTCACCTAGCTACATTCACAAATGACTGGGGACCTAATTCAGAACAGGTATATAAGACACTAAGGTCTCAACCTTGGACATCTTTAATACTACCTTTCGTTAGACAGCCAGTAAACAACATGTTGTATCTAGCTAAGTCTACTCCAGGTCTTAACCTTATGAGTAAACGTCTGTCCAGAGAATTAGCAGCAGGTGGTGCAAGAGCTCAGTTAGCTCAGGCACATCTTAATGTTGCATCTATGGTATGGGCGTATGCATTCATGACTGCATTTGCAGAAGGTGGAAAGATACAAGGTAACCCTAAGGGTGACCAAGGCTCTCGTACTGAAAGTGCAGACCTAGGTATTGACCCTAATACATTCCAGAATGAAGATGGTGACTATGTTAACTATCGTGGTGGTGAACCTGTAGCAGGTCGTTGGGCTATTGCAGCAGGCTTAATGCATCAATGGATGAAGATAATGAATGAAGCTGGTCCTAACATGACTGATGAAGAAATAGAACAAGCATCATGGGACATGGTTGTAGCAGGTGGTTTAACTGTTATGGATAACTTTAAAGACCAATCTTCATTAAGAGGTTTAGAAAATACTCTTAAGATATTTGAAGGTGGTACTGAGGGTTCATTTAAGAAACGTACTGAGATGATGCTGACAGGATGGATACCTAATCTATCAGGTCAAATTAAATATCTTAGAGAACAGTACATGGATGAAGACCAAGTAAGGTATGCAGCTGAAGGTATATCACAAGAATATGATAAACGTTTAGGTGGTGGTGAAATAGTACAACTTAATTCATTTGGTGATGCTATGCCAGGTGCTCATCCTCAAATGGTGGGTGAAGTATTGGGTAATGATTCTAAATTAAATCCATTGAACTATCTTCCTACTAACATTAGAAAGACTAAAGGCTTTGAAGAAGACTGGCAGAAAGAAATTGTTAGAGTTAAACAGGCTCTCCCAGGAGAAACTGTGTTAGGACAAGTTCCTAAACGTATTGACAATGTAAAGATAGATAACAGAGAAAGACATAATCTATTGAAATTTCTTAAGCATATCAAACCTGGTGGTAAAACTTTAGCTCAAGCTATGAAGAAAGAAATGAAGAGCAGAAGCTATAAGAGAGGTACAGATGAGTTTAAAGCAGCAGTCATTAAGCAAGTATATAAAGCTTACATGGAAGCAGCTAAGGTTGCTTTAGTAACAGATGCAGCTAGCTACTACAAGAACAAAGATAGACATAAGAGACAAAGACATTGGAAGAAAATGGGCTTAGTTGACTATGGTAGAAGCAGAGCTCTATCCGTTATATCAGACCGACAAACAGCTAAAGATACTAATCGATTACTCCAACCTGGAGATAAACGAAGGATTGACGTAGACAGCTTTGAAGAGAAAGCAACGTCAGCAAGAGCTGGCAGTTTACAAAAAATACAAAACATACTTAATTAACACAAGGACAAAACAATGGCAAAATCATATGTCACATACGAGGGGAACGGCTCTACAACTACTTACCCAGTAACCTTCCCTTACCTTGCTAAGCTGCACGTCTATGTGTTAGTTGGTGGGGAAAAAACAGATGAATGGGAATGGTTGACAAATAACTCTATTAAATTAGACAAAGCTCCTACAGGACCTTTTTCTTTTATAAGAAGAACACCTACAGAACCTTTGGTAGACTTTGCTGACGGCACAATTCTAACAGAGAATCAACTTGATGTAGCAACTGTACAGGCTTTATATGTAGCTGAGGAAGCTTCAGATTTAGCTAGGTACTCTTTAAACAACAATCCAGAGTCTCCTGGTGGTGACGGTATCAACTGGAATGCTGAAGGCAAAAAGATAATTAATCTAGCTAACGGCACTAACCCAAACGATGCAGTTAACAGAGGACAGCTAGATGCAATTATTCCTGACATTCAAGAGGAAGTTAAGAAAGCTGAAGATGCTGCAGATGAAGCTGAGGAATGGGCAAAAAAAGCTGAAGATGCTGTAGATGACGTAGCAGGATGGGCAGGTGTAGCCGAAGACTGGGCAGATGAAGCCGAAGACTGGGCAAAGGAAGCTGAGTATTGGGCAGATAAAGCTGAAGGTCATGAGAAAGATGCACAAGCTATTGTAGATTCTTTTAACCCTGCTGTTACCTTAATGGGTGATGCCGATGTCACAAAGACAGCACCTATAGCTAAAGAAGGTGATGCTTATATTAACACGGTAACAGGTGTAGCACACTCTTCATGGGGTTCTAATTTCTCAGGTCGTACAATAAAGAAAGACATGTTAATGGTCTTTGGACGTGACAATGATTGGCATGATACTGATTTATATAGTGGTATATGGAAAGAAAAAGATGGTGTTGCTATTTATGATGGGGAGATAAAAGTCAATGGTGTTGATGTTGGTAAGGGTAGTGGTACAGGCATATATAATACTAGAGTTGGCTATTATACTTTAGACGAGAATACTACAGGTCAGAAGAACACTGCCTTTGGTGCTCTTGCTCTTAGACAAAACAAAACAGGAACTCAAAATACAGCCATAGGTGCTTATGCTTTAGGAGTGTCGGAGGACGGAACAGGAAGCACTGCTGTTGGAGACGATGCATTATACAAAGCAACAGGTGAGGCAAATACAGCAGTAGGTATTAATACAGGTAGAGAGTTGGAAACAGGGGACAGCAATACATTTATAGGTAGAGATGCAGGTAGAGATTTAGTTTCAGGGTCTAACAATACTTGTCTTGGTCATAAAGCTAAACCATCAACAAAGACTGTATCTAACGAAGTTACTATTGGTAATGATGATGTAGTAACAATGAGGTCACATGGTGGTAAATACGCATGGAGTAATGGTACATCATACACACAGGCTCAACAAACAAGTAAAGATGGAAACTCTTATCTTCGTACAAAAGTGTTTGATGATGGTGTTGTTAACTTTGAAACACTTGGCACATTTAATATATCAACACCGTCAGTAATGAGCTTAAAAACTAACTCAGTTGAAACTTTAAGGCTTAGGTCAGATAATACGGCTACATTCAGAAGTAATCTTGATGTAGAAGGCACCTTAAGAGTAACTAATATTCAAAGTGCTGGAGCTCCTAATGTATATGTAGACCCAGATGGAAGATTATATAAGTCTGCTAAATCTATTGATAGTGGTGTACCTACAGGTGCTATCATGATGTGGTCAGGAGCTACAAGCACTATCCCTAGTGGTTGGAAATTGTGTGATGGTAGCAATGGCACTCCTAATTTAGTAAATAGATTTATAGCAGGTGCTGGTCATTGGTTTTCATTAAAACAAACAGGCGGTTATAGAGATGCTGTTAATGTATCTCACACTCATCCAGTAACAATTAATACTAAAACAGGACTAAATGGTTCATTAACATTGCTTAATAGAGGTGGCACTTCTGGTTCTCAATCATTAATGAGAGGTTCAACTGGTTCAATTACTCATACAACTCAAGGTGCAGGTAGTTTTGCTCAAGGTTGGGAAGGTGAAGGTGGCTCTAATTCATCTAAAGCAACCTTTACATTAGACCACAACCATACAGGAAGTGCTGTTGATTCAGGTGTAGACGGTGCAGACAAAAACTTACCACCATTCATCGCTTTGTATTACATCATGAAAACATCATCATCTCGAGCTGTTGAAGAAGGGCAAGAAAATGTTGAAACTATTTACTCAAATAAAGAAGTAGATAAGAAATTATCTATTAAAGATAAATTGATTGAGAAGCTATCAGAACGCTTAGATAAACTAGAAAAGAGGATTAACTGATGTCAGAGAAAATAAAGAAACCAAGAGAAAACCCTGATGTTGATTCTCGTCTTTCCTATGAAGAAGAACAGACTCAGATAGATTTACTTAGACGTAGTGGGATAAGTATTGACTACAGAACTGGTACTGTC
>Ga0209716_1002442_pt1 | contig 12214 bp, 9 predicted proteins | sample COGITO_mtgs_1205_FD_184811 | JGI IMG/M metagenome (GOLD analysis project Ga0209716, IMG submission 184811) | Pelagic marine microbial communities from North Sea - COGITO_mtgs_120531 (SPAdes) (version 2) | ecosystem: Environmental > Aquatic > Marine > Epipelagic ...
GGTCACCAGAACGACATCGCAGTGGGGTACGGCTTCAGCAGTTGACGTAGTAATGTTCCAACGTTCTGTGCCTGGTCCGGGCACAATATCGTCCACATCTGGGTCACCGGTAGGGTTTTTCCCAGCCAGCACCATGTCGACGGTTCGCTGAGAAACATCAACGCCCCAAACTTCGAAGCCTGCATCATGGAAACCAATAGCAGTTGGTAATCCAACATAACCAAGTCCAATGATGCCAATCGTCAAATCCCCAATGACTGCGCGTGTTGCGAGGTCTGCTGGTTGGGCCATGGTCACTGGTGATGGATGGAGTTCATCAATTAGTTGGTAAATAATTGAACAATTATAAAACAAGAGTAAACCTCGTAGTTACATGGCAGAGATGATATCTTACCTCCAGGTTGTGATTTCCAATATTGGAGACGACTTCTTTGGAAAAGTTCACTGGCCGAATTCCTCAGAAGAACTCTCTGAATTCATTAGTTCCGAATGGCATCAAAACCCAATCCTCTGTTTAAATCACTTTGGGGCAAGAGGATGGAAGTATGTTGAAACCATTGAGCAACGCAATCAAGACTCATCGAGAATAAAAATTCTTTTCGTAAAACTGAACTGAAGGACGTTAACTAAGGATGGATTCATTTGAAACTCAAAATTGGTATTTGGGGTAGTTGTGTTACTCGAGATATCTTTTCAGAATTAGATATTGATCAATATGTTGGAGATTATCGTGCAAGAACTTCACTTCATTCTTTTTTTGAAGATCCAATTAGGAAAGATCAGATGCCGAATTTAGATGTAATTACTTCTCCATTTCAGAGAAGGATGGTTGAGGCTGATTTTAGAAAAAAAGATTTAAATTTACTCAATTGTGAATATTTAATTATAGATTTCATCGATGAAAGGTTCGACATCGTTGATTTTGAAAATTCAAAAGTTACTCTCTCGAATGAATTGTCAAAAGTTATTGACCAAATTGGTGATGTTGAAGTATCATTTAAGAGAGGGTCGGTTGAAGATTTATCTAACTGGCGCTTATCGTGTGAAAAGTTCTCAAAAAGATTTGTTGGAGTGAAAACCATCTTGCATTCCAGCCGTTTTGCCACCCACAAATTGGTAAATAGTAGTTTAGAGGCAAATGATAAACAGAATATGATTCTTAAAATGAATGAATTACTTCTAAAGTACGAACAGATTTTCATTGAGGAAGTCTCTCCCGTGTTGATAATCAAAGTCAACCAAGATAAAATCGTCAGTAATGTCAATCATAGGTGGGGCGTTGCCCCCTTTCATTATATTTTACCATACTACAAAGAAGCATACGAACAATTAGAACAATTCGTCAACTCAATGCAAAAATCAGACACACTGCAGTAACCTAGAGGATAAGCTATTAAAAAAAGGAGGTGATAAAATCATAATCTCTTCAGATCAATCAAAGAAAATTTCTGACAAGTTGGAATTTTTATTGAACGAAAAAGGAAACCGTTCAGCAATGCTTTCACTGCCAAGCTTCTGGCCTTTAATTAAAGGAACCAATGATGTGAAATTAATCGAAATTACGAGTGACATATTAATCAAAAACGGATATTCGAATTGGAGTTTTCGGTGGTTAATGGAACGATATCTTTTACATCCTACAAATGAGAAAATTATCTATTTACTTACTGAAGCCAGTTCGGAAATATTAGATTATGAATTGATGCGTTTTTGTGGAGAACTAGGACTTGCAACCGGTAGATCAAACCTAAGGTCTGTCGAACGTCTTCTTGACTCATTATTGGCCTTAGGCGATGAAAAACGATGCCTAGAAGTTCTAGACCGAATTGAAGATAGTCGAAAAACAATCAAAATGATTCAACTCGAATTACGAATCATGTTCTACGGTATACAAAGCCCTCAACAAGTAATAGATTATTTTTTGAAAATTAACAAACAGAAATGGACCAGTGAGATATTAACGCACGCGGCTCTAGCCTACTCTCAGTTGGACGATCTCTTTTCCGCCACGAACCTCTTGAAGCCCTTGATAGATAAAAATGATCCAAATGCGGCAATGGCTATGTATGAACTCTTGAGAAAGAAATCTCCAAAACTAGCATTAAAATCAATTAACAAATCATTCATCGCTCATAATTGGGCTCCCATTTCCGAAAAATGGGCTGCTGCTGGATTCAAGCTAAATGAACTAACTTGTGATGAACTTAAACCTTCTAAAGACGAAAAAACTGTATCTGTAATCATGACCGCACACAAAAATAATGACATGATGAACGCTGCAGTAAATAGCATTTTAAATCAAACGCATAGATCCATTGAATTGATCATTGTAGATGATTTTAGTACCTCAGAGGATCAAATCCATTATAAAAAATTTGAACAATTGGATTCTCGTGTTAAAATTATTCGCCAACCAGAGAATAAAGGAACATATTCTGGACGTAACCGAGGACTTGAAGAAATCTCAACCGATTATGTAATGTTTGTTGATTCTGACGACTGGTCTCATCCCCAACGTATTGAAAATTCTCTTAAAAGATTAGATGAAAATCCAAACTGCATCTTCGCTACCGAATGTTATACTCGTCTTAATCAAAACGGCGAATTGACGCTATCTGGAGGATACTTTGCCAGGCGATGCATGCTAGGTCTATGGCGTACCGAAATCATTCGAGACGAACTCGGAGGGTTTGATTCTGTAAGAATTGGAGCTGACGCTGAAGTATTCGAACGTGCCCAGAAAAGGTACGGTAAAGATGCTATATCCACGCTGCAAATTCCTGCATATATCGCGCTCTCTCACGACAAATCACTAACCGGCGGTGGGGAGTTCTCAATAGACTGGAGAGGCGTGTCTCAAAAACGCTCTGCATATGCTGGCTCATTTCGAACTTGGCACAAACGTTTAGGAAGTGAAATTTCTGTTTTCAATCTACAATCAAACAGGGATTCCCCTCCGTTTCGCATGCCCATAGGAATGCAACGCACACGTGAATTCCTTTCTAATTCACCGCCAGTCGACAAACATTATATTACCATTCATAATGATCTGCGATCTAGTATAGTAGATTCAATCACTCAACCCTTAGTCCCTGTTGATGTCGATATTTCTAAACCTAAAATCACAATTTGTATGGCAACATTTCCAAAACGATTCCAACAAATCAAAAGGACTGTTGAATATTTACTTGATCAATCTTTGCCTCCAGATGAAATCTTAATCCATGTAAACGAATCAAATCATGCGCCACCATTGCCAAAAGACCCACGGATTAAGGTGCATTTGTCTCCGAATGAAAATCTCACAGATATTGGGAAAATTAAGATGGTTGATTATGCTGCTTCCGGTATCATTATTCTGGCAGATGATGATTTACATTATCCAAATGATTATGTTGAAAAAATGGTAAACCATGTTCAAAGGTTCAACGGTGAAGCATGTGTTGGCACCCATGGGATTTCATTCCCATTTGACAAAAAGATTGGCGACATTGATCAATACTTTTCAACGCGCCGAGTTCATCATTTTAAGCATGGTCAATCAGTAGACCTCCCCTGCCATGCACTTGGCACCGGAACAATGGCCTATGATTCAAGAAAAATAAAGTTTGATTGGAAGTCATGGAGCCATGGGAAAATGGTTGATTTGCATGTAGCAGTAGAAAACCAAAAGAAAGGTGTTCAAATGGTTATTGTTCCACGCAAAACAGATTGGATCAAGTCTTTCTCTGAGGAGCCAAATGATCTTTCCATTTGGAAAGAAGTGAAATCAAACCATGATTTGCAATCCAAAATGATTGAAGTCCTGTCTGTAGTCAAAAATTGGGATTATCATCTTTCCCGCAATCGGCGTATTTCAGGATCGGATCTGCTCAAATCAGACCCAATTGATGATACAAGGTTTGATATTGAGATACCAACGAGTTATTTGAGATTCGCCGGCAAGGGGGGCTATGAACCACTTAAACGATGGAAACAGAAAGGACGGATATTATATTTTGATGCATTCAAGAGAACGATTCAATTTGAGATGCCTGCTGGATGGGCTCTCCTAGATACTCATCCAGATCTCTTCCAACTAGCGCATTATGTATTGATGTATCCATTTGAAACGAGTATCTTGGAAAACTGGAAACCCAGCAGAACTCCGGGTTTTAGACCGGGATTGTCCTTCAGTGGTGGGATTGACTCAACTGCCTGTTTAGAACTGATGCCGAAGAATACAATCGCTTTATATCATGAAAGAACTGGTTTTCCATCTATGTTGAATCACTCAAATGCCTATTCTATACTTGATAAACTGAAAGATGAGGGGACGGCAGTGTACAAAATTCCTTCAAATCACGAACTTATTCGAACGGACTACAACAAAAATATTGGTTTCTCTTCCGACTTTTCAGCGGGAGTTCATGTCATTCTAATGGCTGATTACCTAAATCTAGATTCAATCGCATTCGGCCTACCGTTAGAAAATTCATATCTCTTCCATGGCTACAGGGGGCGAGATTTTGCAACATCGAAATACTGGGTTAAATACGGTGAAATATTCGCTTCCTGTGGGCTAGAACTATACTATCCTAGTGCAGGTTTATCGGAATTTATAAATTTGGATATCGTGAATTCCCTTTCTTACGGTGAATTGGCGCAGAGTTGTCTTCGCTCAAAAAAATCAGGTAAAGTCTGTGGAATTTGTTGGAAATGCTTTAGGAAAAATTCAATGAGAGGGGAAGAAATTGTTCTTAGCGAAGAAGTGAATACCTTTTTGTCAAAAAAGCCGCTAAAGCAAGCAGCATCGACTCTTTATGCCATACAAAAACTACCTGAAAGAGATAAGCAATCTATTTTGAAAAAGTTTCCGGAACTTGAGGAATATATGGATGCAAATCTATCTTTCTTAGAGCGTTACCACCCTAGTTCGGAGATGTTTGTACCCGAGCAATACCGGAGTTATTACTTAAACAAACTACAAGCAAATTTCGAAGTTATGACATCAGAAGAAGTCAAGCAATTAGAATCACTGAGCCTCTTCAATTAAAGGCATCCTCAATAACGTTGTTCCACTTTTCGCACTGAATAGTACTCGATGTACGAAGACTAATTCTATTTGTTGAATACAATTTTAATATCTGTTTAACGCAGTATTCTGCCTCCCCTGAATTTGTCCTAACTATTGGAAAAAAGAACGGAACATGTCTTCGAGAAGTAAAGTCCTTGTCAAATGAAGTTTCATAAAGATATACAACCAAATGGCCACGCTCTAGAGCACCCTTTATACGTCCCATCCCGGATTCAGAATAGATATGCAATCCAGCATCGTGGGGGTTTGAATGGTTTAAGCCGTATTCTTTGGCCCATTGTGAAATCTCAACAGTTGATTCAGATGACACTTTTGAATCAATATGTACGCTGCCTAGGTCCAGTTCAATCGTAGGATCTATTTCGAAGCTCCAATCGATAATTTGGCCAAATCTACTTGACCGCTCCTTAATCGTTTTAGGGTGAGGACGTATCGGCAACCATGCAGTAAATTTCTCTGACTCTAGTCTTCTAATTATTCCAAGAAGACCTGCATAGGGGTATTTTCCTATGAAAATGAGTTTTTTTGGTCTCCGAGAAATTATAATACTTTCAACGAACTTTTCTAGATCGTTGTTCCATTGTTGTTTAGTATCCGAGTTACTTTTTCGAGAAGGAATGGAAAAATCCATAATTGTTTCAAAGTCTCCAACTGAAGCAATTAAATCGTTTCCTCGAGAGGCGAGGATTTGTTCAAACATTTTGAATTCATTGTCGAGTAGTGATTCAGCATCGATAAGATATAAAATTTCGACGTTCGACTCTAAAATTAACTGTTCAGCAACTCTTCGAATTCGAATTCGCCGATAGAACATTAAGGGTAAGAAAAACAATTTCCATGGTTTGAATAACGCCTCTCGAAAGGTATCTCCAATCAAAAAAGACATAGAACCGCCAGGGTCCTCTTTTATTCTGAGATATGGCTTCATTGAATCAACTCATTCTAAATCATAATAATTCCGAATTATTTCTTTGGGTTCGCCAATCGAATGAACGCGCCCTTTATCCATCAAAATAATACGATCACATACCCCTGCGAGCATACCAAAACTATGGCTGACGATTACAACCGTACCAGCACCTTCTACCATTTGCATAATTCTATTGGTTGACTTTTCCTTGAAATTTGGATCACCGACCCCCAATACTTCGTCAATGAGAAGGATTTCTGGTTCAATGGCGCTTGCGACTGCCAAACCCAAACGGGCTTTCATGCCTGCAGAATACGTGCGCAATGGCTCTTCAATAAAATCTCCCAACTCGCTAAACTCGATAATGGCAGGAAACTTCTCCAACATCTGTGACTCGCTGTATCCGAGTATGCTGCCGTATAGCATTGCATTTTCTCTTCCGGTTTGATGATTGGAAAAACCTGTACCCAGGCCGGCTAATAGTGATATTTTACCTGCAACTAAACATTCTCCTCTATCCGGTGGGATTATTCCCGATATAACGCGTAATAAAGTAGACTTTCCACAACCATTGTTTCCTATAATTCCAATGACTTCACCTTTGAATATCTCAATATTAATGTTATTAAGTGCCTTGAAATTATTTCGTTGCTTTATGATCTTGCTCGTCAGCATAGACAATAAATGCCTGTGTCTTGGGTACTCTAGAGAAACATCCTTGATCTTAATCACAGTCTGTCTCATAAATATTTCACCGCCTGTCGTTCATATCGATTAAAAATCATGCTTCCAATAATCCACATAATCACTGCAAATGATAAGCAATATACTATTGAAAAGGTTGGAAGAGTTGTTGAGTGGCCAGCAAATCCATGCCGAGCCATAGTGATGGGAGTCACCATTGGATTCAACGACAAAAGAGTGCTGCCAAATGTTCCTCTTTCTAATGCCATTTCATAGGTCCACATTACTGGTGAGAAGAAAAAACCAGCTCTTACAATGAATCGAAACAGATGTTCAACATCTTTCTGAATACAGTTGAGGGGGGCAAAAATCATACCAAATCCGATTCCCAGAAATCCGGATAGGAACACTGCCATCGGGATGTAGAGCAAATACAGACTTAATTCAACGTTGTAAGAATACAATATAGGGAATATCACAATACAACTCATCAATGATAATACAATATTTGACAGCATTTGGCTAATTGGGAAAATTACTCTCGGGAAATAAATGAGATTGATGACGCCCTTGTTAGATGACAGTGAAGTAATTGTTGCGGTCAAACTTTTACCAAAGGAGGTCCAAATAATCACTCCGATTAATACCCAGACACCGTAAAACCTGTCAGGATTACCCGCCAGCATGTTGAAAAGGAAATAATAGACTATTGAAAGTAGAAGAGGTTCCAAAACGGACCATAAGTAGCCGAGCATTGAATTTCGGTATCTACCCCTAACTGTTCGTCCAACCAAGTTTTTGGTCAAGAATTTATATTTCCAGGCAATTAAGATGTTCGAAACTGGAGAATATATGCTCGATGATCGTTGCCCGACAGGCATGAGTTCCGAGACTGATGCGTCATCTTCCAATTTTCACTCCTCCATTCTATTCCCTTGAAATATGTCGTTAATGAGAGCACCCCAATAATGACTATGAGAGCATCATGCGTCGTACCTTTGGCATTGCTTTTCAATCAATTGGTAGATGTGCCTGTCAAAAATAGATTTGAGCCATGGGCAACTCAACATCAAAACTGGTTAGGGTAATTTTCATGATTCACTATTTGAAAGTTCATGACGTAGTTTTTCCAAAAGCAGTATCGATATTTCAGTGTATAACAATGGAGATTGGATTGGTTACTGTTTCTGATTCATCAAATAGTTGCATATAAACGCCGAGCTCATAGCATAGGCTCTTGATAATACCCAACAATCAGAGTTGAAATCCTTCAATTATAAGCCACCGAAACGGCTAGAATTGAAAGTGAGTTTGTAGGTGTGTGCATGGCCCATAACAAACTCTTGTGAAGGTTTTGATTGAATGCGAGGACATATAGAGCAACCCATGTTTAAAGGCGGAATTCACTTATACACTGGACTTTCTAGTAGAGACATGACCTTGGACATGCTCTGAGAGAAAGTTAAAGGCCGCGGAGTTTGGGGATATATGACGGTTAAAAAAGCAGTGACTGAATTTACTTATTCTGATCAAAGAATAATAATAGAAGGTTACCACGTTGACGATTTGATTTTCGACCGAATAGTAACTGGTAAGACATTTTACGAAGACAAGTTATTAGAAAAAGCACGTTCTTTAAATCTGAAAGGCGTGTATGTTGATGTTGGAGCAAATATAGGAAATCATTCGATTTATTTTAATCGCTTTTGTGGATCGACAGTAGTGTACAGTTTTGAAATCGATGAAAAAATCTTTCCATTGTTAAAGAAAAACATGGAAAACAATTGTTCAGAAGATACATACCACCTCAAAGAAATTGGCATTTTAGATAAGAAAGGGTTCGTAGATATCTCCGATACGAATCATCTCAATGCTGGTATGACAAAAATCGTAAATGTCGAAGGTACCGAAAAGAAGGTTAATACACTTGACAATTTGTTGGATAGTGTGAAAAATATAGCATTAATTAAAATTGATGTTGAAGGCTTAGAAATGCAAATTATTAACGGTGCTCAAAAAATTCTCAAAGACCAATCACCAGTAATCTTCGCTGAATTAGCTACTGAAACAGAATTCAAATTTTTTAAGAATGAATTATCCAAGTATGGATACACTACGGATAATGTGAATTACGCCGCAACACCTACATATCTTTTCCAAAAAACAGAACTTGTTCACGAAAAACAAACCGAAAATACTGTTTAAAAAGTAAACATATCTGCCAAAAATTGTTCAAGGAGATAAAGAAATTCAAACAATTACAAATTACTCATTATAGATTATCTGTGGCAAGGATACACATCTCGGGCTTGCAGAATTGTAAGAAAGCAAAGAGGATTTTGTGTTGCAATTTCGCCATTGCAGACTTGTAATATCAACCTAACAGACTGGATATGAGGGGGAATACCCCGTTCTCTCTTGCCAAAGATGTCTTTTTTGAGGTTTTAATTAAATCTTTCACGCCGTCAGAAATACTGCTGTTGGTTCTTTTTTCAAGAACAATCCCCCAATTTTCATTTTCAGCTACTTTACAACGTGCCAACTGATCATCCATTCCAGTGTTCATATTTGGATAGAAAAGAGTTGGAATACCCAGATTCCTCATTTCATGGAACGAGTTGTATCCACCTGCTTGAACAGCAAAATCAAACCCGTTGTAATACATCGAATTCGGGTAATCACGAAGTAAGTGTACTCTCTCGTGATGAAAATCTAATCGCTCACCTAACATTGACTCCCCGAGTACAATATGCATATCAGGATAATGGAGCAAGGCTTCAATGGTCATTCGAATCTCTGAATCTATGTCGTTAATTTGACCAGCACCAAGTTGAACATATGTTACTCGAACATCGAGTGGCAGATTTAATCGACTCCTTGACTTTTCTCGTGACAACATTTCATCTTTATTTAGCAGCGTGATTGGAGGAATATGCAATGTCTCAACGGAGTGAATTGAATCGGATTGTGGGGCATTCACTGCATCCTCGGGATGGACAATCAAATCAAAATATTCTATACTATCAACTGGAATTGACGAACCTTTACGGAACATCCCACGGCGCATCCAAATACGAGTTATTTCTTCACGGCCATAAATCGAATTTAACATTCCGCGATAAGGAAACGCTCCATCAAACATGAAGTATTTGGGATTATGAGTCTCCAAAACAAGAGTCAACATTTCCTCTACTAGCATGTTCCATATCGATGAATCCATATCTTTGTGTTTGTACTTTCCAGCCAAGTGATATGTGGCATAATTGTCCACATACGGTATATGGAGTGTTGGCATCGTTGTAAAGAATATGATCTCCATTTCAGGGTCTTGTCTACGCATTTCACGTGCTACAGAATACATGCGGGTAAAATGACCGAATCCAACGCCATTGGTAGGAAACAATACAATAGCATTTTTTCGAGGTTGAACCTCGTAATCGAGCTTAAGTCCGTCAGTGGGAGACGACTTTTTCCCGAGACGAGTCATGCCAATGCGAAGACACAGAAGGGGAAAGGTAAGAGGGAGGAACAACAATTTCCACGGCTTTCGAACTGCGTCAGTAAGGTGGATTCCCAATTGAAAAGAGACGGAATTTCTCAACCGCCGATTCTCCCGTTTGAGTGAAGAAATTTTACGAATTCTCCGAACGTCTTCAAGTTCGGCTGTTTCTTCGAAATCCTCCATGTCATGTGGTAACCACTTAAGTTCTTGACAGTTCGCAATAAATCCTCATAAAATATCCACTTCATTTGATAATTACAATGTTTCGTCGTAAAGATTCACATTCTCTACTTGATATGGAGGCTCCATTATCTGAAGGTAGGAGCATATTTTACTCCAGATTTGGTCTTGCCATTCAAGTGAAATTATATCTTTTGATGGCGGATATACTTTTGTCCACCAAGAAAAATCATTCTCTAGAAATGAGTGGAGTTGGGTGGGAACCCTATTTTTCAAACCCATGGTTTTGATCGCCCACAATGCGTGCGTTGCAGTTGGTAGTGGATTGCGATGTAGAAATTTTTGAATCTCCGGTGCAGTTATGTCATAATTCCGGCCAAGTGGGCCATTTTTATGAAAACATTTCCAACAGTTCCCACAACCATGTACTCCATCGCCTCTCAAACATGAATTAAGATATGGCATAAGATCAGATTGTTGGCAAATCTTCATCGTTCCAGCTTCGGAGATTCCTGCAATAGGGAGAATCAACTCTAAACCTGCATGTAAAAAACGAGCCGACCAATATTCAAAGTATTCTGATGACTCAAAGGCTCGAAACACTCGACCTTTCCATAGCCAGGTGTTATCAAGAGGCATCCCGAACGCTACGCCTCCTAAATCTAGATAATCCCCCATTAACACTAAATGAGATGCACATGCTAAATCTGTTGAAAACCCTAAACTTTTGTCATGGAATGTGCGTATAAGCTCGTGGTTAGATGGAACCGATACCACTTTCGAATGGGTATTTCCTTGTAAGTGTTGGATTAGTCGTTCTGCATTATCGTGCTTAAGTTGGGACTCAAAAGAACGCTTGTGATATCCGAGGATTGTGTTTTCAGGCATGACTAGAAATGCTGCTGTTGAGTCTGTGCCTGCAGAAAATGATAGGCTCGGGTTGTGTCCTTTCTTACGAGAAGGAGTTGAAACATCCTTTGTTTCTGGTAACCACGGAGAAAGCAACAATTCAGCAACTAACTCCAGTAAACTTCGATGTACTCGGTTTAAGTCGTAATCTTCGGGCATGTCCCAAAAACAATATCCTTCGGGAAATCGAAACCAAACCCGCGCGTCTTCTTGGAAAAAGTTGTTCATGATTTTATTTGAATCCCACTGGATTTCAGTGTTCGGAATTGGTTGTTGTTCTTGTAATGGAGCATGTCGTTTTGAGTGTAAGTCTTTCAAAGACAAATTCAATTTTTGCCCTTTATCCTTGAGCAAAAAAAGTTGATCAATTGACTTCTGTAGATATTCTTCTAAACTTGGATCCTGCCATTTTTGGGCGAGGTTAACAATCTTCTCAAAATGTTGTTCATTCCAATATGAACGTATAATTACGCTTCTAGCGAGTTTTCCCTCTTTCGGAACATTGAGGATTTTTCTGGCATGGTGACGCGCCTTTGCATACTTACCTGAATTGTATGCACTGCGCATCAAAATTCGCCGAATCACAAATTCTGCTTAACGTGTACACTATCAAGATACGCCATATTAAACGATTTTGAGATGGAATTACCGAAGGATATGTATTTACCGAGCGTCCATTTCATAATATGGGGAAGTTACTCATCACAGGCGGTGCTGGTTTCATTGGCAGCACACTTGCAAAAGAGGCTCAAAAATCAGGTTGGGAGGTGAGAATCCTTGACAACTTATCCACCGGGTTCAAAGAAACCGCTGATAACTTGGCAGAAAATGGGGTTGAGGTTTTGATTGGAGACATCCGTGATCAGAACATCTTGGACAAGGCCATGGAAGGATGCACGGCTGTTGCTCATCTGGCGGCACAAGTGTCGGTTCCTCTATCTGTTGAGTACCC
>Ga0209716_1002449_pt1 | contig 12183 bp, 9 predicted proteins | sample COGITO_mtgs_1205_FD_184811 | JGI IMG/M metagenome (GOLD analysis project Ga0209716, IMG submission 184811) | Pelagic marine microbial communities from North Sea - COGITO_mtgs_120531 (SPAdes) (version 2) | ecosystem: Environmental > Aquatic > Marine > Epipelagic ...
CTTTCGGGGACGACCCGATGACGTGCCGACCGACCTTGCGCTGCGCGTTGGCGTGATCTCGGGGGCGCGCGGACACGACCTCGCTGACCGGGGTGCCGTGCACCGGCTCCGCGACCGTGCCGCCGACCTGGCCCGCCGGGCGGGCCTGCCGTTCGATCGTGGCGCCCTTAATCCCGACCGGGCTGGCGCCGTGCTCCTGCTCGCATACCCAGATCGCCTTGCCGCCCTCCGACGCGGCGCGCAGTACCAATTGCGCGGCGGCAGCACCGCCTTTCTCCCCGCCAAGGACTCCCTCGCCAACGAGCAATTCATCGTTGCTGCTGATCTCGACGGAAAACGCGATAACGCGCGTATTCGCCTGGCAGCTGCAGTCGATGCCGACGACGTGATCGCCAACTTCGGCCCCGACATCACCGAGCAACGCACCATCACGTGGAACACAGACCGCAACGACCTCAGTGAGACCATCGAGCGTCGCCTCGGATCGATCCGGCTCGGCAGCCACACCGACCGCCCACCCGCCGGGAAGGCCACAACAGCAGCGCTCCTCGATCGAGTCCGAACAACGGAACTCCGCGTGCTCGGCTGGACGTCAACAGCAATCAGCCTGCGCGAGCGCGTGACGTTTCTCAACGTTAACGTCGGTGATCCCTGGCCGGACTGGTCCGTTACCACCCTGCTCGGTTCGCTCGACACGTGGCTCGGGCCGTACCTACCTGGCGCGCGGGGACGGTCCGATCTCGAACAACTCGACCTCACGACCGTGCTTCGATCCCAGCTGCCCTGGCCCGAGGGCGCACAACTCGACGACCTGGCGCCCGCCGCGCTCGCGCTGCCGACCGGCAGGACCGCACCGATCGATTATTCAGGCGAACAGCCAACCGCCTCGGTGCGCGTGCAGGACCTGTTCGGCAGCACCACCCACCCACATGCCGGAGGCCGGCCGATTCGCCTCGAACTGCTGTCGCCGGCGGACCGGCCCATTCAGGTCACCGCTGACCTTCCCGGTTTCTGGGCAGGTTCCTGGACTGAGGTCCGCAAGGAAATGGCCGGGCGTTACCCCAAGCATCGATGGCCAGACGACCCAGCCGGCGCAGCCCCGAAGCGGATGAAGGATCGTTGAGTGACCGTTGCCGGGCTCCCACTGCTCGTGGCCATCGCGTGCGCGCTCGTCGTGTATGTCGGCACGACGGTGCAAGCGTCGCTCGGGATCGGCTTGGGGATGCTGTCATCTCCGGTTCTGGCACTCGCCGACACCGACTTCATCCCCGTGGCCATCATCATCTCGGTCATTCCGCTGTCGAGCACGGTGGCCTGGTCCGAACGCAAGCACGTCGACCGACGCGGAGCGGCACTGCTCTTGATCGGCCGGATCCCCGGCGTGGTCATCGCCGTTCTCCTCGTGGCCAGCTTCAGCGATACCGCGCTGGGATTGTTGGTCTCCGGCTCGGTCATCGCAGCCGTCGTCGTGTCGGCGGTCGGCCGCAAATTCGTGGCGGGGCCCGCCACGCTGCTCGTTGCCGGCGGCGCGTCAGGCTTCATGGCCACCACAACAGGCGTCGGCGGTCCACCGGTCGCGCTGACATATCAGCACGACACTCCCGAGACGATGCGCTCCACCATTTCGATATTCTTCGTCGTCGGCGCACTGATGTCTTTGGTCGGCCTCGTGCTGGCTGGCGAGGTGAGTCGCCGGTCTCTTGAGTTGACAGCGGTTCTGATTCCGTCGGTGGTGCTCGGCATCGTCACGGCAGCGCGCGTGAAGCATCGGCTCAACGCGGACCTGGTCCGTCCGGCCATCTTCGCGCTCTGTCTGCTGAGCGCCACCGCGCTCTTGATCCGCACGCTCGCCTGAACGCTGTCCTGTCCGCGCACTCGCCCCGCGATCGTGGCACAGTGTGGCAATGGGCTCCTCCCAACACACCTCCCACTCCTCCAGGCGAGTTTCAGTTGTCCTTGCCGGGCTCGCGATCGTGGCTGCCTCGTGCGCCGGATCCGACGGCGACACGGCCGCGACAACACCGGCAACCGAAGCACCCGCTGCGACCGAAGCACCAGTTGTCACCACAGCACCAGCCGACACCGCAGCCCCGGTCGCAACCGACGCACCAACTGACACGGCAGCCCCCGCCGCGACCGAGCCGCCCGAGCCGGACCAAGACCCCGACGTTGATCTTGATCTCGCGCACGGCGACTACGAGGTGGGGGTGCAGACCATCACCATCACTGACACCTCAGGAGGCGATCGGGACCTGACCGTCGACGTGTGGTTTCCGCTCATCGACGGCGCCAGTGACGGCGCTGCGGCACATCAATACACCCTGTTTCCTGACACGTACTACGAGTCACCGTTCGCATTCGCGGTCGGGCCCGAGTCGATCGCATCGGATGGCCCCTTCCCTTTGGTGATTTACTCGCACGGCTCGGGCGGGTTGCGCTACATCCATTCCAACTACACCGAGGCCTTGGCGAGCAACGGCTACATCGTTGCTGCACCTGACCACACGGGCAACACCGCTGTTGATCGCTTGCTCGAGACGGAAGTCGACGGCGCGGTGACTGCATTCAACCGTCCGAACGACGTCCAGCGTGTCATCAACGCCTTTCTCGATCCCGAGAGCACGGAAACAGCCGACTTCGTGGCCAGCGTCAATCCGGGACAGATTGCAGTCACTGGACACTCGTTCGGCGGTTTCACCGCCTACGCAATGGCGTCGGGGTTCTCCAACGAGTTCGGCGAGTTCATCGCTGACGAACGCGTCAGCGCCATCATCACGCTTGCTCCGGCAACGGGCCCGCTCAGCGATGACGAACTGCTCTCAATCCGGATTCCTGCTCTCGTGATGGCCGGCACCGACGACGTCACCACTCCGATCGACCCGAACGTCACGCGCCCCTGGAACCAATCGGCGAGTTCGCCGTCGTATCGCGTCGATCTCACGGCTGCTGCGCACGAGACCTTCACCGACCTGTGCGCCTATCAGGCCTTCCTCCCGACACTGTCGAATGCCCTGCCCATCGTAATCGACACGATCAACGAACGCGACGAGGCGGGCTGCGGCCCCGAGAGCATGCCGATCGAGCGGGCCCAGGCGATCACCAACACCTTCGCTGTGGCATTCCTCGACGAGACATTCAAGGGCAGCGAGATGATCAAGATCGACGAAGTCGACGAGCAGACCGACCTCGTTTTTCAAGCCGAGTAAGTCTTCCGGGCCGAGCAATAGGCTCACGTCCATGGCTGACGCTGACTTCGAATACACCGAGATGTTCCCGTTGGGGCCCGACGAGACTGAGTACCGTCTCGTCTCCGCTGATGGTGTCTCGACCTTCGAGACACCCGAAGGAATCTTCCTCAAGGTCGAGCCGGACGCGATTCGCAAACTCACTGCTGAGGCGATGCACGACATCGCACACTTCTTGCGCACCAGCCATCTTGAACAGCTGCGCAAGATTCTCGACGACCCCGAGGCCTCCGACAACGACAGATTCGTCGCCCTCGACCTTCTGAAGAACGCGGCGATCGCTGCCGGTGGCGTGCTGCCGATGTGCCAAGACACCGGCACAGCGATCGTCAAGGGCAAGAAGGGAGAGTACGTGTTCACCGGCGGCGGCGACGAAGAGCAGATCGCCCGAGGCATCGCCGACACCTACCTCACCACCAACCTTCGCTACAGCCAGATGGCGCCGCTCGACATGTACACCGAGAAGAACACCGGCACGAACCTCCCGGCAGAAATCAAGATCAATGCGATCGACGGCGATGCCTACAAGTTCCTCTTCATGGCCAAAGGTGGGGGCTCGGCCAATAAGAGTTTTCTGTTCCAAGAGACCAAGGCCCTGCTGAACGAAGCCACGTTACTGCCGTGGATCTTCGACAAGATTCAGGCCATCGGTACCTCTGCGTGCCCGCCGTATCACCTTGCGATCGTCATCGGCGGCACATCTGCTGAGATCGCCGTTGAGACTGCCAAGCTCGCCAGCGCCCATTACCTCGATGGACTCCCGACCACCGGTTCGCCGACCGGCCACGCCTTCCGCGACCTCGACCTCGAAGTCAAAGTCTTGGAGCTTGCTCAGAGCACTGGTGTGGGGGCGCAGTTCGGCGGCAAGTACTTCTGCCATGACGTCCGCATCGTTCGCCTCCCCCGGCACGGCGCGTCGTGCCCGGTCGGCATGGCGGTGTCGTGCTCAGCGGACCGCCAGGCGATGGGCAAGATCACCGCGGAAGGCCTTTTCCTCGAACAGCTCGAGACCGACCCGGCGCGCTTCCTCCCCGCAGTTGGATCAGAGGACTTGCTCGACGCCGAGCCGGTCCACATCGACCTCAACCGGCCGATGGACGACATCCGTGCCACGCTCGCTCAACTGCCGGTCACGACGCAGGTGATGCTGACCGGCCCGATGATCGTGGCGCGTGACATCGCGCACGCCAAGATCAAGGAGCGTCTCGACGCTGGTGAAGAGATGCCGCAGTCCTGGAAGGACCACGCGGTGTACTACGCCGGTCCCGCCAAGACCCCTGAGGGCTACGCGTCGGGTTCCTTCGGCCCCACAACGGCTGGACGCATGGATTCCTACGTCCCGGAGTTTCAGGCGGCCGGCGGGTCCATGGTGATGCTCGCCAAGGGCAACCGTTCGCAACAGGTCACTGACTCGTGCAAGGACAACGGTGGGTTCTACCTCGGTTCCATCGGCGGCCCGGCCGCCCGACTGGCGCTGGACAACATCCGGAAGGTCGAGGTGCTCGAGTACCCCGAGTTGGGCATGGAGGCCATCTGGAAGATCGAAGTCGAGAACTTCCCAGCCTTCATCGTCGTCGATGACAAAGGCAACGACTTCTACGCCAAAGTGCGGGCCGAAGCCTCGATGCCTGTCTCGCTGCGCTGACTCAACATCCGGCGAGCGCCTCGCCGATCGCTGCGTCAGCGGCCGTGGAGGTGACAGCGAGGACAACATGGCTGATCGTCTGATCGCTGAGTTGATTTACTCGGCCTGCTGCGCACTGGGCGGAATCGGCATCGAGACCCATCCCGAATTCGAACACGCTGACAAGTAGCCGCTCAGATTCAACGTCTCCGTGACCGAACAGAATGTCGCCGAGCTCCTCATTGGATGGGTCCCTACCCGCCTGATCAAGGAACGGGCACTCGAGCCCATCGACAGGCTGCACACCATCGAGCAGTTGACGCACGACCGCATCATTGATGCAATCTGTCGGCGCCGGAAATGCAGTGTGGCCCACGCCGTTCCACACGATGTCGACAGCGCTCTCCAGCGCCTCGGCAAAGACCGGCGCATGTTGACCCGGAGTCAACGGATCGAACTCGGTACCGATCACAAGAATCGTTGTGGCCACCGCAACAGCCTCGACCGGCGCCAACATTTCTTCGTTGACCGGAATGCTGTCGCAGTACGACCAGTCGTCGATGACGTGTCGGAAGTCGGCGCAGTAGATCACGATGTTTGCGATTTCGAACGGCTCGGCCGGTTCGTCGAGGGCATCGGAGCTGATCGCGGCGTCCGTTGAAACCAGCGACGCAATCGCCGACGCATCGCCTTCAGACGCGTCAGCGACGCCGGTGGCAAGCAGCTCCCAGTCACCGGAATAGCTCATCGACGACGCGATCAACTCGGTAAACGCGTCGTCATCGACCACGTCGGGAGAACCAGCAAAATCGTCGGTGGGCAGGGCTCCGATCGTGTCAACGAGCACGTCGAGCACCGCCGCACTGTCGGCACCCAGTACACACCGATCGCTCGCGTCGCAGAGTTCACTGAAACGCCGGATCGCTCCCGGGGTGCCGTCGGCGGCGTAGTACGGGAATCCTTCTTCGAAGTAGCCATCGGCCGACCCGATCAACGGGTCGGTGGCTCCATCGAGCACGAACCTTCCCACCGTGTCAGGGTACTGAGCTGCATATGCGGCACCGAGCGTGGCGCCATAGCTGTATCCGAGGTAGTCGAGCCGTAGTTCACCGAGCGCCACTCGGATCGCCTCCATGTCGCTCGCCGAGTACGGAGCAGCGAGATGTGCGGCGAGCGGGCCGGTCGCATCGGCACAGGCCTCCATCAGGAAGTCGTCGCTGATGTCTGGGTTGTCGCCACACGAGATGGCCGGGACCGAATTGGCGACGCCACGCGGATCCCAGGACACGATGTCGAAGGCCCGCAAGATCTCGATGGGAAATGCCGACCGGATCCCCCACGCGAATTCGACACCCGACCCGCCAGGCCCACCAGGGTTGATCAGTAGCGAACCGCGACGATCCCCCGTCGCAGCGTGGCGGGTCAGAGCCAAGTCCACCGTGTCATCGGAAGAGGAGTCAAACGGGTCCATCGGCGCGGTCAAGGTGGCGCATTCCCACCCGTCGGTTTCGACGACGACTGATTCAGGAATGCCGAAGGCCTCGCACGATGACCACCCGATTTCACTTGCTGGCGGGATGACTGAAGCGTCGGCGGCTGACCCGATCTGGTCAGACCGTTCGGTCGTCACGTCGATTGACGGCGCGCACGCGGCAGCGGCAAGCGCCACGGTCAGGAGGCCAGCCAACCGAAACCTGTTGGTGTGCAGGAACCGTTCTGTCACCTCTGATTGCCGAGCTCAGCTGCCAATTCACCCAGGCGACGCTCGCCCTCAGGAGTCTGTCCTCCGCGGTCCATAAACGCGGCCATGGCGGCCACGGTTTCGTCGTTGCCAAGCAGTGCGCTAAAGGCGGTTCCCTCGGCGAGAAGTTCGCCTTCGATGCCCTGTTCCGAACGCAGCACGCTGGCTTTGGCCGCAGCGACGGCTGCGGGAGGGAAACTCGCAATTCGACTGGTGAGACGATCGATGAACGCGTCGATCGCATCCGGTTCGATGATGCGATTGATCATCCCCCATCGTTCCGCGGTGGCAGCATCGACGTCGTCACAGCCCAAGATGACTTCGAGCGCCCGGCCACGTCCGACGAGCCGCGGGAGCCTGACAGTTCCGCTGCCTCCAGGGATGATTCCGAGCGCCACCTCGGGCTGGTTGAAAATAGCGCTCGGCGTCGCGAAGCGCATGTCGCAGCTCATCGCCAGTTCGTTGCCACCGCCGCCGACGCGACCTTCAATGACGGCAATGGTGGGCTTTGGCATCGTCCGGAACGACTCACACATGCGGTGAAAGTTGTTCAGCGCTGTGGGCGGTGCCGCGTCAGTCGGCATCTGCTGGATTGCTTCGACATCGAAGTGGGCGATGAACCACTCAGAGTTGGCGGACCGCAGCACAACCGCACGCACCTGAGCCGAAGCCGCCAACTCTGCACCAGCCTTGGCGATCTCGATGAAGACATCGACGCTCAGCAGATTGATCGGCGGGTGATCGATGGTGAGCGTGGCGACTCCACGGTCATCGATGGTGATGGCAACCGCAGCCACGGAATCAGCCGATCAGTGAGGTGACGGCCTCACGAGTGGCTGCCGCTTCGTCGGGGTTGCCAGGGAACTCGACCGTTGCGAACTCGGTGACGCCGAGGTCAGCCAGCGCGCTGATGCGCTCGGTCACCTCTGCGGCTGTGCCGGTGATTGCAATGTCCTCCGGTCCCGCTGCGCCTTCGCGATCGAGCATCGCTCGGTATGAGGGCAGCGAGCCGTAGATCTCGAAGACCTTCGCCGCACGTTCCTTCGCTCCAGCGAGGTCGGAGGTGACGCACACGGGCAGGGCAGCGACGACTCGGGGTGTCGGTCGACCGGCTGCTTCGGCAGCGGCATTGATCGTCGGCACGATGTAGTCGCCGAGCGTCTTGGGGCCAGTGCACCACGTGATCGTGCCGGCGGCCATTTCGGCGGTGACCTTGAGCATCTGTGGTCCGAGTGCGGCCACGACGGTGTCGAACGGTTGCGCGCCTTTGGCGTTGATGGCGCCGTAGGTGGTGTAGTCCTCGCCCGCGTACTGCACCGGCTGACCCTGCGAGAGCGGCCCGAGAATGCTGAGGTAGTCGCGGATATGACGGATCGGCTTGTCGTAGCTCATCCCCATCATGTTCTCGATGACGACCTTGTGGCTGAGTCCGATACCGAGCGTGAGTCGGCCTTCCGACGCCGCGCTCACGGTGAGCGCCTGCTGGGCGATCGCCATGGGGTGGCGCGGGTAGGTCGGGACCACGGACGTGCCGAGTTCGATACGCGGTACCTCTCGTCCGACGATGGCAAGCGTGGTCAGTGCGTCGTGGCCGAAGATGTTGGGCGCCCAGTACGAGGCATAACCATCGGCTTCCGCCTGTCGAGCCTCGGCGACGACATCGTCGATTGTGCCCTCGTTGAGTGTTCCTCCGAAATATCCAATGCGCATGCCGACATGGCTAGCTCATTGAGACCAGGTCGAGCCAGCTCTCGGAGTAGTAATCCACGTCGCCGTCAGGCATCAATAACACTTTGGTCGGTTGGAGTTCACGAACGAATTCCTCGTCATGGCTGACAAGGATGATCGCTCCAGGCCAGTCGACGAGTGCTGCGGCGACGGCATCGCGCGACGGCGGGTCGAGGTTGTTGGTCGGCTCGTCGAGCAGCAAGACGTTGTTGCGACCGACCATCAGCATCGACAGGGCCAGCTTTGTCTTTTCTCCACCTGACAAGGTGCCAGCGTCTTGGAACACCTTTTCCCCAGAGAGGCCGAACATGCCGAGCAATCCGCGGAGTTGGGTCTCGCCCAATTCAACGTCGGCCGGAACAGCTCGACGAATGTTGTCGAGCAGAGACTCATGCACCATGAGGTTGTCGTGTTCCTGGGCGTAATAGCCAGCGTGCACCTGGTAGCCCCACTTGAAATCGCCGAGGTTCGCTTCGGTCTCGCCAGCCAAGATCCGCAACAGGCTCGTCTTGCCGGCGCCATTGAGGCCAAGTACCAGCAGACGTTCGCCCTTGCCGAGATCGAAGCTGATGTCTTCGAAGATCGACGGGCCTCCGTACCCCTTGCACAACCCGGTCGCGGTGATCACGGTGTTGCCACATTTGGGCGGCGGTGGGAAGCGGACACTCATGGTTTTGGTCGACTGAGGTCCACGCACGCGATCGGTCTCAAGGCGAGCAATACGTTTCTCGACGCTGTGCGCCATGGCTGCCTTGGTGGCCTTGGCGCCGAAGCGGTCGACGACGGTTTGGAGCCGGTCGATCTCCTTGGCCTGCAACGTTGCCTTCTTGGCGAGGCGAACCTCGTCGTCGGCGCGGGCGCGCTTGTACTGCGTGTAGGTGCCCTTGTACTCGAAGATCTCGCCAACGGCAGTCTCCGATGCACGGTCCAGGTGAATGACGCGGGTGATCGCCTCGTCGAGCAATTCGAGGTCGTGACTGATCACGAGGAGCGCACCTTTGTACTGACGCAGGAAGCCGAGCAGCCATTCCTTGGCATCGACGTCGAGGTGGTTGGTCGGCTCGTCGAGACACAGCACATCGGATCCAGCAAACAAGATGCGGGCGAGCTCGACCCGGCGACGCTCGCCACCGGACAACGTGCTGATCGGCTGGTCGAGCCGTTCGTCAGGGATGCCCAGACCGGCGGCCATGGCCCTGGCCTCGCTTTCGGCGCCGTAGCCACCGTTGGTACGGAACGACTCCTCGGCGTTGATGTAGCGCGTGACGTTGCGCTCGTCGGGGTTCTCCTCCATGGCGATGCGCAGCTTCTCGATCTTGACCATTTCGTCGTCGATGCCCCGCCCCGAGAGCACGTGCGTCACGCACGATCGACCATCGAGCGCCGAGTCAATCTTCGGATCCTGCGGCAGATACCCGAAGCCGCCCTTACGCAGGACGTTGCCGTTCTTTGGTTCGGCTGCACCGCCCAGCACCTTGAACATCGAGGTCTTGCCCGCACCGTTGCGGCCGACGATTCCGACCTTGTCCCGTGGCATCACGGTGAAACTGGCGGAGTCGACCAGCAGTCGTCCACCCACTTCCACCGAAATTGCCTGTGCTTGCAGCATGTCCTCCAGGCTAGGAGCGCTGGGGCGAGCTACGGTCGGATCTCATGGAGTCGGCGGTGTCACCTCTGGCACGCCCGCTTGAAGCGGCTCGTGCGTTTCACGACCCGCTCCCCACCGCTCAACGACCGTCGCTCCTCAGCACGGCCGCTGCCATTCCGCTCGCCTGCGCTGGGTTTGCTGCAGCCGCAGCGGTCCACGTGGTAGCCGACAACCCGGGATCCGGCGAAGGCGGGCTGACGCCGTGCCCGATTCGGGCACTCACCGGCCGGTGGTGTCCTGGCTGCGGTCTCACCCGGGCGACGCATCACCTGGTCCGCGGCAACATTGCACAGGCGTTGTCCTTCAATCTGTTCGTTCCGATAATTCTCGCGGCGCTGGTCACCATGTGGATCGTCTGGCTACGCGTCGCCACCGGACGCGGGGTCCCGGCGTGGGTGATGGCACTACGCGTACGGACCTACGTGGCCGCTGGAGCCGTGCTGACGATCTTTACCATCGCTCGCAACTTCGAGAGCGCCGAAGCACTACGCGGGGGGTAGCCGCAATCGGCAGCAGACCACCGATTGATCATGGCGTCTCCGTGGTCGCCGGGGCAGCCGTGGTCACCGGGGCAGCCGTGGTCACCGGGGCAGCCGTCGTCACCGGAGGATCAGTCGACGGCGGAGGATCAGTCACCGGAGGATCAGTCGACGTCGGAGGATCAGTCACCGGAGGATCAGTCGACGTCGGATCAGTCGACGTCGGAGGATCAGTCACCGGAGGATCAGTCGTCGTTCCACCCGAGCCACCACTCGGCGACGTGGCAACAGTCGTCGTTGCTCCCGAGCCGGCGTTGGGCGTTGTGGAGACGGTCCTCGGGGTGTCGCTACTCGAGTCGTCGATGTTCGGCGAACCATTGCCCTCGTTGATCGCAGAATCGTCGCGGAACTGTGACCGTATGCAATCGGCCTCGCCGGTCGGCGCTTCACCCAACGCTGCTGCGATGAGGTTGACCAGCACGAATTCACCCGCATCGTTGGGATGGAGTCCATCGGCCCGGAGCACACCCGGCGTCCGAGCCGCTGTCGCCCAATCGATCAGCGTGACATTCGGGTAGTCGGCGACGAGGCCGTTGATCACCGCGGTGACGTCGGAGTAGTTGGTTCGATACTCCGTCACGGTGAACAGCAACGTTGGACGTGGCGCAAGCCGATCCAGAGTCATTCGCATCTTCGTGTCGTAGTTCTCTTGGTCGCCGTCGTAGTTGCTCCCGAGGAACAGGGCTGCAGCGTCCCAGTCATTCTCATCTGCTGGCAGGAGTGCCGCCGAAGGCGAGGAGCCTGCGTCAGCCGCGTCGGACTGATCCGCTGAAGGCCTGGAGACACGCTGGTTGGCAACGCGGACACCGAACTCGACGAACCTGCCAGCCTCTGCCGCCACTTCAACGGCCCAGCCGAGTGGCTCGAGCGCAGCGCACAGCTCGCCGCCGTAGCGGGTCTCGGTGCCAGCCAAGATCGAGTCACCGATCATCAACAGCCGATTTCCCGCGACTTGATCACCGATCAGTTCGGCGATCTCACCGTCGGCCGTCAGCGGACGAGCACCCAGCGAGTCAAACGCCGCCGACGGCACCTCCGGAATGGTCGCAGGGAGGACGCCAACACCGGAAACCGTGGGAGGAGGCAGAGCACCCGAGCCGGTTGCCGAATCCGCGCTGCCGCTCACTGAGCCGCCGCACGCAGCGAGCCCAGTGGCCAGAGCAATCCACGGGAGGCGCATCACCGTCATTAAAGCGCAGATCCAGCCCGACCTGGCGTCGCCAGGGGAAGAATCAACGGTGACGCCATTCAGACGTCACTCAGTGGACGAACAATTTCCTGCTCAGTTGTTGGCGCGGAGCTGGTCGCGGATCTCGGTCAGCAAATAGACCTCGCTCGGCCCGCTCACTTCCTCTTCCTCCAGGCCCTTGGAATTGTTGTAGGCCTTAAACAGCAGGAACAGGATGAACGCCACCGCCAGGAAGCTCACCAGTGCGTTGATGACGAGTCCAATACTGATGAATGCGTCGCCCACGTCGAAGCCGATGGCGGCGAAATTGGGCTCGCCGAAGATCGCAGAAATGATCGGCAAGATGACGCCTTCAAGTATCGCGTCCACGATCGTCTTGAAATACAGCGCGAGGATCAACCCGACGGCGATGGTGACGACGTCACCTTTGTCGATGAACGCCTTGAACTCCGCAATCAAGTTTTTCATC
>Ga0209716_1002466_pt1 | contig 12119 bp, 9 predicted proteins | sample COGITO_mtgs_1205_FD_184811 | JGI IMG/M metagenome (GOLD analysis project Ga0209716, IMG submission 184811) | Pelagic marine microbial communities from North Sea - COGITO_mtgs_120531 (SPAdes) (version 2) | ecosystem: Environmental > Aquatic > Marine > Epipelagic ...
TTTATGATGTTATATTTTTAGCTGAATTATTTTTTAAAATCATAAAGCTATGTTAATCTTTTTTTGGTCATTTAATAAAGCCGTATTTTTATAGAAATGAAAAAAAATACAACAAGAAAAGGTTTTGTCTTTAAATCATATGAAGTAGATAAGCAATCTCCTTTTGAAAAATTATTTGAAATTTTCAAAGAATTAATTACGCACACTTCTGGAGATTTTGATGAGGCAATCGATTGGTTACGTTCTTTGGATAAAGAATACAAATTAACAGATGAAAATTATACGCTAGAGGATTTTATTGAAGATCTAAAGAAGAAGGGATACATTAAAGAGGAAATTGAAGGAGATCGCTCAGGAGGAATTAAAATTACACCGAAGACAGAACGTGCAATTAGACAGCAAGCGTTAAAACTCATTTTTGGTAATATAAAGAGAAGCGGTGTTGGGAATCACAAAAGCAAGTCGCAAGGAGTTGGTGACGAGCACACAGGAGATTTTAGATCCTATCAATTTGGAGATTCTTTGGATAAAATTTCAATTACGGAAAGCATTAGAAATGCTCAAATCAATAATGGTATTGACGGTTTTAACCTAAGAGAAAAAGACTTAATAGTTGAAGAAACACTTCATAAAAGTCAAATGAGTACGGTGTTAATGATCGATATTAGTCATTCTATGATTTTATATGGAGAAGATAGAATTACACCTGCTAAGAAAGTTGCAATGGCTTTAGCAGAGTTAATTACAACCCGCTACCCGAAAGATACCTTGGATATTATTGTTTTTGGAAACGATGCTTGGTCCATTAAAATTAAAGATTTACCCTACCTACAAGTAGGTCCTTATCACACAAATACTGTAGCTGGTTTAAAGCTCGCAATGGATCTGTTGCGCAGAAAAAAAAATACGAACAAACAAATTTTTATGATTACAGATGGTAAGCCGAGTTGTCTTCTTTTACCAGATGGACAGTATTATAAAAACAGTAATGGTCTTGATACATACATAGTAGATAAATGTTATTCAATGGCCCAACAAGCAAGAAAATTAGGAATTCCTATTACCACTTTTATGATTGCTCAAGACCGGTATTTAATGCAGTTTGTAAAAGCGTTTACAAAAGCAAATCAAGGGAAAGCATTCTATACGGGTTTAAAAGGTTTAGGAGAAATGATTTTTGAAGATTACGAAACTAATAGAAAAAAACGAATTAAAGGATAAATGAGAATAGAACAAATTAAAACACTTGGAGCCTTAAAAGAGTCTGGTTACACTTCCAAATCTATTAAAGACGAGTTAAGAGAAAACCTTATTGTTAAAATAATGAATAAGGAAACAGTATTTAAAGGGGTTCATGGATATGAAAACACCGTAATTCCCGAATTAGAAAGAGCTATTTTAAGTAAGCATAATATTAATTTATTGGGTCTTAGAGGACAAGCGAAAACACGTTTAGCAAGACTGATGGTTGGTTTATTAGACGAGTACATCCCTGTAGTAGAGGGGTCTGAAATTAACGATGATCCATTGAACCCAATTTCAAGATTTGCCATAGAACGGATCAATGAAAAAGGAGATGAAACTCCTATTTTTTGGTTGCATAGAAATGATCGATTTGCAGAAAAACTGGCAACTCCAGATGTTACTGTAGCTGATATTATTGGAGATATAGATCCTATAAAAGCAGCCAATTTAAAATTGAGTTATGCAGATGATAGGGTGATTCATTACGGAATGATTCCTCGGGCAAACAGGTGTATTTTTGTAATCAATGAATTACCAGATCTTCAAGCAAGGATTCAAGTAGCTTTGTTCAATATCTTACAAGAAGGAGATATTCAGATTAGAGGGTTTAAATTGCGTTTGCTGTTAGATATGCAATTTTTATTTACAGCAAATCCTGAGGATTATACCAATAGAGGGAGTATTGTAACTCCACTAAAAGACAGAATTGGTTCACAAATTTTAACTCATTACCCAGAAGATATAGAAACGGCAAAAATGATTACGCAACAGGAGGCTACTAAAACTGCTGCTCAAAAGGAATTTATTCAAGTGCCAGAATTAGCAAAAGACTTATTAGAACAAATTGTTTTTGAAGCTAGAGAAAGTGAATATATAGATGCAAAAAGTGGCGTAAGTGCACGTTTGAGTATTACTGCTTTCGAAAATTTATTAAGTACAGCAGAAAGAAGATCTTTAATTTTAGGGGATGAAAAAACAATGATTCGTCTGAGTGATTTTGATGGGATTATTCCGGCCATTACAGGTAAAGTAGAATTAGTTTATGAAGGGGAACAAGAGGGAGCGCAAGTAGTTTCAGAAAAATTAATTAAAAATGCGATCAAAAAATTATTTCCAAGTTATTTTCCAGAAATAAAAAAGTTAGAAAAACAAGATGTTGAATCACCTTATGATGAGATCGTCTCTTGGTTCTTTAATGCCAATGAAGCGTTTGAATTATTAGATGAATTTTCAGAACTTCAGTATAAAAATGAGATCGATAAAGTAAGTCCTCTAGATCAGTTCTTAAAGGAACATCAACCCAATATGAACATTGCAGATGCTTATTTTGTAAAAGAGTTTATTCTTTGGGCCTTGGTAGAGTTTAAAAAATTAAGTAAATTTAGATTTGTAGAAGGAACTCAATTTAAAGACCCATACAGCAACTTTATGAAGGGGCTTTAAATTAGATAGACAATTAGAAAAACAATCACGCGATTGATGACCATAATTAAATTTTGTTATCGATTAACAAATTAAAGTAAATCAGCAAGTATGAATAATTATTTTAAAATTATAAAAAAATATGTTCTCTTTTTTTTAGTGCTCTCTTTAACCTCTTGTATAACAAATGTTGAAGATGAGGTTGAAATTGACCCCTGTTTAGACATAACTTTTTCGGTGAGTGTAAAACCAATTATAGATGCTCATTGCGTTCAATGTCATGGAAATGGTGGAATTCCTCCCAATTTAACATCGTATAATTTAATTAGTCTAGTTGCAGGAAAGATCAAGTCTGAAGTTGTGAGCAGAGAGATGCCAAAAGAGGAATCTCTTACCCAAGACCAAATTGACGCAATTGTTTGTTGGGTGGATAGTGGTGCCTTAAACAACTAAAATCATACGTATGAATAAAAATAAAATTATTTTTTCAATCCTAATTATAGGAATTCTTTGTTTTTTTATTTCCTATAAAATGTACAACAGACCTCATGCTAATATTACAGAATCTACCCCTGATATAACCCTAACTGCAGATACAATTATTGATGCTTTTTCTTCAGATGAAACCAAAGCAAATAGTCGTTACTTAGATAAAATTTTAAATATTACAGGTACAGTATCTGAACTTAAGTTAGAAAAAAATAAAGGGATTATTACCTTAAAAACCAATCAAGATTTTGGGAGTGTTTTGTGTCATTTATCTGAAAGCGCCTCTCAAAACATACACTCATTGATCGTAGGTCAAAAAATCACTTTAAAAGGAGTTTGCACAGGGTATCTGATGGATGTTATTCTTGTAAACGCGGAAATAACCAATGAATGAACTAAATACATCATAAAATGAAATCGACTTATCTACTTTTAATTTGCTTTTTGTTTTCATACAACATGCAATCCCAAGAACAATATTTAACTAAAAATGGAGCAATAACATTTTTTTCTTCCACGATAATAGAAGATATAAAAGCAGAAAATAATCAAGTGTTGAGTATTATAGATGCCTCAAAAAGTAAAATGGCCATTTCTATTTTAATCAAATCTTTCTTATTTAAAAAGGCATTAATGCAAGAGCATTTTAATGAGAATTATTTAGAGTCAGATAAATTTCCAAAAGCAACTTTCAAAGGGGATATTTTAAATTTTAATAATGTTAGTAGTCTTGATGCTAAATATGATGTAAAGGGAATTATTACCATCCATGGAGTAAGTAAGGAAATTGTAGTCCCTACGATTTTTAAGAGAAATGGCGATACTATTTTAGTTAAAGGTGAATTCGATATACTGTTAGAGGATTTTGATATTAAAATCCCTAGACTCGTCTTAAAAAAAATTGCCAAAGAAATTAACGTTACTTTTGAATTCAATCACAAGCCCTACAATCGATAAAAGATGAAAAAAATCATATGTACTCTCTTTATTTTTGGTCTTAGTCTTCAATACTCTGCTCAAGATCTTCTAGCTATTTTAGATAAAGAAACTCCACAAGTAGACCAAATTGTTACCGCAACATTTAAAGGAACTAGAATCTTAAACGGACATTCAATTGAAAACAGAAAAGATAAAGAGTTAGAATTTCTTATTTCTCATAGGTTTGGTAGGATAAATTTGGGTTTTGATGAACTTTTTGGACTAGATCAATCCAATATTCGTTTTGCGTTAGAATATGGTTTAAATGACGATTTAACGATTGGGTTGGGTAGAAGTAGTTTTGAGAAAACGTACGATAGTTTTTTGAAATACAGTGTTTTAAAACAAAAAAAAGGGGCTAATTCTTTTCCTTTTGCAGTTTCTCTTTTTGGAAGTATTGCATTAAAAACAATCAAGGATTTCGATCCTTCTGACAAAAGAACTTTTGCAGAAAGCTTATTCTATGTCGGTCAGGTTTTAATTGCTAGAAAAGTAAGTTCTTCATTTTCATTTCAACTAACACCAACTTATGTTCATAGAAATACGGTAAGAATCAATGAAGATCCGCATGATATTTTTGCATTGGGTTTAGGAACGAGAATTAAATTAAATAAAAGAGTTTCATTTAATAGTGAATACTTTCTGAATTTTAATGAATCTAAATCAATAAATGCAAGAAATTCACTGGCACTAGGGGTCGATATCGAAACTGGAGGACATGTGTTTCAGCTTATTCTATCCAATGCCATTACAATGATAGAAAAAAGTTTTATAACCGAATCAACTGATAACTTTTTCGAAGGAGATATTCATTTTGGATTTAACATCTCCAGAACTTTTTAAAAATAATTTTAGAGTGTTTAGTGACCCTTTGAAGTTTTTTTAGATCGAGTGCCTTATAATTTTGCAATAACTGCCTCGGCACAGCGTTCCCCGTCCATAGCAGCAGAAATAATCCCGCCAGCATATCCACCACCCTCACCGCAAGGGAATAAACCCTCTATTTCTGGATGTTCTAGAGTGTCTTTTCTTGGAATATTTACGGGTGATGAAGTTCTCGATTCAACACCTATAATATTTGCTTCATTTGTATAATAACCATGCATTTTTCGACCAAAATCAACAAAACCTTTACGTAATCGACTTCCAATAATTTTTGGTAAAAGAGAGTGAAGAGGGGCCGAATTTAAACCAGGTTGATATGAGCTTTCATTTAAATCTGAAGAAATTTTCCCATCAACAAAATCAACTAATTTTTGTGCGGGAGCCGCTTGTGATCTTCCACCAGCAAAAAAGGCAATTTTTTCTAAATCTTTTTGAAACTCTAATCCTTTAAGGGGACCAAATTTTTCATATTTATTAAAATCTTTATCAATGTCTAGTTCAACAACAATTCCAGAATTTGCAAATTTATTATTTCTACGAGAAGGAGACATTCCGTTTACAACGACTTCTCCATTTGCTGTTGCAGCGGGTACGATAAATCCACCAGGACACATGCAAAACGAATACACTCCTCTGTTTTTGACTTGCTGAACTAAGCTATAAGCGGCAGCAGGTAATAATTCATCTCTTTCTCCCGAACAATGATATTGAATTTGATCTATTATTTGTTGGGGGTGCTCAATACGAACTCCCATTGCGAAAGACTTTGCTTTTAAGGAAATATTTTTTTTGTGTAACAATTCATAGACATCTCTGGCAGAGTGACCTGTAGCTAAGATGACAGAATTTACAGCCATTTCTTTCCCGTTTTGAAGCTGAATAGCTTGTAATTTGTTATTTTTTAATACAAAATCCGTAACACGAGTTTCAAAATGAATTTCGCCGCCAAATTTTAAAATATTTTCACGGATATTTTGAATAATTTTAGGAAGTTTATTGGTTCCAATATGAGGGTGAGCGTCTACTAAAATTTGTTCTGTTGCACCGTGAAAAACTAGATTTTCAAAAATACGTCTCACATCTCCTCGCTTTAGAGAGCGTGTATAAAGTTTTCCGTCAGAGTAGGTTCCTGCGCCACCTTCCCCAAAACAATAATTAGAATCGTTATTGACAATATGATCTTGATTAATCGCTTTAAGATCTCGTCTTCTTTCTTGTACGTTCTTTCCACGTTCTAAAACTACAGGTTTAAACCCAAGCTCTATACACCGAAGTGCTGCATACATTCCTGCAGGACCAAAACCAATAATGTGAATTTCTTTGGCATTAGAAACATCTTTGTAATCAAAAGTATAGTCCGGTTTTTCAGAAATGTCCTCGTCAATATAAACAGCAACTTTATAATTAAAAAGGATGTTTTTTTTTCGAGCGTCAATCGATTTACGTAAAACTTTTACAGCAGAGATTTGATTTTTATCAATTCCTAAAACTTTCGAAGATTTATGGAAAAGAATCTGTTCCATTCGTTCTTCTACTAAACTTATTCTGAGCTGAATTTCTTTTACCATACCGCGAAAATAACGAAATTAAAAGTGTATCTTAAAATAATGGTTTAGATAATTAATTTTTCTAATTTTAGAGGGGAGGATTTGAGGATCTTAATTGTCATAAAATTACATGAAATTCAAATAACAAATCACTATTTTTTTTATCTTTAAAAAATATTTGATGTGAATAGATTTTGAATAAAACATCATCTCAAAACACGCTTTGTAATTCTTTTTTTGAGGAAACAGAATTAAGAATATACATTGAAAATTAAAAAATTAATTAAATAACTATTAATTACCTTCAAGCATAAATTGACAACTTTTGTCTTTTTAGTTGTAATTAGGGGTTAAAAAAAAATTCATGGAACTAAACTTAACAAGACCAATCGTATTTTTCGATTTAGAAACAACAGGGATTAATATTGCAACCGATAAAATTGTTGAAATTTCAATTTTAAAAGTATTTCCTAATGGGAATAAAGAAAGTAAGACCTGGTTGGTAAATCCTGAAATAGAAATCCCACAAGCAGCGATAGATGTTCATGGGATCACAAATGAAAAAGTAGTTACAGAGCCTACATTTAAAGAACTAGCTTCAAAAGTAAGTGAAATGATTGCTGATGCGGATTTAGCTGGATTCAATTCTAATAGATTTGACATTCCCTTATTGGCTGAGGAGTTAATGCGGGTAGGAGTAGACTTTGATATGAAAAATAGAAAAGCGATTGACGTTCAGGTAATATTCCATAAAAAGGAACAAAGAACATTGGGTGCTGGGTATCAATTTTATTGTGGAAAAGTATTAGAGGGAGCTCATGGAGCCGAAGCAGATACCAATGCAACGTATGAAATTCTTCTGGCTCAATTAGATAAATATGATGATATTGAAAACTCTGTAGATGCTTTAAGTAAATTTTCAACACACGGAATTCGAGCAGATTTTGCCGGTTTTATTTTGATGAACGAAGAAGACCAAGAAGTTTTCTCATTTGGAAAGTATAAAGGAAAAACAGTAGAAGAGGTTTTTAATGAAAACCCTGGATATCATAATTGGATTCAGAATGCAGATTTTCCTTTATATACAAAAAAGGTATTGAGAGAAATAAAAGATAGAATGTCTAAGCCTAAAAACAAAATGACAGATTCAGAAAAGTTGGAAGCCCTTCAACAAAAATTTAATTTGAGATAATGTTTACAGCCTATAAAAATTTACCAAAAGATGCTCGTCTATGGATTTATCAATCTAATAGAGAGTTTACTGAAAAAGAAGTAGCGTATATCGCTATAAAATCTGAAGAATTTATCAATCAATGGACCCGTCATGGAGATGACTTAAAAGGATCATTTATGATCAAATACAATCATTTTTTAGTCTTGGCGGTGGATGAAACTTTTAACACTGTTTCTGGATGCTCCATTGATAGTTCTGTTCGTTTTATAAAGGAATTAGAAAAGGAGTTAAATCTTGATTTGATGGATAAAATGAATGTTACTTTTAGAGATAATGACCGAATTAACTCTGTGAAATTATTTAATTTTCAGCAATTTGTAAAAGAAAATAAAGTTACTCCAGAGACCATAGTATTTGATAATATGGTAACTACTAAAGCTGCTTTTGAGCGTCATTGGGAAATACCTGCTAAAGAAAGCTGGCACAAACGTTTTTTGGTGTAAAAATAGAAGGTTTAATTATATGAAGAATAAGCTGTTTACGATTTTATTTATTGGTATCGCGTTCAGTATGTCTGCACAAAGTGTTGACCCCCTGAGAACTAAAGATGTTGAAGCGCAAAATACTTGGGTAGATAGTATTATGAAAAACATGACTTTAGATCAAAAAATAGGTCAGTTATTCATGGTGCAAGCGTATTCTAACCGTGATCAAAAGCATGAAGATTATATTATCGAAATGATCAAAAAGTATGATATAGGTGGTTTGATTTTTATGCAGGGAACTCCCGAAAAACAAGCAGAACTTAACAACAAATACCAAGCAATTTCCAAAGTACCACTAATGATTGGATTTGATGGTGAATGGGGGTTAGATATGCGATTAAAAAACACGTATAAGTTTCCTTGGAACATGACCCTTGGTGCCATTAGAAATGATTCTTTGATTAAAAAATTTGGCGAGCATATTGGAATTCATTGTAAAAGGTTAGGAATTCATATGAATTTTGCTCCAGTAGTTGACATCAATACAAATCCTGAAAACCCAATTATCGGAAATCGTTCTTTTGGTGAAAATAAAGAAAATGTTACTCAAAAAGCAATTGCATTTACGCAGGGTATGCAAAGCAGGGGAGTTTTAGCAACTGCAAAACATTTTCCTGGTCATGGAGATACATCCTCAGATTCTCACCATACCCTTCCTGTTGTTAATTTTGATATGAATCGATTATATTCTACAGAATTATATCCCTATAAAAAAGTGTTCGATGCAGGGATTACAAGTGTAATGACGGCTCATTTAAGTGTACCTAGTATAGAGCCCAACGATAGGTTACCTTCTTCACTGTCTAAAAATGTAGTTACTAATTTATTGCTAGAAAAACTTGGTTTTTTAGGTTTGGTAGTCACAGATGGTTTAAACATGAAAGGAGCTTCAGGTTATGCTACATCCGCTGAAATTAATTTGGCTGCAATTCAAGCAGGAAATGATTTATTATTAATTCCACAAGAGATCCCTGCAACCGTAAAATTAATTAAAAAAGCGATCCAATTAAAATCCTTAACGGAAGAGAGAATAAATTCTTCCGCTAAAAAAATATTAAGAGCAAAATATTGGGCTGGTTTGCATAAATATCGTCCCATCATTATAGAAAATATTCAAAACGATCTTAATACTATTGAAGACTCATTATTACACAGAGAATTAGTCAAAAATTCATTGACCGTTATAAAAGATAAAAGCGGAGACGTACCGATTAGAGATTTAGAAAAAAGAAAAATAGCGTATGTCCAATTAGGGGATGCTTCTGGAAATTACTTTATAAGTATGTTACAGAATTATACTCAAGTGGATGTAATTTCTAGTAGAGATTTAGACGGAATTATTAAAAAACTACAACCGTATAACTTCGTAATCATAGGGTTTCATAAATCAAATTCAAATCCTTGGAAAAGTTATAAATTTAGTAAAAAAGAGTTGGTTTGGTTACGAGAAATTGCAAGAGCTAAAGAAGTTGTTTTGGATATTTTTACAAGTCCTTACAGTTTATTGCAAGTAAAAAAAATTAAAAATATAGAAGCAATAATCGTTTCTTATCAAAATAGCAAAGTAGCTCAAGAACTTTCTGCTCAATTAATTTTTGGAGCTTTTGGAGCTAGAGGTAAATTGCCAGTTTCTATCAAGAATAAATTTTCTGAGGGTCAGGGTTTAACGACCCTAGAATTGAGTAGGTTGGGCTATACAATTCCTGAAGCAGTTCATCTATCTTCAAAAAAATTAAGAAAAATTGATTCTTTAGCAAGTATTATTTTAGAAAAAAAAATGGCACCTGGGTTTCAAATATTAGTGGCAAGAAATACCAAGGTTGTTTTTACCAAAAGTTATGGATATCATACTGACAAAAAAAAGAATTTAGTTAAAAATACGGATATTTATGATGTCGCTTCATTAACTAAAATTTTAGGAGCTCTTCCGCTTATTATGAAGGCGCAAGAAGATAATAAAATTTCTTTAGACAATTCTTTAATGCAGGTATTACCCTCTTTTAAAGACTCTAATAAAGATACCGTAACGCTAAAAGAAATTTTATCGCATTTCGGTCGTTTAAAACCCTGGATTCCCTTTTATAAAAAAACACAAGACAGTATTACAGGTGAAAATTTAAACCAATTCTATCGTTCCAAAAAGACACCAATATTTAGTGTTAAAGTAGCAGAAAAAATGTATCTAAATAAATACTATAAAGACAGTATTTATACCTACATAAAAAATGCAGATCAAAGAGAGGTTGTTGAGTATAAATACAGTGATTTGGGATATTATATGCTAAAAGAAGTTCTTGAAACAGCATACCAAAAACCATTGGCTACACTATTAGATGAAGAATTTTATCAGTACTTAGGAGTAAATAGAACAACATACCTTCCTTTATTGAAATTCGATAAAAAAGAAATAATACCTACGGAAAAAGACACCTATTATAGAAACCAGTTATTGCATGGTAATGTTCATGATATGGGTGCTGCTATGCTAGGAGGTGTTGGTGCTCATGCAGGATTATTCGCCAATGCAAATGATGTCGCCAAAATCATGCAGATGTATTTACAAAAAGGATACTATGGTGGTAAACGTTATTTAAAATCAAACACTATAGATACGTTTAATAGACGTTATTTTTCTGATAAAAATGTTCGAAGGGGAGTTGGATTTGATAAGCCTCAATTAAATCCGGAAGTAAAAGCTACTTGCGGTTGTGTTTCAGACGAGAGTTTTGGACACTCTGGTTTTACTGGAACGTATACTTGGGCAGATCCTGTAAGTGGAATTATTTATGTTTTTTTATCAAATAGGGTATACCCAACAATGGATAATAGTGAGTTGATTGATGCAAATATGCGTACCGAAATACAGCAAGTAATTCAAGATGCTATAGTACATTAGTGATGTCTGTCTCGTTTTTTTATTTCTTACAAGAACTTAAAAAGAACTAAAGTCATTCGTTCAACTTAAATCAAAGTTCAGCTAAATTCTTGTGAGCTTTCGAGTTTGTAGGAGAACATTTCACATAAATCAAGATCAATAAAGCTGAAATTGTTAAATAGAAAAAACCAACTAAAACTCCAAAAAAAGAAGCGATTAACCAGGTTTTAAAAGCATAAAAAAAAGGAAACATTCCAAGGTTTATACTATATCGAAAGGTGTCAATAAATTCAATTTCATCAATTTTTTTAGCTATTTTTTTCCAAACTAAAAAAGGAATAATATTATTTAAAATTATAAGATATAACAATGGTTTTAGGAAGTTTTTTTTAGCTTTTTTTCTGCTAGGAATATTACCGCTTTTAATCATTTCGTTAATAGTGTCAACCTTGGTGAAATCAACCTGAGCATCATTTAATTGTTGTAAGATGGTTTCATAATTTTCATCATCAGGAATGTGTACACTTAATTTTTTTAATTGTTCAGTAACTGCTGCTTTTAATATATTGATAGATTTTGCGGGAGTATTCTTTTCGTATATTGCTCTAGTGTGAATTGGTTGTCCATAATGTATACAAACTTTGGAAGGAAAATGTGAAGGATGTTGATAGGAAATGCCCACTGGAATAACGATGACTTCTAGATTTTTGTATTTGTCTAAAGCTCCAAATACGATTCTTGTAAATCCTTTGCTTAAGGGCCTGATTGTTCTTTTTTTATTGTGACTTCCTTCTGGAAAAATCATCAAAGTTTCCTCTTTTTTTAGAATTTTAAAACACTTTTCAAAAATTTCTTGATTGTTTGCCAGTTGTTGAATTCCGTCCCTAATTCTATAAATAGGCATTAAGTATAAAGATTCTAGTATTTTTTTAATAATTGGATTTTTAAAAGACGCAGCC
>Ga0209716_1002473_pt1 | contig 12104 bp, 6 predicted proteins | sample COGITO_mtgs_1205_FD_184811 | JGI IMG/M metagenome (GOLD analysis project Ga0209716, IMG submission 184811) | Pelagic marine microbial communities from North Sea - COGITO_mtgs_120531 (SPAdes) (version 2) | ecosystem: Environmental > Aquatic > Marine > Epipelagic ...
AGGTATCAATATAACCAAGAACAAGGTCAGAGAGTCGTATCTTACGCTAAAGCAGGCGTTGATATAGGAAGTGGATCTAGCATGGCTGTAATGGCAGAAGCTGCCACTGTAGCTGAACGTGAGATGGCTTTCACCGCAGAGCAAGGTAAACGTACCGCAGCAGCTAGAAGGGCAGGGGCAAGCGCACAAGCCGACTCAATGAGCAGCCAGGGTGAAAGTTTGTTGATTAGTAACATAGGAAAAATAGGCAACGAAAATAATTGGTGGGGTAAGATAACGTGAGAATACCTAATATCAACCAGACAGGTGTGCCTGGTGCTGAACAAATTAGTTTAGGTGCTATCTCATCCGCTGCTCAAGCCGAGATGAGGACCACGCAGGCACTGGTTCAAGTGGTCGATGATTACCAGGTAATGAGCAATAAGGCAGAGGCAGTTGCTCAGTATGGGCAAAACTATCAATCTAGCCTAATAGCATTAGATTCAGCATATGATGAAATGGTTAATCAGCCTCATTTTGATCAAGACAATAACCCCACTTACCGAGATATTTCTAAGCGTTGGAATGCGATTTCGATGAAACACGTTTCTGAAACGCTAAATAACTTTACCAATAAAACAGCATCTACTAAGTATCAAGAAGATATTTCTGCATACTTACGAGGCAAGGCTTCTGACATTAGAGGCGTTGCTCGAACAAGGCAAGTTGATTATGCCAATGGTGTCCTGGCTTCTCAAATATCATCGTATAGCAAACTGCACAATGGTAATGAAATGATCCAAGCTGCAATTGAGCAGCAAGTAAAGATTGGATTTATGACCCCAGAGGCTGGCGTAAATGAACTACAAAGTCATCTTGAAACCCATGCGTCTACTCAATTAACAATGTCTATAGAAAGCTCTACTAGCGATACAGACCTTGACGCTATACGACTTTCATTGATTAACAATACTAACCCATACCTATCATTGTCCACTGTACAGTCTGCGTTCACATCTATTCAACAACGCGAGAATCAAATCGATAAAGACTTTGATGACGAGCAAACAAACACTTATGTTGATGCCCTGACCAAGATTGTAATGGGGGATATAACTAATGAGGGCGAAATTGATTTACTACTACTCAATGACAAAATTACCCCTGCGTATCATGCGGCTTTAAGCCAACGACTTGTTGAGGAGATCAAGGGTCCAGAGGTAGACGATTGGTCTGAGTATTCACTAATTAAATTAAATGTGTGGGACTACACAGCCGCTGATATTTTAAACAACGAAATGTTAACCCGTGATTCTCGCATTAAACTTTTGGCTGATTTAGCCAAATGGAATGATGACCAGGATACAGATTTGGATTGGGTTGCAACTCAAGCAGGCAGAGAGGCGACCAGGCGAATAAAAGCTGCTTTTCCAGTTGCGTCAAAACAATTTAATCCTTTTGGTGCTGCCAGCGCAGAAGCGGATGCGGCATTAACTAAATTGTACGATGCTGTAATAGCCCTTCCTGTTGGTAAGCGCACAACGTCAGTCATTGATTTAGCTAATCAAATAATTGCGGATAAAATCAATAATAAGCCGAGTTCTAGTTCGTCTGCTCCTACAACAATTCAAGAGATTGTTGATAAGTATCCACCTGGGACTGACAGAGACAAAGCTCTTAAAGAGTTTGAAGCAAAATATTTAATAAAACCAGATGCTAAAGATTATAGAAGATTAGTACAAAACGACATTATGTCATTAGCAAAAGAGCTAGGAGTCATCGTATGAGCGGTAGTGTATGGAACGTGGACCCTGGCGAATTGCAACAAGCTGATGACATAGCTAGAGCAGGGCAAGATCAAGCAGATCAACAGTATGAGACAAGCCTCAAACTAACCGATGCGCTAGGTAAAAAGCATCGCGTTATAAAAGAGCAGCAGGCTATAGATAACCCTGATGAAGATATGGTTTTGGCATCAAGGACGCTTTATGAAATGCGCCAAGGTAAAGAATATGAGGGTACTGACTCTGATTTAATTCGTTATGGCATTGACGAGATGGGCCGATTCAACCACAGTATTTTTCAAGCTGATAACAATTTCTTGCAGGATCTATCGTATAAGTACAACCCTTTGGATATGTCTACAAAAGACTATATGTCTAATCAAGATGAAATAGGCTTGTACGGCTATATGGAGTTAATGGAAAGTGATCAAACGACACCTGATCAGAAGTTAGCATTCTTGCACCTGTCTAATGCGTATACAGCGATGGACATGGACAACGTAAATGAAGCAGCGCGTATGGGCCAAGCAATGGTTGCAGATCCATCTAGCCTTGGAGGTATTGCTGCACTGGCATCACAAGGGCTTAGATATTTAGGGAAGAAAGGTCTTAAATCTCAAATGAGAAATAGACTTGAAACATCATTAGCTCTTAGCTTAGAAGGTGCTGCATTTGGGGATGCCTATACCCGTATTCACCAACAAGCAATAATCAATGCTAGTGACAACCCATATTTTAGCCAACAAACTGAGCAAGATAATACTTTAAACGCTTTATCTGCTGGCATAGGTGCAACCTTTGGTGCGCTTCTTCCAGTTGCTCCAGGTTGGATATGGGATGGATTAGGCTGGGCCGTAGATAAGACTTACAAGCCTGGACAGTTAGGTTCTGGAGTTGGACCTACTGATTGGCCCGATAAGCCTGACTACACACCAGACATTGCTACTGGCGGTCCAGATGTCCCTGCGCTTGGTGATCCTGGTATGCCTAGTGTCGGTCCAGACCCACAACTTAATGATGCAGCTATCACGCCTGATGCAGGGGTTTCACAAGCACTAGCGGTTCCATTAGATAACGCAAAGGGTCACGCTATGCCTCCATTGCTATTGGTTTCGGGAACTGGTGAAAAACCTTCAATACCAATAGTTCAGACATTTACGCCAAACAACACAGCCTCTCTAATGGCTAACATAGATACAGTTTTAGCAGATAATCCACTATCGCTGGCATCAGAGGAAAACTGGTTAAGCACGGAAGCTCAAGCTTTTGGAGGCGACTTTCTGCCAGCACCACCATCGCAGGCTATAAAGTACACACAAGACCCACAGGCATTAGCTACTAAGTTAAAGCAATTAAGCCCAGAAATGAAAGCTGCTGTGGATGAAGGTTTTGAATATGTAAATGAAATTAAAAGCATATACAACACAGGTCAAGCTAGTCAAGACATGACAGCTAGGTTATTTACTTGGGGTATATTATCGCGTGGTGCAGGCCCAATGCAGCAAGAAGGTGCGTTTTTAGATATTCTTGAGGGTGCAACTCCCTTTATTAAGAAAACAATTAATGGAACATTTACTGAGTCCGATCTTGAAGCCTGGAAGAAAATGACTTCAACAAGTCTTCCAGAAGGATCACCTGGAAAACAAGTCACAATGAACGCTAACGCGACAGGAAATTTGTTAATGCAACTATCCAAAGTTTCAGATGTGGAAGGAACTAGGACTACAGCATTAAAACAATTGCATGACTTATTGGCAGACCCTAATGCCTCTGGCCCACAAGTCAGGCGTAAGTTTTTTGAGTTAACTAACAAGGCTGGGATTGACAATAAAGTTGTATCATTCTTGTCTCTTGTTGGCGGCAAAGATGATTTATTGGTAATGGACCGAATCCAATCTCGACACTTATGGGATGATGGACGTTATGATGGCAAGAACATTTACGATGGTATAGACAAGGGAGGCTTGAGTAATATTGTTGCTGGCCCAAGAGGGTTAATGATTACTGAGATGTTGGAAAATGGATTAGCAGATACTGTTAAAGAAGCTTACCGATTACTTGGTCGCCCTAAAGATGCAAGCTTAAGTCGAATGCATTGGGAATCTTGGCTGATCGAAGGTAACCAACCAGTATCTCACAGCACACTTGAGTCTGTTAGGTCTGGTAATGCCATAGGAGGTTCGGTAACAGAAGGAAAACCTGGAACTTTCTCTTCTGGAGTAACGTATAGACAAACTGTTAATGGTTCTATTCAAGAGTATCCATTGTCAAATGGTGGCATTGTTAGAATGACTCCAGAGCGACAAAAAGAATTTGAAAAGTTTATAAAGAATCCGAAAAATGGTATAGTACCAGCAGGGTTTAAGGTCACTGCTTCCAAAGAGGGGCCGTGGTTTACTAGTCCAGAAGTTAACAGGAGCAAATTAGATGAAGCAGCAAAACAATTTGAAAACGCCAACGCAGATGGATCGCTTCAATCGGGCACTGTCAGGACTGTCTCAGGTGGAAACACCATTTCAGGACGAAAGTCAGAGTTCCTTAGCTCCTTCCGTGCAGACCAAGACAGAGCCTTCAAAGCTGGACGGGGTACGAGCACCAATAGTGGCAGAAGTAATGGCTCGACATTCGGGCCTTACCGAAGCGGAAGTATTGGAGGGGATGGAAGCAATGGGCTTTTAACTTTTGAAGCTGAACCATCTATTTTAACTCAGTATCAATCTGCTGGGCTAAACCTACCCACTATTAGTCAAGTAGATGCCCCATCTAACGCTATAACTTATAACTTAGACATGACAGCCGCTATGGCTGGAAATAAGTTTGGTCCTCAAGTAGAAATCAAAAGCGCAGAAGACCTCGCATCATCTAGTTTATTTAGAACAGAGTCTGGCAGTGGCTTTGCAATAAAGCCTGATGGTGACATCGTAGCGGTGTTTGCTTCTTCCACTGAGCCAGCAGGCGGTTCCTATGCGATGCTGCAGGCGGCTGTACAAGCAGGCGGTAATAAGTTGGATGCCTTTGATACATTCTTGCCAGATATTTATAAACGCGTTGGATTCCGTCCAGTGGCTCGTATTCCTTGGAATGATGAATTTGCTCCACCTGGCTGGGATAAAGAAGGTGTGTTCAAAAAATACAACAATGGTGAGCCAGATATAATTTTCTTTGTTTACGACTCAGAATACTTTGGTGGTGCTACCGATGTGCCTTTGGTCACTGATTACGATGACGCAGTTCGATTACAAAATGAGGCATTAAAATGAGTTCTCTTGCTAAAACTTTAGCCACCATACTAACGTCAAAAGTAACTAAAGAGGTGGCACAAGAAAGCCCTGCAATTATTTACGGCAACTCAGTATCTCAAATGTCTAGGAATGTGCCCGACCCCGAAGCCATCGTGCCCGAAATGGCATCTGAAGTAATGCCTACTCAAGATATTGCGCCAGATCCATCAGCCAGCACAATGATGGAAGTAGATGGCGTTGTAAGTGACATAACGCCACCAGAGGCCGCTGTTGCAGACGCTATTGACGATCTAACTACTATCACACCAGAAGCCCAGCAAATGCCTGCGACTGACGTTCTAGTGCCTCCAGCCGCTAAAGCTAATGCGGTCCCAATTGAAGAAGTCCAAAAAGATATGCTTGATGAGGCGGTCCAGTTAGCAGACCAGGCTGATGACTTCATGGCGACATCGATTGATGACTACGATACACGGCAAAACTGGCAACCTAACTTTGATACTATCGATACAGACGAAAAAACTCAGTCACTCATTGCTGGGTTAGCTGACCAATATTTAGACGAGATCGATGAGGCCAGGCGTGGAATAATCCGAGATCAAGAGCTAACTGAAATGGCGAGAGAGCTAGGTCAAAAGCCTGAGTTCTTGGAAAAGATATTAATGCGAAAAACGGGTGAGGCGGCTAATGCTGAAACAATACTTGCTTCACGCCATGTTCTGCATGAGTCAGCACGAAGCCTAAAAGTTATGGCACAAAGAGTTTTGGCTGGATCGGCTGATGACAATATGAAGTTAAAGTTTCATCGTCAATGGGATTTTCATAATCAGTTTATGGCTCAATTCATGGGGGCTAGGGCTGAGATTGGACGGGCCATGCGCTCATATGGAATGCCTCTAGGCAGTGAAAGTATGCAAAATAATCGAATGAAGGAGATCATGGAAACCCAAGAGGGTCGATTTGACATATTAGAAGTGGCTGAACAGATTATGAATAACGACACCTTTGAAGGGCTTAATAAGATTGTTAAAGCTCAAAAAGGCGGTATGTCAAAAGGTGGTGCGGCAATGGCAGAGCTATTTGTTTCATCAATCTTGTCAGGCGTAAAAACTCACATTGTTAATTCTACGGGTAATGCCCTAATGACAGTTATTGGTCCATTTGAAACGGCTCTTGCTGCTCGTATGGGCTGGGGTATAGCTGATGGACCTAACAAGATAATAAAAGGCGAAGCACTGGCTCAAACTTTTGGTTTAATTAATGGGTTTGCTGATGCTTTGTACGTTATGGGTCAAGTCTTTAAAACAGGTGAGCCATATGGGGGTATCGCTAAATATGAGTCTGCCTATCCAAAAGCAATTAGTAGTGCAACTTTTAATGTGTCAGGCACATGGGGTTGGATGATTGATGCCTTTGGATCTACAGTAAGATTTCCACTAGAGCGAGTCATGGGTCCAGTTGATGGCTTCTTTAGATCAATTAACGAAAGGGCAAAGGTCGCACAAATGTCATATCGTGAGGCCAGTAGATTGAGAGATTTAAATGGCTTATCTGAGCAAGAATATCTACAGACGCTTGATTCATTAATGACTGATGTGCCGTTAAATATTAAAGAAGCTGGCGTTGACTACTCGATTTATAACATGGCTGCGACTCCCTTGCCTCCACTAGGTCGTGACTTGCAGTCTTTGTTAAACAAGTCTGCTCCTGCAAAAATAATTCTTCCTTTTATTAGAACCCCTACTAACTTATTAAAAATGGGGTTTGTAGAAAGAACGCCTTTGGGTTTGTTGTCAAAAAAATATAGAGAAGAGTTTGCTGCTGGAGATGAAAGGGCGCAACTTGCTAGAGCTAGACTGACCTTTGGTTCAATGCTTGGCGCATACATAGCGATGCAAGCAATTGACATGAAAGTAACTGGGTCTGGTCCTATAGACTACCAGGCTAGGAAAGCTAAAATGTTAACTGGATGGCGGCCCAGGTCTTTTGTTTTTACAGATGATGAAGGTAATCGAACCTATACTTCTTATGATCGAATGGAGCCAATTTCATACATTGTCGGCACTATTGCTGATTTAGTGGAGATGAATGAATTAAATAAATACAACGCTTACGATGATTATGACCCTAGTCAAGCTATTAATGCTATCACTCTTGTACTGGCAGAGAACACTTTAAACAAGACTTTTATGTCTGGAATCCATGACTTTATGGGTGCGTTTACAAGAAGCCCTGGTCAAGCAAGTAAAGTTGATCGGTTTACATCAGGTCTTACAAACGCTGTTATTCCTCTGTCTGGAGCTAGAAGAGATGCAAGAAAGTTTCAAGACCCATATATGAGACAGACATTTACTTTTGTTGAGAAGCTTAAAAATGGCACACCTTGGATGTCTGAAACTTTACCAATGGCCCTTGATGCAATGGGCGACCCAATAATGTATGAGCAAGTTCTTAACCCGTGGCCTGTTAGTAATGAGACTTCAGACCTAGTGATTCGCCACATTGGTTCGTTGTTAGACAGCACTAATGTTACGCCTATTAGAATGCCAAAGAAGACAATGGATGGTGTTGAATTAACTTCTAAACAATACCATGATCGAATTTTAATATCGCGCAAGACATTAAAGATTCCTGATGGTGAGGGTGGTGAACTCGACTTTAGAATGGCTTTAGTTAAACTAATCCAATCTGAGACATACCAGGCAGCACCTACTGACTTCATTCGCGTGGAGATGGTAAAGAATATTCAAAAGGCATTTGACGCTAGTGCTACAGCATTTATGTTGAACCCAGAAAACACTCAATACAGTGGACTTCAAGATAAAGTAATGGAGCGCAAGATTGGTAAGGCATCGCAAACGTATGGCGCAGAAAATGTACAGGAGATGTTAAAGCAGAACGCTCCTCAATTCTAATAACCGCGCAATCAACAGTTACTGTAGTCAATAAATCTACAGGAGATAATCAGTGACTGTATCTAGCACAACGAACAAACACAGCTATAACGGCAATGGCTCTCAAACAGTCTTTGCTTATACGTTTAAGATATTTGTCGCAGCCGACATTAAAGTTTATTTAGATGGTGTTTTAAAGACCATTAACACTCACTACACGCTGTCAAATGTAGGTGTAACTGGTGGCGGCAATGTAACATTTACTTCGGGTAGCGTCCCTGTTGCTGCTACTGGCAATGTCATTTTATTGCGAAGCCTAGCGTTAACCCAAGGCGTTGACCTTATAAACTATGGCGCGTTTGACGCAAACATAATTGAGTCAGCATACGACAAATTGACGATGATGGTGCAGCAGCTTCAAGAAGAAGTGTCTCGCTCTATTCGATTCTCTGCAACTGTCTACGATGGTGGCACTCAAGAAGTATCTGACACTGTCGCTAACCGCGCAGGCAAGGTATTGGCATATGATGCTTCTGGCAACATATCAATAGCCGCAGAGCTAGGCGATTGGAAGGGTAACTGGGCCACAAACACCGCATTTGAATTGCGTGACCTAGTTTTAGATTCTGCCACTAACAATGTTTACATCTGTTTAGTCGCGCATACCTCTGGGACACTATCAAGTGATGTGTCAGCAAGCAAATGGTCGCTGGTTATCAATGCCTCTGCCGTTGCTGCAAGTGCCACCACAGCCACTACAAAGGCTAGTGAAGCCGCAGCAAGTGCAACTACCGCAACTAACCAGGCATCTACCGCAACTACCAAGGCGAGTGAAGCTGCAACCTCAGCATCTACCGCAACGACTAAAGCAAATACCGCAACTACGCAAGCGTCTACCGCAACTACCAAAGCATCTGAGGCATCAACCTCTGCTAGTAATGCCGCTACAAGCGCGTCAACTGCCAGTACACAAGCAACTAACTCAGCCAATAGTGCTACCGCTTCTGCAAACTCAGCAGGAAGTATAACGTCAGCCGCAAACACAGCCACCACAAAGGCAAGTGAAGCGTCTACCTCTGCAAGCACCGCAACTACAAAAGCAAGTGAAGCGAGTACAAGCGCATCTACAGCGTCTACTCACGCTTCCACAGCAACTACTCAAGCGTCCACAGCGACAACCAAGGCGTCTGAGGCGTCCACTAGCGCAGGTAATGCAGCTACATCGGCTACAGCAGCCGCTAGCTCATTAAGCACGTTTCAAGGCATTTTCTATGGCTCATTAAGCTCTGCTCCAACGTCCAGTATTGCCAGTGGCGATCTGTATTTTGATAGCGGCACTAATGCTATGAAAGTTTATAACGGCTCGTCTTGGCAAGTGGTTGCGCCTACAGTCACCACAGTAGATAACTCCACATGGTCTGGGACTGATCTTGCTGTAGCAAATGGCGGTACAGGTGCGTCTAGCGATAGTGCGGCACGAACAAATCTAGGATTGGTTATCGGTACTGACGTACTAGCACCAGACGGATCAGCAGCCAACCTAACGAATCTCCCAGCAGGGGGTGCAGAGGATTTTGTAGCGTCAGGCACATTACCGAATGGTAAGCCAGTAATACTTAAAGCCAATGGTCAGGTTGAGGTTGTTGGTTTTTCTCCAACGGCTATATCGCAGAGTATTCCCGCAGCAAGTGGAGTTGTATTTAATAATTCTGCAACTACTTATATAGCGGCAGCTTATGACCCTAATACGGCTGGTAAATTCGTGATTGCGTACACTGATGGGGGTAATTCAGATTATGGCACAGCCATTGTGGGTAGTGTCTCGGGTACTTCATTAACATTCGGTAGCGAAGTTGTGTTTAACGCAGGGGCCGTGACTTGGGTGTCCATATCTTTTGATCCAAACACCGCTAATAAGTTTGTTATAGGCTTTAAAGACGATGGTAACTCGCAACGAGGGGCAGTTATTGTTGGCACAATAGCTTCAACTTCTCTGTCATTCGGAACTGAGGCAGTCTTTGAGACAGGTGTAGCAGTAGATATAACAGTAGCCTACGATCCAAACACCGCTAATAAGTTTGTGGTTGCGTACAGAAATTTAGCCAACTCAGGATACGGAACAGCAATTGTAGCCACAGTCTCTTCTACTTCAATTAGCTATGGTTCAAAAATAGTTTACAACTCCGCACAATCTTATTTTAATAGTATTGTTTTTGACCCAAACACAGCTAACAAATTAATAATAGCGTATCGAAACGTAGAAGTTGGAACTGCCATTGTGGGGACTGTCTCTTCCAATTCAATTAGTTTTGGCACTGCTGCTGTCTTTGAAACACCTACGGGCGGTAATCATATTGCCATAGCCTACGATCCCAACACAGCTAATAAATTCGTGATTGCCCATTCAGATGAAGGTAACTCTCAATATGGAACTGCAATTGTAGGAACTGTTTCTTCAACTTCAATCAGTTTTGGTAGCCCTGTTGTATTTAACTCAGGCACTACTAATCAACAAATGGATATAGCGTTCGATAAAAATACTGCAACTAAATTTATAATTGCATACAGGGACGTTAGTAACTCAAACTATGTCAGCGTAATTCAAGGAACTTTGGGCAGCACCAGTGCTACTTTTGGCTCTGAGATTGAGATGCTTTCTTCTGGGGAGTATCCAGCCGTAGCTTTTGACCCAAGCTCTTACGGCAAGTTTGTTTTAGTTGGCAAATCTAGCCAGACAGGAACCGCCAGACTAGGGCAAATAGCCACGACTGAACAAATATCAAACCTAACATCTACCAACTTCTTAGGCACTGCCACAGCAGCCTACACTAACGGACAAACTGCAAGCATCATGCTCAAGGGTGGCATTAGTGATAACCAAACTAGCTTAACTTCTGGCTCAACTTACTATGTACAACCTAATGGTACTTTTGCTACCACTGCTGGCACACCATCGGTACTTGCTGGTCAAGCAGTCTCAGCAACAAGCCTGTTATTAAATGGGTTAGCTACTCCAGACGAGATACCAAGCCAGACAAGCCAATCAGGTAAGTTTCTAACGACTGATGGAACTGATACAAGTTGGGGCACTGTTGCTCCTGCTGGATTAGTGCTTTTATCAACAGTAAATGCGACCAATGCGTCTACAGTTATAATTTCCTCACTTTTTACTGCAACTTATAGCAAATATTTAATAGAAGTTACTGATTTGCGCGTTCTCACTAACAACACTACTATCCGACTTCGGAGAAAAATTGGCAGTGGGTCATTCGGAAATTATGAACAGATACGAGCTGAAAGGATTGGCAACACATGGTCTAACCGAACTCCTAATATAACAGAAAGCTTAAACAGTGCCACATCCCAAAGAGGGGCTGTATTTACCATGAGTGTTTATGATCCAGCAAATGCGTTGACAGTAAACTTAGCTACCATGTTCGGTGGAGCATACTCAGGCTTTGCAAGTGGTGGTAGTCATATTATTAATAACTTTCTGACTGACAGCATTGTTGGAGCTTTGACTGAGCTGGAGTTTAAAGCAGCGTCAGGGAATATAAGTGGAGTGTTTAAAATTTATGGAGTTTCAATCTAATGACTAGATACCACACAACATCAAACGGCAACGTACCCTTCACAACAGCAGAAGAAACAGCCCGTGACGCAGAAGAGGCAGCATGGACAGCAGGGGCAGATGATCGTTTAGCAGCAGAGGCTAGAGAAGTCCGTAATCAACTTCTCGCTGCTACGGATTGGACGGCAAACTCTGACGTAACCATGACTACTGAAATGGCAGCCTATCGCCAAGCTCTACGGGACGTACCTACACAAGCAGGGTGGCCCACAACAGTTAACTGGCCCACTGCCCCATAGATGTGGTCAACAATTGGCGAGGTCTATCCTGTATTTATGCCTGCGCCAGTGGGCCAGACAATCGTGGCTGAACCTCAGACTTCTCAGCGTGAAGTGAACGAGCGTTATAGCGTGGCGAAAGTGACAGGTGTCGTTGCTTACAAAGATCGTGGGCCTTTGTCTACGTTGCACTGGGTGGCTCGTTGTTAGCCGAACTCGCGGCCTGTAACCTAGCATATGGCACTATTAAGCAATTTATCGGTAGTGGACGAGAGCTAGTCGATTGCTCTGCCTCACTTATTAAATATTTTGACTCAAAAGCAGAACTAGCTAAACGAGTAGAAAATAAGACAGGGCCA
>Ga0209716_1002491_pt1 | contig 12038 bp, 6 predicted proteins | sample COGITO_mtgs_1205_FD_184811 | JGI IMG/M metagenome (GOLD analysis project Ga0209716, IMG submission 184811) | Pelagic marine microbial communities from North Sea - COGITO_mtgs_120531 (SPAdes) (version 2) | ecosystem: Environmental > Aquatic > Marine > Epipelagic ...
AGGCTCATGGCTGATGAGTGTCTGAAGCTCGCTCAATCACACGGAGGTATCTATAACAAGGCGGCACAGTTCGTGGCGTCCCTGCAAGGAGGGGCGGGCGATAAAGGTATCCCGAAGGCCTACATCGAGGCGCTCAAGGTCGTCACGGACAAGGCGCCCTTCAAGCCCTTCTCCGAGATGGATGAGTGCTTCCAAGAGGAGTTCGGGGGCAAGAGCGCCAAGGAGGTTTTCGCCTCCATCGATGAGAACCCAATCGCCGCGGCGTCCCTCGCACAGGTCCATCGCGCGGTGACGAAGGACGGCCGCCACGTCGCGGTCAAGATGCAGTACCCCTGGCTCAAGCAACACCTCGCCTCGGACTTTGCGGTGTTTACCATGTTCGGACAGCAGATCAAGCCCGGAGGTTTCGACCTGTCCTGGCTGGTGCGGGACTTTCAGGTGTCTCTGACGGCCGAGCTGGACTTCGAGGGCGAGGCGGCGAACGCGGAGCGATGCGCCGAGGATCTCGCGCACCGACCGGACGTGTTGGTTCCCGACGTCGTCAAGGAGTTCTCCTCGAAGCGGGTGATGACGACGCAGTACGTGCCGGACATGACCAGGTGCGATAACAGGGAGGGTCTCATCAAGGCTGGGTACGATCCCAAACGCGTGGGAGCCGCACTCGCGAGTGTGTTCGCCGAGATGGTCTTCGTCCACGGCCACGTCCACGGCGACCCACACGCGGGTAACGTCTACGTCAGGCCGCGCAAGCCGCTGCCAAACGCGAAGGACACAAACGCAGAGACAAACGGGAAGACGGAGGAAGCGTCGGCTTCGTCATCCAACGTCGAGCCTCAGATTGTCCTCCTGGACCACGGCCTGTACCACGACATCTCCGATGATCTGCGGGCGGATTTCTGCGAGCTCGTCCGTGCGAGCGTGAACCGCGACGCGTTCACCGCGCGGAAGATGTCCATACGGTTCTGCGGCGAATCCGGCGGGCTCTTTCGTTTTTTCCCGCTGGTGCTCTCGCCGTGGTTCGTGTTCAGCTCGGACGTCACGGCTGCCGACCTGCAGGCGGCGCGCAAAGGGGCTCTACCCCCTAACACCAACCTGGAAGACATCGGCAAGTTTTTGGTATCGCTGCACGATGAGGGCGGCACCAACATGCTCGGCGTCCTCCACTCGCTGGGATACACGCGAGGCATCCTGAACGACCTCAAGTTCCCCGAGCACCTTCGTCTTCGCGCGTTCGCCAAGTTTGCGACGTTGGGCGTCGTTGTGAAGGACCAGAACTCCAAGGCGGTCGCGAGCTCGGGGATTTCGTCGATGGTGGCATTCTCCCTGCTCTTGGCGCAGGTGCGCGTTGAGGTGTTGAAGTGGATAATTGCCGTGTTGACGCCGGTGGCTCCAATTTTGGCCATCGCCGGGAAGGGGAGCCCGGGGCTCGCGGCTACGATGGTGTCGCCCGCCGCGCACGGTCTGGCCGCGCTCGCGGTGTTCATCGCGAGGCTCACTGAGCATCCTGAGCTCATGTGCTGACGGCGAGAGGGGAGATGTAGCATAGAGATTCAACCGCAGTTGCACATTTTAACGAAGGCCAGTTGCTTCGAACAGAGTCACAATCTGAGAAACCCATATCGAAGGCTGCCCCGCCACAGTTTAACGCGCGGTGCCGATGTCGTCATTCGCGTTGCGCAGCACCGCTATCCGCGGCTACCTCACGAGGACGCTCCGGCGTCCGGGTGCGTTGGCGGGGCCGCGTCACGTGCTCGCGTCTTCGGTCAGGCCGGCCGCGATTGCCGCTGGATCGGGGGATAAGCAGAAGCTCGTCTTTCTCGGGACGCCCGAGGTGGCGGCGTCCGCGCTCGAGGCTATCCTGGATGCCGCCGAAGCCCCGGATGCTGCGTTCGAAGTGCACGCGGTGGTCAGCCAACCCGGTCGACCGCGTGGTCGAGGGAGATCCAAATCGGGCCCACCTCCGCCGAGTCCCGTGGCGGAGGCTGCGATGAAGAGGGGAATCTCGGAGGAGATGGTGCTCTGTCCAGTCAAGGCGAACGAGCCCGACTTTCTGCAGCGTCTGAGGGATATGGAGCCTGACCTGATGGTCACCGCCGCCTACGGCAACTTCCTCCCCCAGAAGTTCCTCGACATCCCGCGGCTCGGGACGCTGAACATCCACCCGAGCCTCCTCCCACAGTTTCGAGGAGCAGCGCCGGTTCAGAGGTGCCTCGAGCGCGGCGACGCGGTGACTGGTGTTTCCGTCGCGTACACGGTCCTCAAGATGGATGCCGGGCCCGTGCTTCGGAGGGTAGAGCGTACGCTCGATGGGGACGAGAAGCACGACGAGCTGCTGCCGGAGCTGTTCGCGACGGGTGCCAAAGCTCTCGTCGACGCGCTTCCGAGCGTTTGGGACGGGACTGAGAGTTTCGACACGGCGACGCCGCAGGCTGAGTACGGCGAGCCGTGCGAGGCTCCAAAGACGAGCCCCGACGAGGCTAGGATGGATCTGGTCGGGCAAGATGCGAGGACACTACACAACAAGGTCAGGGGTTTCGCGGGATGGCCCGGAACCAAGGCTAAGTTTGAAGTGCGGAAAGACGGCGACGACGAGGGCGCCGTCATCGAGGTGAAAATCATCACGACGACAGTCGTCTCGGACGCCGAGGCTGGGAAGGAGGCGAAGGCGGCGAACGGAGCGGTCGAGCTCACGAAGAAATCCATGCGCGTGCCATGCGGGGGAGGCGACTGGCTGGAGGTGTTGGAACTTCAGCCGCCGGGAAAGAAGGCGATGAGGGCTGGCGATTACGCGAACGGCATGAAGGGAAGCGCGTTGACAGTCATCTCCTACGGCGACGACGAGTGAGTTCTTCCCTCATCACTTGGCGATTTAGACTTGTCAATCGTGATGAATCGTTCGTATCACAACCTATATCCCGGTCGTACATCGTAGGACGTTGGGTCTACTCTTCTACGTCGAGGGCTTCTGCTTCGCTTTCTGTCCCAGGTGTGTCCTCTCGTGCCTCTTTAGGTCAACCTTGTACCCGAACTTCTTGCCGCAACCCGGGTGCTCACACATGAACTTCTTCTCGCCCGTGTGTACCCTCTGGTGCGCAATGAGCGCGTTCTCCAGCTTGAATGTCTTCCCGCACGTCTTGCACGCGAACGGTCTCTCGTCACTGTGCGCCACAGAGTGCCGCTTCAAGTCGTACGCGTTGCTGTACACGAGCTTGCACCCGGGAGCCGGGCACGCGAACTCCTTCGAGTGGGTCTTCTTGTGCTTATACAGCATGGCGCGGTTGCTGAAGGTGGTTCCGCACCCGGGCACCGGGCACTCAAACGGCCGGTTACCCGTGTGCAGGTTCATGTGATCCTCGAGCTTCTGGGCCGTGTCGAAGCATCGGCCGCACGCGATGCACTTGTTGCGGTCCTCGTCCTCGTCCTCGACTGCTTTCTTCTTCCCCGTGGGCACTGATCTTCGTCGTCCAATCAGGGTCTTCACACCTTTCAAAATCACTTGCACCTCACTCACGGTCAGCTCCATCCAATCCTTGCGCGCCAGCACGAGCGCATCCTTCAGCTTCGGGTCATTCTCGGTGTTCACCAGCTCGCTCCTCGACTTGGGAGCGGGCACCTTAAATAACCCGTCATGCTGCGCCACCGCCGTGGTCGTCGGGGCGTTCGACGGGTTGGTCAGTCCGCGTTGATCGTTCAGGTCTCCCGTCGCCGCAGCCTCCATCTCGGCGGTGAGTGACAACGGCTTGTCGGGGCCGAACCTGGACTTGCCCGAGGGGCTGCTCAGGGATCCATACGCCGACACGGCCGCCGCGGCCGCCGCCGCGGCGACGGCTCCAGGAGACGTAGGCGACATACCCGCCTGCAACCACGTGTTCCCAGACCCAGGCGCGGACGTCAGTCCAAAGTTTATGGACAGCGCCGAGGGCGACACCGGCGACCCGCTCACGCCGTACGCGGCGAGCGCGTCGAAGGCTGTGTCGTGTCTCCACCTCCCGCCTCCACCTCCACCTCCCTCGTTGAACGCCGTATCCACCGCCTGCAACGCCTCCGTCTGCTTGTTTTCGTCGTTCTTTCCGGCGTTCTGGCCTCCTCGCCGTCCTGCGTCCTCCGCCTCCTGCGTCCTGGCCTCCTCGCGGGTAAAGTGGGCGAGTTCGGCGGTGACGTCCTTGGGCGCCCGCGGAGAATCCTGCTTCGGGTCGTCGAATCCGTCGTCCTCCTCCTCGTATTCGTCCTCCTCGATGTACTCCTCCTCTTCATCGTCGTCATCCATGTCGTCCCTATCGAAGTGGACATCCTCATCGTCGTCGCAGGCCGTGTCCAGGAGCGACATAGCGCGTTGCCTTCTGCTCCGCAGCGCTCCATTTTGCTTGTTCGCGAGTTTGAAGAGAGCCAAGAGCGCCTGCTGCAGCTTGAGCCCGTCCCCGAGCTTGATATCCTCGGGCTTGACCAGCTTCCACCTGGTGATGCCCTCGTGCACCCTCTTGTTACCGATGTACGGGCCCTTGCCTATCAGCGCGTCGCCTCCCGTCAGCGTCGCCGGGTGCTCCAACCCGCTGGTGCGAATGCCGGGCGCCAGATCTGCCAGCAAGCTCTGAGATCCGGTGTGCTCATCCATCGACTCGAACTTGACGAGACTGCGCATCACCCGCCTGCGCTTGGCGAGGACCCTCCATCCCTGCTTGGCAGTCTCGAGCCACTCGGAGTAGTCCGCCCGACGCAACGCCCGCATGGCCGCGTCGTTGTCGAACTCCCCAAAGGTGCCTTCAGTCTTTAGCTTCTTGCTGACGTGCTTCGGCGCGTCGAGCACGCCGACGTTGAGGGGTATCAGCGCCTCGGCGCTCATGGTTACGAGCCGAAGACTACTGGCGTGGTCTCCGGGTTCCGCGAGCGCGAATGATCGCCCAGCCAAGTGTCCGAGGCGGGCGACGCGCGTTGACGTTTGAACTGGAAATCTGAGTTTCCCGCCACTCGAGAAAAAATGGTCTCTGGTCTGCTGTTGACTGCTGTGTGATGGGAGACTCGATTACAAGGCGGAGGCTAATGATGGGTGCATCTCCCGGACGCGCGTGGCCAATTCTCTCACTCCATCGCCGGCATCTCACCCTCGGGCGCCAGGAACGGGTTGGCGATCTCCTCCATCCCGTCCAGGCCCGACACCACCATGACCGAGGTGCCGCGGCATACCAAAAGACCCAAGGTTCGAGTCTGATCAGTCACCTTGAGAGGATCCTCCGGGTCCCTCAGGTACTCCTCGCACTCATCCAGCACGAGGTTCAGGAGCTGATCGAAACCCTTGAGCGTGCCAGTCACTGCGGATGGGATGAGGAACGGAGGTCGCGTCAGTCAAAGGAACGGGTGGCGGGCGAACGAGACGGCGCGTGACGAGGTGGGCCCGATTCTAGGGATCACTCGATGGTCGAGGGAAGGTCGCGGGGTTTATAACGTACCCTCGCGTCCACCGGCCAGCTTCACGCGCACCCCCTTGTCTATGAACTTCCCCAGGTCAAGCACGGTCTCCTTCTTGCCGCTCATGGTGAGAGAGGCGCGTGGTGTTGTGTGCGGAAGGGCGGTTGCCCCTGTCGATTTTGCCAATAATGGTCGGACGATGAGGTCGGTTGCACATTTCGGCCTCGCCAATCTCGCCCGTTTCTTTTTTCCGTTGGAAGTCGAGAACGACGCGCAGAAGAAGGCGGCGACGGAGGCCCGATGCCGAAGCCGTCACCGCCCCCGAGCCCTCCCAGGCCGAAATGGGACGCGTCCAAGTCACCGCATCCGCGCAGTGACGCGGAACCCGCGCAGACCCGGTCCGCGCCGAGGTCTCCCGGACGGATGTCAGTCGGCTCCGCTTCCACGATTAGCGAAGTGAGTGGGCTCGGTACCGACGATGCGTCGGCGGCGGCGACCCGGGGCACGAGCCATCCCCCGAGCCCTCCCAGGAGCCCGCACAGGCCCGGGAGTGCTCCGAGATCCCCGGGTGGACGCTCCCCTGGCCGGAGAACCTCCGCGGGATCCGACGACGGCACCCCGTTCTCCGCGCATCTCGCCTCGTTGGATGGAGTGCAAAGGCGAGGGGGCGTACCCGTACCCGCGTCGAGGCGCCAGCTGCAGCAGGCGTCGCCCCAGGAGCTGCACGACTCTCCTATGGTTCCCCTCGACTTCGATATGACGCGACTTCGTTACACGGCGGGTCCCACGCGGCAGAAAGACATCGTGGCTCTCAGTCGCCAGCTCGAGGCGATGCGAGAAAGGCTTTCCTCGGCGGAGACGGCTGCGCAGGAATCCGCGGAGAAGCGCTCGCGACAGGTGCAAATCATGGACGAGCGACCGATCGAGGTTACCCCGATGGCGACCCTTCCGCAACCAACTGTCGGCCGGACCTCGGCGGGCACCGCATTCGGGGAACAGTTCGAGAGGAACCGACACCTCGCCATCCTTCGTCTCGAGGATGAATGCCGCGCGTGGAAGGTGCGGGTTGAAACCGTGGAAAAGCGAGAGGCTGCGGCGCGGGCGCACGTCGAGCAGGAGGTGCACAGGGCACGAAACGAGGTTCTCTTGGAGACTGCGATGCAACAGAGGAGACTCCATGCGATGCAGATGCGATCGCTGGCGAGGGCGTTTGTCCAGTTTGAAGAGCGGCACCTTCGCCGGGGCTTGGCGGCGTTTAAGCGTAACCACGCGGACGTCGCGGCTACCCGACAGCTCATCCGCGTGGCGATGCCCCAATGGCGCAGTTTCAGGACCGCGGCGGCATGGCGCGGGTTTAAAGAGGCGCTCGCGTGGCGCCGAAGGCTCGAGACTGCCGCGTTTCGCGTCCGATACTCGTTCTACCGTCGTCTGACCATAAAGGCGTTCAACGCGTGGCACTCCTTCGCCGAGCGGTCCGCGGTTGTGAACCGCAAGACGGATCGCAAGGCTCTCGCTATCGCGGGCACGCGTGGTGTGATGATCAAGCGCGCCGCGTTGACCGAATGGCGCGACGCCACCGGCGGTGTGCAAGTCCTCAGGCGGAAGATTGTCCGGCTCCGGCTCAAACACGTCGCGCGGTTCCAGGCGCTCGTGTTCTTGCAGTGGGCGCACGCGGGCGCGATATCGCGCTCGTTTCGCGAAGAGGCTGAATCGAAGGAGGCACACGCTCTCAGGCTTCGCATCGAGCGTCATACTCGAGGTTTTGATATTCGTCGCGCCGCCAAGCTCCTGAGGAAGTGGCATGGAACCGTGAGGAGGAGTGTTGTCATCAAGGTTTCAATCGCCAGGGCGCAGGCGGTTTGGACGCGGTCGCGAATGACCCTGTTTTTCGGCTCTTGGGCGACGTACACCGCTGCCACTCGCAAGTCGAGGTACGCTGGGGTTCAATCCCTCGTCGACCACTGGCGTCGCGAGGCGAGCACCGCGGCGAGGCACCGCAGGCTTCTCGAGAGGCACTCATCTTCATCCACAGTCTCGAAGAAGGTCACGGCGACGGCGTTCCACCGATGGGCGAGGGACGCGGCGATATCCCGAGCGAGCGCCGCGACCGCCCGTGCCGACGCGGCTGCTGCTGCGATGGCGGCGAAGGATGCTGAGATTGAGGCTCTGAAACGTGCGGCGGATGTTGAGCGACGTGGTGCGGCGGAAGCGACGGCGAGAGAGCTCGATACCCAGAATAAGCTCGCCGCCGCGGAGACTCGCGCTCCTCCCCTCGCGCTCACCGGCGACGGACTGCTCGATTGCCCCCTGGGATGGAGACCGTTGCAGTGCGACGGAGACTCCAGCTTTGCGAGTAACGCGGATCCTGCCGCTCCGATTTTCCTGCCCGAGTACGGTGCGGCCGGGGCGGAGGATGGCGATACCCCCGAGCGTGGATGCGCCGTGATGATCATGGCTGGCGGATCGAGAAAGGGAAAAATGTCAGTCGCTGTGCTCGACGTTGACACCGTCGTGGACCCGGAGTCTGGAATCCTCGAGGCGAAGACCGCTTGGCTCGCTTTGGACAGCGTCAGCGGCACCCCACCAGAATGCCGCGAGAACCCTGCGGTTTGCGCCGTGCCCCCCATCGCCGCTGCTACCGCGGCGGCTTCGGCGGGATCCGACCCCAACACGGTCACCGGCGGCGTGTTCGTCTTCGGCGGCTACGACGGCACGAAGGAAACATCCGACGCGCACGTCTTACTCCGACGGCAACTACACACCCGCGGCGGTAAGGGTGATGTCTCGTGGGAATGGATCAAGCTCGTCAAGGCGTCCAAGTCCCCGTCACCTCCCCCACGGTCACACTCCATCGCGTTTGCGACGCCCCCACCTTTCGCGTCGTCGCCGGCGTCGCAGGATGCACCTCGCGCGGACGTGTACGTATTCGGTGGTTACCGGTCAGGCGCCACCCAAGGAGGACTCCGCAACGATCTTTGGCGCCTGGACTTGGCGACCATGCATTGGTCAAACCCCGAGCAGTTTGGCGATGTTCCCGCGCCGAGGAGGGACGCCGCCGTGGCTGTCTCGTTTGTGTCGGGGTCTGGCACCGGTCGCGCGTTTATCCACGGAGGTTGCGCCGCGGACGGAGAGCCACTCGCGGACGCGTACAGCTTTGACATCGCGACGAACGAGTGGTCTCGCCTCCCGCCTGATGAGATGGACTTCGACGTCGTCGACAGGCAGGTCGTTGGAGGCGACGACGAGGCGGAAATTGCCGCGTTTGGCGTCGCAGCGGAGATTGCCAATCTGAACCGTTCCGGGGGTCTGAGCCCCGCGACGAGGTTCCCGTCCGCGCGTTCGCACCATGCGTTGGCGGTCGTCGGCGGATCACTCATCGTTCACGGCGGGCGGGTCGCCAATCCAGGGAATGGTCGGAGGTACCGTCAGCCCGACCACTCGGCTCACGCGCTCAACCTCGAGACTCTCACCTGGAGGTGCCTGCGAACGGGTGGGTCCACCAACGCGCCGCCGCCCGCGGGTCGATCGTCGAACCACGCGATCTTCGCGCACAGGACGGGGATACTCTTTGTCGGTTCCGGAGCGACAAACGCGGCCGTCCGGGATGGGGCTGCGCCGCCGGTGTATGCACTCGAGATTGCCGCCGCGCGAGAGGGTCGTCGACTTCGAGCCGAGCTCATCGCGATGACGAGGTCGAAAGCCACCGCGGAGGATGCGGCGGCCCGGGCGACTGCTTCTGCGGCATCCGCCGCTGATGAGGTCCGTCTGGTTCGTGCAGCCGCGGCGAAGCTCAAGGAGGAGGCGGATGCGATCGCGGCTGCAGAGGCTGAAGGCAGGGACGCGCAGAGGGTACTCAGGCGTAAACTTGCAGACGCTCGAGCCGAGGCTCGCGACGCCGAAAATGCCGCTGATGCGGCAGACGCTGAGGCTGCTGAGGCGAGGGATGCGGCGCTGGTGGCCCGGTCAGCAGCGGATAGTGCTAAACGCGTCGCCATGGAGGCACGTGAGGCGATGCGTTCGACCAATTCCAGGGCGGATGCCGCAGAGGCTGCCACGAGAAGAGCGAACCACGATCTCAACCAGGCTCGAGCTGAGCTGAGCAGCGCCGAACGCGATGCATCCACCTCTGCGGGTATGATTGAATCCAAACGCATCTCGGAACTCAGAGATGAGCTCGCCAGGATCACGATGGAGGCTACATCGGCGATTGAGGCGAAACGGATGGCGGAGGCAACCGCGGAGGCGGCGAGGGAGCGCATCAGAGTTGCCGTTAACCGAGAAGCAGATGCGGCCCGGCGTGCAGCGTTGCTCGAGTCTAGGCAAGAACGGATGGCGGAGGAAAGTCGCGAAGCTCAGGCTGCGCTGATGAAGCACATCGCCGACCTGGAGGATGAGGTTGCGAAAGCGACGTCGGCGCGTTGGGCGAAAGAGCTCGAGTCGGCTCTGGAGCCCATGGTTCCCGCGTTGGCTCCGCCACGGGTGGATGACCAGGAAACTTCGAGCAGCTCGGATGACTCGTCGTCGAGTGACGAATATTCGCAGGACTTTAACGACTCGGACCCGGATTTGCCGGCGAGGATCGTGTCCATGCTAGATGTTACTAGGCCGGCGTGGAGCTCGCAGTAGGCTGTCATGTGCGCACAGACGACGGCGTTAGGGTTGACGAATAGAAACGGCTCTTGTATGTAGGAATGATGAGCTCGGACTCCTTGCGCCAAAACTTTTCGCCCGTCTGGCTGGACTCGTTTAAAGATCTGAGGAACTTCGTCACAAAGTAGAGCGCGCAGCCGGGGGCAACCCGGAATATTCGTTCGATGGCGCCCTCCAAACGGCGCAAAACATCTGCCGCGTCGCAACCGGCATCCGGAAATGCGACCCAAGGTGTGCGAACCCGGCGTTCCGCGAGCGCACCGGGCGACCTGCCCGACGCCCCCGACGCAGATCTCGACGCCGAGCCCGAAGAGCTCATGTGCCCCATCACGCGAACCATGTTCCGCGACCCGGTGTTTGTGGTCGATTCGGGGCACACGTACGAGAGGAGCGCCATTCTATCGCACTTTGAGCGCAACGGGGCCAAGGACCCGCTCACGCGTCGCGCCCTGAGCAGCACGAAGGTGATGACGGACTGGGCGATGCGAAACGTGGTTCAGGCTTGGCTGGACAAGCACCCGGGCGTGACGCCGGATGGGTGGGACAGTCGCGAGCTTCTGGAGCCGTCGAAGGATGACGGGATCCAATCATTCGACGACGAGGGTGACGTCGGAGTGCTCCGGACATGGCGTGCGATGTGCCCTGCACTGCAGGACAGGTGGCCGGAGGCTGCGCGACCGGAGGATTGGGCAGGGGTGACGATTGAAAACGGCCGGGTGGTGGAGCTTGATTTGGTAGATTTTGGCCTAACCGGAGCGGTGCCGGCTGAGGTTGGGCGCTTGAGTGCGTTGGAAGAGTTGGACCTCAACGACAATCAGCTGACGAGCTTGCCGGCGGAGATCGGGCAGCTCACTTTGCTGGAGACTTTGAACCTCCGTGGCAATCAGCTGACGAGCGTACCGGCGGAGATCGGGCAGCTCACGGCGCTGTTGTTGTTGGACCTCGAGGAAAATCAGCTGACGAGCTTGCCGGCGGAGATCGGGCAGCTCGGGTCGCTGTTGAGCTTGACCCTCGAGGGCAATCAGCTGACGAGCTTGCCGGCGGAGATCGGGCAGCTCGCGTCGCTGGAGAGCTTGACCCTCGACCACAATCAGCTGACGAGTTTGCCGGCGGAGATCGGGCAGCTCGCGTCGCTGAAGCACTTGTACCTCGGCGACAATCAGCTGACGAGCGTGCCAGCTGCGATACGCGAGCTGAGAGCGGCGGGCTGCGAAGTGTCTCTGGACGACGACGTGACGGCGGACAGCAGGGACGACGCAAGAGTGCTGCGGACATGGCGTGCGATGTGCCCTGCACTGCAGGACAGTTGGCCGGAGGACGAGCAACCGGAGGATTGGGAAGGGGTGACGATTGAAAATGGCCGGATGGTGGAGCTCAAGTTGGAAGATTTTGGCCTGACCGGAGCGGTGCCGGCTGAGATCGGGCGCCTGAGTGCGCTAAGGGAGTTGAACCTCAGCCTCAATCAGCTGACGAGCTTGCCGGCGGAGATCGGGCAGCTCACGTCGCTGAAGGTGTTGGATCTCGTCGGCAACAAGCTGACGAGCGTGCCCGCAGCGATACGCGAGCTCAGAGCGGCGGGCTGCGAACTTTGTCTGAATGACGGCGTGACGTTTGACGAATAGAAACGGGTCATGCATGCGCGCAGTAGCTTGTAACATGTGAACGTCTTTATGCTCCTCTCGCCACCAAAAGCCTCCGAGAAAAATCGCGAAACCCCCATTTGATTTTGGTAGAAAATGCATGTGACCGAAGGCTTCCTCGCTCAGAAGCACACCGATGGGCGCCGCTGCAGGCATCTGCGCACGGCGCATGCAGATGTACCACGCAGAGGGGTTGTCGGTTCGCAAGATAGATTACGATGTCCGCATTACGGCCCCGGAGGAGGCTTCGCTTAGGGTAGAGGGCTTAGGGTAGAGGGCTTAGGGTAGAGGGCTTAGGGTAGAGGGCTTAGGGTAGAGGGCTTAGGGTAGAGGGCTTAGGGTAGA
>Ga0209716_1002497_pt1 | contig 12031 bp, 6 predicted proteins | sample COGITO_mtgs_1205_FD_184811 | JGI IMG/M metagenome (GOLD analysis project Ga0209716, IMG submission 184811) | Pelagic marine microbial communities from North Sea - COGITO_mtgs_120531 (SPAdes) (version 2) | ecosystem: Environmental > Aquatic > Marine > Epipelagic ...
TCAACATTAATAACAATCCCTGCCTTCGGGCGGGGGTTTTTATATGACATTAGCCCCTTACTAAGTATATACTAAGGCTATTGTCACATTTTTAAACTATTTAATTTTATTATATTATGGCTAAACAAGCTAAAGCAAAGCAAGTTGAGGTTGCACCTCAAGAAGTGGTAACACAAGTTACTACTCCAGTAAAACCTTCAAAACCTGAATGGGAAATCAAGGATAGAGTTTATTATTTAAAAGGGAACAAAAGCCCTTTAACCTTAACAATACCTGGTAGGCATACTAGAAAACATGCTTTATTATATTTTGATTTAAAAACTGGAAAACAAAAAGAAATAAGATACGCAACAAACCAAGATTCACCTTTAGTAGATGAACAAAAAGGGGAGGTTACAATGGGGCATATAAGATTTCACAACGGAACTTTAACTGTAAAGAAAGAACAACAAAACTTACAAAAACTATTATCTATATACCATCCTTTGAAAGGAAAATTATATGAAGAGTTTAGTGCTAAAGAAGAGGCTGTTGATCAGTTAGAAGTATTAGATCTTCAAATAGATGCAATGAATGCAGCTAGAAGTATAGATGTAGATCAAGCGGAAGCTATATTAAGAGTTGAGCTAGGTTCTAAAGTAAATGAAATGAGTTCTAAAGAGCTTAAAAGAGACTTAATGTTGTTCGCTAGAAGCAATCCTGCATTGTTTATTAACCTAGCTAATGATGAAAATGTACAATTAAGAAACTTTGCTATTAGAGCACAAGAAGTTGGCATTATAAGTCTATCACAAGATCAACGAACATTCACATGGGTGTCAACTGGTCGAAAATTAATGAACGTTCCTTTTGATGAAAACCCTTACTCAGCGTTTGCGGCTTTCTTAAAAACAGACGAAGGAGTAGAAATCTATAAGTCTATAGATAAAAAACTATAATAACATGTAATACTAATATAAGGCTCGTTAACTCGGGCCTTTTATTATAACAAAAATAAAAAATGGCTATAAATATAAACACAGTATATCAAACGGTTTTGTTGATACTAAACAAAGAACAGCGTGGTTACATAACTCCTGATGAGTTTAACAAAACAGCCACTCAAGTTCAGTTAGATATATTTAACTCTTATTTTCAAACTGAAAATCAACAACTTAGAATACCTGATAATGATTCAGAGTATTCTGATAGAGTTAAAAACGTACGTGAAAAAATAGCTGTATTTCAAGAATCAGGCCCTTGCAATTATGTAGGACCTTATTTTACATTACCATCACAGACAAATCCATCTATATCAGACACGTTCTCTACCGTCGCAACTGTTGTTACATACACATTAGCTACAATAACATCTTCTGATGTTGCTTCAAGTTTAATAAAAGTTTTTTTTAACGGAGTTGAGCAATCAGACTCACAGTGGTCTATATCGAATGAAACTATCACACTTGCGGTTGTTCCTTCAGGAGCTTTCACAGTAACAGTCTCTGCTTACTCTTCAGACTTCTACAAGCTAGGCACCGTAATATATAAAGACGAAAAAGAAGTTCAAGGTGTTCAACCTAGTGAGTTACTAGAGTTGAATCTATCACCTATAACAAAACCAAGCGACTACTTTCCAGTATATAAATACAGAGACTTTCAAATAAGTGTTTTTCCTACTACAATAAAGTCAGATATTAGCTGTACTTATTTAAAGAAACCAACAAATCCTGTGTGGAATTTTACTGCTTCACAATCTACAAATTATCAATACATATATAACTCTGCTACATCTGTAAACTTTGAACTACATCCAACAGAACAAACTAGCTTAGTTCAAAAAATACTACTATATTCAGGCGTTATCATAAATGACCCTACAATAATACAAGTAGCTTCTCAGCAAGTGCAACAAGACAACGTAAACGAAAAATCTTAAATAAATGAGCTTAGTAACTGAAACAAACCAACAATATTATCAAGGTGCTCAGCAGTTTATAGCTGACGGTACTTCAGGTTCTTTTATCACCACTTTTAACACTAGTTTAGTATTAGGTTCTTGGGATCCAACAGACGTTGACTATGCTTTAAATAACTTTAAGCTATTCACTTCGCCTACAGGTTTACCTGGAAGCTTCGTGGAATACACAACTATATACACGGTCGTTAATAGCACCGTGAATATTAGTCCAGCTCCAGCTATTGGAACTTATTTCGTAGTTCAGTTAAAATCACTAGACGGTGGTAATTATGGAAATGGAGACGCTTTTGGTACGACTGTTGAAAATAATTATGGAGGTTATGAATACTTATCATTAAAAGACGTGGTAAATAACTTTTTAGTTGGATATGTTGGTAATCACAAGCTAATACAAGATTCTAAAAGAACCGATGTTATATTTCACGCTAAGCGAGGACTTCAAGAATTTAGCTATGATACATTAAGAAGTATTAAGTCTCAAGAGCTTACAATACCACCTAGCTTAAGTGTAGTTTTACCTCAAGACTATGTTAATTATGTGAGGGTTTCTTTTATAGACCAACTCGGTGTAAAAAGAATTATATACCCTGCAAACAACTTAACTATAAACCCATACGAAAATCCTATTCAAGATGCTCAAGGTGTTCCTACTCAAGATAACTTTGGTGAAAACCTAGAAGGTACATCGATAACTGAAGAGCGTTGGGCTAAAGCAAATGACAATTTACTAAACGGTCAACTTCTCAACAACATAGACGAAGCTATTGATTTTCAAAATGCTTACGGATTTGAAGGTAGCTGGAACTGGGGTAGACAATATGGCCTAGACCCGCAGCGCGCTCAAATGAATGGTTGGTTTACACTAAACGATAGAGAGGGTAAAATGTCTTTTTCTAGTAATCTAGCAAATAGACTAATAGTACTAGAATACATATCTGATGGTTTAGCTTACGAAATGGATTCTAAGGTGCCTAAGATGGCAGAGGACGCGCTTTATGCTTACATACTATACTCTATTATATCTACTAGAATCAATCAACCTGAATACGTTGTTCAAAGATTGAAGAAAGATAGTAGAGCTAAGTTAAGAAACGCGAAAATAAGATTATCTAACATTAAACTTGATGAAATAGTTCAAGTGATGAGAGGTAAATCTAAATGGATTAAACACTAAAATTAAATGGCTAAACTTCAAAACACTTTTCTAAAGTCTAAAATGAACAAAGACTTAGACGATAGGCTTATTCCAACTGGCGAATATAGAGATGCGTTAAATATAACTGTAGGTAAATCTGAATCTTCTAGCGTTGGTACAGCTCAAAATGTTCTAGGTAATACTGCTGTTGTTACTTTTAACGTTCCAACCGCAGCTAAGTGTATAGGTAAAATAGAAGATGATTCTAAAAACATAGCAATATTTTTTATAACAGATTACGAAGACAGCAGTGAAACGCAAATAAACGACGCGGCTAGCACTAATTATTGTTCTATTATACTTGTTGATTTCAATGATTCTGAGAATATAACCTCTAGCGTTTTAGTTGAAGGTTATTGGTTAAATTTTGCAACAAACAATCAATACACTATAACAGGTGTTAATTTAATAGAAAACTTATTATTCTGGACTGATAACAGAAATCAACCAAGAAAGATAAACATTGATACAGCTCTTGCTACACCAGGATATTATACAACAGAGCATCAGATATCAGTTGCTAAATATGCTCCTGTAGATGTTATTCAGTTGTTTAAAAAAATAGATACAAAAATAAACCAAACCGCTGCGTCTTCGGTTACAACTTTTATAGTTGACAGTGTTGTAGGCATAACAGTTGGTATGTTTATGATAAGCTCTACTGTTGAAGGAAGTGAATATGTTCAAGTGACAGCTGTAAACACAGGTACAAACCAGGTCACGGTTTCTACTGGAAATGCCAACTTCTTAGGTATACAAATTATAGACAATCAAGACGTTAGCTTTTTGACATCTACCATGACCGATGCATCAAGCGATACTTCTTGGTCTGGTGATCCAGATTACTTAGAAAGCAGATACGTTAGATTTAGTTATAGACTGAGATATAACGACAATGAGTACTCTACATTTGCTCCATTTACTCAAATATGTTTTATACCTAAGCAAAAAGGCTATTTTATAAACGGTAACGAAGAAAGTGCACTTAGAAGTACAATTGTTGATTGGTTTGAAAACAACGTTAACAATATAGAGCTTTTAATACCTTTACCAACTATCGGATCTAAGCTTTCGACTAGCTATAATATATCTGAAATAGATATTTTATATAAAGAAAGTGAAGGGTTAACTGTTAGTGTTTTAAAAACTATTTCAGCAAACGAGATAGCATCTTCAGTTTACGCTAATACAAATATATTTACATACACTTATAAATCATCAAAACCTTACAAAACGCTTCCAGAAGCACAAACAGTAAGAGTTTATGACAAAGTTCCAGTTAGAGCAAGAGCTCAAGAAGTTTCTGGAAACAGAGTTATATATGGTAATTACAGAGACGCTTGGACAAGCCCTGATCCCATAAACTACAACGTTAGTGTTCAAAATAAAACAGATGAGTTTACAAACTTTATAGAATATCCAAATCAAACTTTAAAACAAAACAGAAATTACCAGGTAGGTTTTATATTAGCGGACAAATACAACAGACAATCCTCCGTAGTTCTTTCTTCAAATGATAAAGGTGTAACAACAGCTGGTCAACTTTTTGGCGGGTCTACGATATATTCACCTTACGAAGACGATCAATTAGATGTGAAAAAGTGGTTTGGTAACGCGTTAAGAGTTTTAGTTAACACACCTATATCAGTTTCAGACAATACACAAGCAGGAACTCCTGGTCTTTATGCAAACCCAATCAGCACAAGTGAAGGGTTTGCTATAACAAACACCGCCACTATAAGCGGCAGCGTTTACACTTTCAGTTTAGATCCGTTGTTTCCTACGCAAAATCAAGTGCCAGAAGTAGATAGTTACATGAGAGGTCAGTTTACAGACTACGTCGAGGTTTTGACTAAAACAGGCACAGGCACAAGCATAGATCCTTATGTTATAACCACAAGCGGTCAAATTAACTCTTTGTACTTGTTTGACAACACTCAACCTGCTGCCGTGGCTAACACTAGATTTGCTTATAATATAAACGCGCGTGGATGGTATTCTTATAAAGTTGTAGTAAAACAACAGGAACAGCAGTATTACAATTCATATTTACCAGGCATGTTAAATGGTTATCCTAAAGGTCAAACGTCTGGTAGTAATGTTTTGAATATTCAAACTGAAATAATACCAGCGCTAAGCTCTGTAACATCAAGTAGCATAATAATTTTTGCTACATCCCCAAGCTCTCAAAATATAATTACAGGAATGACTGTTCAAAACCTCAATGCCGCTTTTGGAACCGCGGATTCAGTGCTTGTTACAGATGTAGACGTAAACGCTGGCAACATTGAAGTCACATTAGACAGGCAGGTTTCAGTAACAGCAAATGATTTGATAAAATTTATATACCCTCAGTCAGTGACACAATATGGGGTTGACACCACTTCGTTTCCTGTCAACGAAATAAACAAGACAGCTCATGTAGTTCTCATAAATGACAACATAAACAAAATACCCAGAGATTTAACTGAAGTTGGTCCAGATCAAAAACAATTTAGAAGTAGCGTTGAGCTATACGGCAGGGTAGAAAACTTTGGACTCACTTTGCAAATGGCTACAGGCACTAGCGTCCAAGAGCAGAATACTCAAAAAACTGACGAAATAGTATACAACACAACAACAAACGATGGCATGGCAATTCTTGCCGCTATAACTGCCGGTGACTCTATAACGGCCTTAGACGGCGGAACCGCGATTAAAGACTTGTACCCAGATAACTGGCTAAAAGACACTGTTGTTGTAAGTAATGAGCTTAATGCCATAGGCACTAATGCTACTATAACATTTACGCCTCCACAATTAATATATGGAAACCCAAATCCAACAACTGCATTTGAGTTTGTTAAAGAGGAAAACAAACAGTACTATCCATCTAGAAAAGCTGATACAGTAAACACTATATCTACAGCTACAGATTTGAATTTTCTAGCAAATGGAGTAAAAAACATCAGAGGTTCCGCTGCTTTAAACTTGTACCAACTAGAGTCAAATCCTTTGGTTGCTCGTATATCAACAGTTAATGCAATTGGTGAAACTACGGGGCAAATGATACCTTTCTTAAGTGTATACGAAACAAAACCTATAAAATCTCAATTAGAAATATTCTGGGAAACTGCTTCCACTGGTTTGATATCAGATTTAAACGACGATGTTTTAACTGGGTTCGACGGACCTGTTGGATTTACTTCAATTGGTTATAGACATTTTGAAGATCAAGACCCTAGTCAAACAGGGACAGGCACTGGAAACCCAGATAGCGCTTATATTACAAACGCTTTTACAGCGGTTAACAATCAAGGAAGTCCTCTAGTTGGAACTACTACCCTTGCATTAACTAGTGTTGTTGATGGCGCTACAAACGCGCGTCTTAGTGATTTTGAATTAGAAGCAACAGCAAACCCTGGTGAGTATAGACTTAAAATTGTTGAAAATCCTAGTATTCCTTTTGTTTTTAATAGAAATGCAGAAACTTTGCAGAGCTACACATTTAATATAGAAGTTTCATTTGACTCTCAAGGTCAAACGCTTACAGAAGCACTTCCAATAACTGGTAGATTAGGAAATAAACAGCCTATTATTGTAGGTGGTTGTGACAGCTACAGCGTTACAATAGACCAGCAAGCTAGCGCAGTTGCAACTATTAACGCTAAAAACGGTGCTTTTCAATCATCTGGAGCTAATGTTCAGTCTGATATATTTTACGAAATATTAACTGGTGGTCAGTACTTCAATATAGATCAATCTGGCAACATAACTGTAGATCTTCCAACTGGAACTACCGCATTACCAATAGGTGTTTACACTTTAAACGTGCGAGTAACTGATGCATATAACGTAGATGCATTAACAACCGGTTTATCAAATGAGTTTAACAGTATATCAACAGACTGCGTTAGCCAATCTGTAGTTATAACTGTAGGTCAAGAAAAAACTCCTGGAGGTTTTCATATAGATCAAGCTGATATTTTTAAAGGAGATGTTTACAATTATAGAGGTTTCCCCAACACGACTGATCCAACTCAGGGGTTTTACAAATACACATTTAATCCTTCGATTTCTGGGTTTGGTGAGGGTACTGGTTCTGGTTTTGGAGCATGCACACCGGTAATTCAACCTGGTGGAAATCCAGGTGTTATAAGAATGTGTACAACAAACACGGTTTCTAATAGAATAGCCAGACCAACAACGTTAGGTGACTCGTCAAGTTCAGGTAATTCTGGAAATGTAAAGTTTGCAGTACTCTATATGGGTCCTAGAGGAATAAATATAAACACCGATCCAGATAGCAACAATATGGGTAATAATGAATCCAGCTCAATCTCCCCTACTGCGATATTACCAGAACCATCTTCAAATGATTACGTTGTTCCTTTAGATAAAAACGGCAACTCATGGAGTACTAGTGGGCCTTTTGCAGATGGAATTAATGTAGAAGTACAAAACGGCTCTCTATCACCAGAAGGCTTAATAAGTGGACAGGTGTTAATAACAAATAAAGTTATAGCAAACGGCGATTGGTCTAATAACACTATTAATTTCAATAGAGGCAATATGAATGCTGGTCAAGTGGAATTAGACTATAAGATATATCGTAGAGGTTTAGTTACTAATTTACAAACAGGAGAAACTGATTACGCAAGTAATAACGCCTCCTGGGTTCAGGTTTCTGATGTTAATAAATCAGTGCCAACAAGTGGCTGGGGTAATGCTTGTACAGGTTCTACAGCTAATGGAAATAATCTTTTTGCAAAAGTGCAATTTTCTAGTCAAAAACAAACCAATGCTCAGCAGGCTAGAGTGGCAAGTAGAGAAGATAGCTTTGTTTTAGATGGAACTGCAAATCCTGGCGAATACTGTGTTATTTATAGATTTACAAATACTTCTTTTCAAGCCCCTGGGACTATTAATTCTCCTGCTGGCGGAGTTTGGTATCCAACTGGTGAGTCAAATGGAGGTACTATGTCGGTGGGTGTTCAAGATTTAAACTTTAAGTATACCGTCACCGCGCCAACTGGAGAGCTTAGGTTTGCTCCAACAACTAATCCAGCTCAATTCAGCGTAAACCCTACTTACACTAGTCTAGTGCCAGGAGCGTTTCCTGTAGGTTATAATTCTCAGTTTACTACAACTGCTCCATTTGATCAAACTCAAAAAGACAAAGCTAAAGTTCCTTTTCAAAACTACGTACTAGCTCAGACAGCTTCGGTTGGAGATGATGAGTTAGTTTTTACAGCTGCAAGCATAACTAATAACGGTATTTCTCCGTATTTAAATCTTGATCAAAGTGTCACAGGTATTCAAGTAGACACTTTTACAACAGTTATAAACGTAGGTGGAGATGTTAATAAAGTAAGATTAAGCAAACAAATAACATCCTCTATCCCAAGCGGCACAACAATAAGTATAGGTAGAACAGCTGGTTTATTAAACCCATTTTCACAAAACGCTAATACAACTCTTTACAGTACTGTAGGTAGAGTAAACACTGTTAGTCAATTTTTCTATGATCCAGCTTGCACGAATGTTTTTAGTATAATCAACAACGACAACTCTGAGTCTTTATTTAAACTGTATAACCAAAAAAATCCTGCCCCAAATTATTTAAACTACTCAACAGCGTTTGATGGCGGTATTGCAACGCCACCTACAAGTTGGGATGATTTAATGCCATTGCCTTCGCCAACGCCAATTGGCAGCGTTAGGCTTGATGCAGACGGTAGCGTGGTTAATCTTGGACCGTACTCGTCTAGTAGAGATGGAGACAGAGGGTTAAGCCCAATAGCTCAAGAACTAAACGCTTAAATTAATAAAAAAACAAGTAATAATAAAATATGGCAGCAACACTCGAGCTAAAATACTTTAACTCTTTTTGGATAAAGAAGCTAGATAAAATAGTAGATGTCATTGACAGCATAGCTGATTTTGATTCTATAAATGGACTTGATATAACGGTGTCGGCTGAAACTGGAACCCCAGCTGTTGGCCAGTTGGTTAGAAGTGCTTCAATTTTAAACCCAATACAGAATGAAGTTTATGTAACAGCAGTCAGTGGGAATGTAATAACAGTCAGCGCTGTGCCTCAGACTGTAACGCCGTTAGCGCCTGGTGATGAGCTGAGATTTGGTCCTTTACAGGACTTTACGTTTATACCTGGAGCTTACGCAACAACGCAAGCTAGTGATTGGTATATAGAAGAATCTAGAATTAGAGGAGGTTACAACAATACAGATGTTGACTTAGGCGTTAAGGCTTACATAGTAGAAGATGACATAACTCAGAACCATAGATTTAATTCCATGATATACTCTGGTATATTTAACTCTAGAACTGGAGTAAATAATACAAACCAGTTTTCTGTAGGCGAAGAGATAACTAGAAGCTTAGACCCAGTAAATGGATCTATACAAAAACTCTACTCGGAAGATACTAATTTAATTATTTTCCAAGAATCAAAAGTTAGTAACGCTTTAATAGACAAAGACGCTATATACTCTGCTGAGGGTCAACCTTTGACTACTAGCGGTAACTTGGTTATAGGACAAATTAGAGCATACTCTGGAAAATATGGAATAAGTAATAATCCAGAAAGTTTTGCAATTCACGGCTTTAGAAAATACTTTACAGATAGAGTTCAAAACACAGTACTTAGATTGTCTACAGATGGTTTAGAAGAAATCTCTAGATATGGTATGATAGATTATTTTAGAGATAACTTAGCTAGAGTTGGTGACAACGGTAAGATAATTGGTGGATGGGATCAGCACAACAAACAGTACACTCTTTCTTTACGACCAGTTAATTCGTATAATACACTAGTGTTTGATGATAATATTAACGGATGGGTCAGTAGGTATTCTTTTGAGCCAGATCAATCTTTCAGTGTTAGAAATAACTTTTACACTTATAAAGATAGAAAGGTTTGGCAGCATTACAAAGGAACCCAAAGAGCTAACTTTCATTCAGCACCCAATATTTCTAGTATAACAACTGTATTAAATCAAAACCCATCTGTAACTAAAAGCTTTAATACAATAAGTTATGAAGGAGATTCAGGTTGGGGATTAGGAATAGCTAAAACAAATACCGACACATCTCTTTCTGTAGAGCAAGCAGTTCCTTTTTATGGCTCGCTAGCCGATATGGAAGCTGGGTTATTTGTAAACAACTTTAAGCTAAAAGAAGATACTTACGCAGCAAACTTATTTAATGTAACACCGCCTAATAACGCGGAAATACTTTCGGGTCAAGATCTAAGCGGTATTAAAGGTTATTTCTTAACATGTGTTATGCGTATAGGTCCTGAAGATCAATTTGAAGAACGTAAACTATTTATGGTAAGTTCTTCAACAACAACAACAAATGGATATTAAAAATAAAGATATATGGTACCAGCAATAATAGGAGGCGCTTTTTCTGTAGCTGCAGGACTTTTTGGTTCAAGCGCGGCTAAAAGAAGAGCTGCGGAGCAAAAGAGAGAAAGAGACAGGTTAAAAAATAAGCTGAATAATCTTGAAAACAGCAGGCAAGAGATAATAAATCCTTACGAAGGCATTACAAATCTTTCTGAATTAGCTACAAACTTATCTTCTCAAATGTCAAACCCTTTTGCAAATTTATCAGTAGCAACAAGTGCAGCTGAGATGAAAATTGAAGAAGCTGATTTAGCTTTAGCAAATACATTAGACACTATTAGAGCCACGGGTGGTGGAGCTGGAGGAGCTACAGCGTTAGCTCAAGCTGCTTTAAAATCTAAAAAAGGTGTTGCAGCTAGCATTGAAATGCAAGAAAAACAAAACGAAGACAAGCGAGCAGCTGGAGAACAGCAGTTGCAAGATAAGCAACTAGCTGAAGAAAGAAGAATGCAAGGAATAGCTATGTCTGAAGGTCAAAGAATGCAACAAGCTGACGTAGCTGGCAAACAATTTGTGTTTAGCCAAACAGAGAATAGACAAATGCAAGAGTTAGACAGAACAGCATCTTTGCTTGGAGCCGCAAATCAGGCTTACGCTCAATCTCAATCTGATCAAACAGGTGCAATGACTGGAATGCTTGGATCATTAGCTGGAATAGCTGGAGGATTGTAGTCGGTAACAATAAAAATTAAAAATGGAAAACAAAAACTTATTTCAAAATCTTTATTTAAAGCAATTTAATGAAAGTAACGCTATTGCATATAATGAAAGATTTGTTTCTGGCTCAAGCGATTACAATTTTCAGTTGCTAGACAACGCTTATAGGAATGCTGGTAGAACATATGCTAAATTAAAAATAGCTATAGAAACAAACAGTTGCATGTCTGAAGACTGTGTTTTAGAATTAACAGGAATAAAAAACTTAGAAGAATCTCCAAAGGCTTCTTTAGATTTTTTATCTTCACTAATAGCAGAGCTTAGTGTTACGGAAGAGTCTAGTTTTGACCCTAACAACAATTACAAATATACGGCTGCTAATAGTTTAATGAATGGTAGACCTGGGTTTTCTAAAACCGATGGATACCAAGCTTATTTAGATTTACTACCTGACGGCTCTCAGCAAATAGTTTTTTTAGGACCTGCTTTTGAAACACCATTAGTTATTAATAGCGCTGCTTTAAATGCTTTGCTTGAATCAGACACTTCTTTAGTTGTGTCAACACCAGACATAAATAAAGACATGTTAAAGTTGTTAACAGAAGTTGGTCTATTTGCTCAAGAAATGATAAGCGAAAACGGAGAGTTAGCTAGTGGAGCTAAAATCACCGAAGAATATGTAATGATGAATCCAGATGGTTCGTTTGATTATGAAATTATTGATTTGGGTAATGGCAAGGGTAGAAATGTACTTAAGTATGACTTAGAAAAAATAGAAAAGAAAGTAACTCCGTTTATAAACGCTGA
>Ga0209716_1002499_pt1 | contig 12030 bp, 8 predicted proteins | sample COGITO_mtgs_1205_FD_184811 | JGI IMG/M metagenome (GOLD analysis project Ga0209716, IMG submission 184811) | Pelagic marine microbial communities from North Sea - COGITO_mtgs_120531 (SPAdes) (version 2) | ecosystem: Environmental > Aquatic > Marine > Epipelagic ...
AAATCGAACATACGTAGAGGGAGTATTTTTTGGCTCTGAGTATTAGAACGTGAATTTGCCGCTTCTGCTTCGGGTTTACGTGTGAAGAAAGAGACCATCCCATGGGAGATTTTCTTATTTTTTTTCCGAGATGGATGCAATGTACGGAGATACCGCACGCCCTTCATTTCATGTTGTTCAACCATTGAATCTCTATCTGGATACCATGGAGAAGTGAGGCCGAGGTTTTCGAGACCATCGAGCTCCTTTTGGTATTGCAGCAGCATTTGTGTTCGCACAGCATACCCGTTGACATCGGGAGAACTGTTGGCGAGCACATGCAATACTTTCATTCAATCACCGTTACTGATATGCTCAAGAAGGACATCAGCAATTCTTTGAGCAGTTTTACCATCCCACATTTCGGGGATGCGTCCTGCTTTTCCATGACCTGAAAGAGTCTCGAGTGCAGTTGATTCAATGAGTTTTGGATCGCAACCGACAATCGTATTGGTACCTTCAGTGACCGTAATTGGGCGCTCAGTATTTTCTCGTAAAGTGATGCATGGAATGCCAAGAGCGGTTGTTTCTTCTTGTAAGCCGCCTGAATCGGTGAGGACTAAGGTCGAAGATGCCATCAATGCTACAAAATCCAAGTATCCGACTGGACCGGTGAGTACAACATTTGGAATCGCTTCGAGACGTTCATACATTCCAAAAGATTTCGCCATTTTTTCCGTTCGCGGATGAATTGGGAACACCAGTTGAATTTGCTTTCCAATCGTTTCAAGTGCGCCAAGGATTCCTGCAAAGTTTTCTTGGTCATCGACGTTTGAAGGTCGATGAAGCGTCAGGATGGCGTAGTCTTTTCCCACTCCGAGATCGTTCAAGATTGTACTTTCCTTGGCCCGTTCAAGATTGGAAAATAAACTGTCAATCATTACATTTCCAACACGGAATATGCGATGTTCAGCCACGCCTTCTGCTCGTAGATTTTCATCACCGTCTGGCGATGGAGTCAGTAAGAGATCAGCAACAGAATCGGTGAGGATGCGGTTTATTTCTTCGGGCATTTTGCGGTCAAAAGAACGTAAACCTGCCTCAACGTGAGCACAAGGAACTCCGAGTTTAGCACAAACGATGGAGCAGGCGACAGTCGAATTAACATCACCAACAACGACGACCATACTTGGCGACTTTTCGTTACAAATTTTCTCAAATTCGACCATTACCGTTGCCGTCTGATATGCATGTGAGCCACTTCCGATACCCAGATAGATATCCGGCTTTGGCATTCCTAAGTCATCAAAGAAGACCTTTGACATATTGTCATCATAATGCTGGCCAGTATGGAGCAAGATGATCTCTTGACCACGTTTTGCAAGTTCAGCATAAATTGGTGCGATTTTCATAAAATTAGGTCGTGCGCCGACGACAAGTATTATTGGTTTATTCATATTTCAGACCCCCATTTCATCTTGCAACTTAGCAAAGATATTTCTCATAGAATATCGTTGAGAAATTACTTGCTTATTCTTTTCAATAACTTTGAGTTGTGTTCTTTGAGTGTCAAGCACCATCTCAACGATTTCTTGATGATTTTGACCAATCCACTCATCCGGATAGAATTCATCTGCACCATCCCAAGGCCAGATTATTGGCACAGATCCACTTGCAGCTCCCTCTGCAATTGAGTAATGAAATGATTCAAAATCACTCGGTGAAAGGATATATCCAATTCTACTGTACCACTCTGCAAGAGATGGAGTAAATGACTCAAAAGAAACAGCTCCTCGAAGGTGGTGATCCATTTCAAATCGTTCATATTGTTCATCATAATATACCAACTCTTCTCTCCTTCCCGGGGCGTGCATAAATGCATAGTCATGAGGCAGTTTACCTTTGATTACCAAACGCCATCTATCATCAATCATGCGTAATGAACGAATAAGGTCTACTGCTCTGTCAAGGCGTTTTCTTTGAGGAACAATGCCTACAATTGCAAGGGTATATTCTGCAATCTTCGTTTTAGGCCTATCGAATAAATTGATATTCACATAATTATGGATAATTGTACATTTATTCTCTGGCCAGTTGAACATTTTGATTGCAGTTTTACGTACATTATCTGAGACAAAAATGATTTTATTTACAGAGTTCAAATTAATTTTTGGTGGGAATTTACGAGCTCTTTCGTTGATTTCTTGCAAGTGTACGCGGATATAATGAGTTTGATTGACGGAAATATTTTGAGAATACCATACTGCGTTTGACAACCCCCATTCAGAGAATATGATTTCACCCCATTTGGCTAATTGTTTGGAGCGGATAATAGATTTTGCATCACCCCATTCCCAAATATCTCGGCGAACATCATGGCCTTGTTTTTTCAAGTTTGACTCAAATTCAGCAATGAACTTAAGATCATGACCATTCAAAACAACACGTTTTCTCTGAGATTGGAAATCTGCCTCCACTGATTTAATCAATCCGGAAAAGAATTTGTTTCCTATTTCAGGAATGGTATATTCGGTGACCAATTGTTTTAGCATATTTGGTTGTGGAGGTGTTGAAATAATTTGTTCAATAATTTCAAAAGCTTGCTCGAAAATCTCAGAGCCTGTATCAATAAAATATGGATATTCGCTGCCACAGAGGCTCTCATTTATCGAGTTTCGACTAATAATTGTTGGTAAACCTAAAGAGAGATATTCGAGCGTTTTAGTAGACAGTTCAAGTGTATTATCCTCCAACAATTTCGAACGATATCCCCAGCATATATCCATCGTACTCATGAGATTTAGAGTATCCTCTCGACTTAATCCACCGTGCCATATAGTGTTTTCAGTGATTTGCAATAATTCTTTCATATCTTCGTGAAATGTCGGATATGTAGCGGTATTCCTATGTATTTTATCTCCGATTATATGCACTTCAACATCGAGTTTTCTTTTTTGGGCCTGTTCTGAAATTACGATTAATTCACGAACCCCCCACTCTGGAGCGATTTTCCCGGCATATCCAATTTTCAATTTTCCATTTGAAGGTTGAGATGGTTTAGCAGCACGACCTTCTCGAACAGGTATCATAGGAGGTGCTAGAGATATTCGGTCCAGAGGTACTTTGTGTCTTTTATTCAAATCGTCACGAATTTCTTCAGTTTGAGCGAGAAACAAATCAAAATGCTCAGTAAAATCAGGAATTAATTCAGCAGTACCAGATTTATCGACCCTTTTTGACTTGATTTTGTCAATTTCGTAGTAATCGGTGAGATAAGCCCAAATTCGGCCGTGCAGACTCTTGTTCGAGCTTGCAACTTTGCAAAGGTTAAATCCTCTAAGTACGATTCTTCTGTATCCTCCATAGATGCCATCTAAGATCTCTATTAGATTGACTGCAGCCCCAATATCCAGTTCATTTTCTTTAAATCCGAATTCAAGCGGTTCAATAATTTTGATATTCTCTTTTGAAAGAAGTGGATGTAGCACCGTTTCTCTTGATATATTGGATTTAAGCAGCAGGTGAATTTGTCCTGCATGTTCTGCGATGGCTTCGGTTATAGAGGCTAGCCAAATCGATGAACCATCTATCACATTCATATTCACATCTGCATAAATTAGAAGTATATTTTGATCAAAATCATCTGCATACGAAATATTTTGGAAATTCATGTAGTGTTGTTCTGACGAATAAGATTTAATCTTCGAATTAAGTAATGATAGTTTTTTTCTGTTCATCCATGCAATATCTTTGCTTAATTCTAAAATTTTTATAGCCTCTTCCTTTTGGTTACGACTTATATACAAATTTGCCATTGTTTTAATTGCACGCTCATCCTTGATTGAACGAATATATTTCTCGCCAAATTCGATGGCTAAAGATTCATTCAAGGAAGGCAGTGCTCTTAATACACTCAAGGAGATATTTGCTGCCTCTTCCATTGTTTTTTTCTTTTTCATGAGCTCTTCGATACCGGAGTGTATAGCATCAAGATAACTGTGGTCTTTAGAATAACAGTCCATAAAGTGTTCTGACATCTTGAATATCTCAACTGGGCGAGAGACTGCAAGGTCGAGGATATGTGGTATTCCACCCAACACTGGTGACAATTTACTAATCCCTTTACGTTTTTTTCTTAGGTAGTGATCGATTCTCCCACGTAATGTTCTCTTCAAATTCTCACTTCCTTTGATACAGTTCAATAGCGTACTTTTTACTCGTACTCATCAAGATTTTACCACTTTCGATATAAATTATCCTGTCACAGATTTCTTCTAATGTCTGAATATTATGTGAAACGACAACTACGGTTGTATCTCCTTCGACCATTTCCAGGATTTTCTGTTTTGATTTCCTGCGAAATTCGTAGTCTCCAACCGAGAATACCTCGTCAAGCAGTAAAATATCTGGCTGAGAATGACATGCAATACTAAATCCTAACCGAGCCCTCATGCCGGAAGAGTATGTTCGAATGGGGGCATCAATAAAGGCTTTCAATCCCGAGAATTTTATGATTTCATCTTCTCTTAGAGATATTTCTTCTTCACTCATTCCGATCAAACCTCCAGTGAGATAGATGTTGTCTCTCCCCGGTAAATCATTTGAAAACCCGAGCCCAAGTGATGCTAACAGGATAACATTTCCATCAACAGAGATACTTCCGCGGTCTGGCTTGTATATTCCCCCTATAACCCTCAAAAGCGTACTCTTTCCTGCACCGTTGTCTCCAATAATCCCAACCACACTACCCCTCTTAATTTTCAAATCAATTCCTGAAAGTGCGCGAAACCATTTTTTATTTTGGGCTTTGAATAAGGATAGAAATTGTTTTTGAATAGTAGTTTTACCTGCGTTGTGGAATGGGAAATCCAGAACGACATCATCCAGTACAATCGGATATTTCGAGGCGGTCATAGATACTTCACCGCCTTATTTTCATTTTTACTAAACCAGTAGGAAGATAGACAGTATAATATGGCAAGATGGAGAATCGATATCCAATAAAATTCTACACCTATGTCGACGCTTTCATTCGTAAATGCAGTACGGGCCATGGAAAGATAAATTGCGATGGGGTTTAGTATGAGATAAGCAGTTAAAAACTCAGGTGGAATTCTTCCGTTGATGAGCATTTCTAGTGTAAAGAATACAGGTGTGAAATAGAAACCAATCCTAATAGCAACTGTCACAAAATGGCTCACGTCTCTCCACTTAGTCTGGATTGTTGAAGTAAATAGAGATACACTCACAGCGTAGAGTGCAACCAATATCAGGGAAAGAGGAAAGAGAATAATCTTCCATGTTGGAACTATTTGATAGTAAATGAGAAGTGGAATTATTGCAAGAATATTAAGAGAAACCGTCACAATCGCAGTACCGGTAATATTGAGCAGGAAAATTTGACGAGGCAACTTTACTCTTTGAAGTATGGCTGTATTCGCCTCTAGTGACTTCGTTCCTCTCAGCATTATTTGTCCGAAACCAGACCAAATTATTATTCCGATCATGATGTTAAGAGGCATGTAGCGTGAAGTAGAGGCTGAGAGGATATCAAACAAGAACAGAAATGTGATGGTCAAAGCTAGAGGCTCTATAATGCCCCATACCCATCCGAGAAGGCTTTTTTGATATTTGACATTTAAATCTCGGCGAATCATTCGAGAAAGTTGGTTCCGATAGCCCCAAGATACGGCTGGAGTCTCGATTAAACTGGACAGAAATTTTGTGGAAGTCTCGTGAGTCGTTGAATCCAACTTCGTATTGGATTTTTTGATAAGAAGTAGATTTGCTAGGTTTTGGTAAATAATGTCAATTTTTTGCTCATCTTTGTTTTTCATTGCCTGAACTATTGATTTACGTTTTTCTTGAGTAACCTCGTTTTGTTCTAGGCCATCAAGTAGAATTAAACTTGCCAAATAGTGTTCATTTTTTAAGTGTAAGTTAAACACGATTTCCATGCTCTCTTTGTTGATCGCTTTTGGGTCGCAAGAGTAAGTAAAATCAAAACATTGCTCCTCATCCATCTCAGATAAAAGGGTCACAGTATGTTGGAATAAAGTTCGAGCGGCAGCGAGATTCTTTTTTGAGTAAACGAGATTCTCAATAGCAAAGATAAGACTTTGTGACAAATTTGAATCTGCCTCATAAAGTTCGGATAGAGTTTCGGTGATCTTCTCTTCAGAAGCGGGAGTGGATTTAGCAAACTTGACAACGCGTTTGATAAGTTTTTGAGCGAGATTCCCTTTCGAAGCGAATCTCTGCTGCCCCCGACCCTCCATAATATCATTTGCGCCTCCTCATACCGAGTTTAAAGACTACTGGAAGTATTCCCTGAAATGAATCGTTCTTCGATAGTCAGTGATATCTCCAGTCCATTTAGCATCCCAAACAATAAATGAAAATAGGTATTGGAGTACACATGCGAACCAACGATTTGGCCCATGGAAACGAGTCTATCTTTGATTCGGTATGTGATGGACTTCACCGTCTTGAAGAATTGGGTTTTGGTGTAGAGTCGTTAGACGGTGCTCAAAGTCAACCTTCAATTTTATTTTACTATCCAATTGCTCAAGGAAATCCATTTCAATCACTCTATTATTCAGAATTTTTCTCGAGCGGGACATTACCAGTAGGAGTAAGAGATATTGGTGACATAACTCCTTTCCGTTTGCCTGTGAATTCATATTTTCATCTTCACTGGCTAGGTGGGGTAATTGGAGATACTGAAAATAATGAGGTTGCTGAATCTAGGATTGCCGACTTTGTTAAAAAAATCTCTTCTCTAAAGTCGAATGGAGTGAAAATTGTTTGGACCGTTCATAACATTTTACCGCATGATTCTAAACTAAAAAAGGCTCAAATTGATTTGCGAGTGGAATTAATTAAACTTGTAGACATTATCCACATTATGAATGACGAAACACAGCGATTAGCAGAACCCTTTTTCGAAATTCCATCAAATAAAATTATTTCTATCCCCCACCCGTCATACCGCAAATTCTACCCGTCGGTGGCCTCACGAGAGGAAAGCAGATTTCAATTGAACATCCCACAAAAAAGTTCAGTATACCTTTTCTTTGGTTCAATTCAAGCTTACAAAGGTCTTGAGGATTTACTCAATGCCTTTGAAAAGCTACAGTCTGAGGACCCAGAAATATACCTGCTCATTGCTGGGAAAGTGGTCAATAAAAGTTATTTTTCATCGATTAGAAGCCGGATTAACTCGAACATGAACATTCGATTAATCGATTCAAGGATTGCAAATGAACACGTTCAATACTATTTTAGGGCTGCTGACTTCTGTGTTTGTCCTTACCGAATTTCATTAAATTCTGGAGTTGCACACTTGTCTCATACATTCAACACTCCAGTTATTGCGCCAAATATAGGCGGATTTAATTCACTGTTAAAAGATGGAGGTGGGTTGCTATACGATAATGAAAATCTTGATGATTTGTTCGAAGTTATGAAATCCGCTCTTGCGTCAAGTTTCACCGATGATGATATTGAATCTATTGACTCAAAGTACGCAGCTAGTAAGATTTCAAAAGAATTTCATGACAAGGTTATATTTTTTCAAAACAGTAAGGAGGCTTGATTATGTCTGCAGAGGAGAAACTCGTCTTTCAGCAGAGCTATGAGATTAAATCTCAAAGTTTGTTACGAGTAAACTTGACTTCATCTCACTCCGGAGATCGGGTCTCCAAGGGCATGGTTTTCTCCGTCCAATTTTTTGATTCCAATGGCGAAGAAATAAAACATAATCTTTTGAATTTCAGCCATTCTTTGAATTACTTAAATTACCGATATTTGTTTACCGGTAGTGCTGAAAAACCTCATACTGAACAGGTGACCGTACTATCCCCAACATCCGCCAAACATATTCAAATGAAACTGGTTCAGTGGAATTTCCTTACGAACCCTAAAGCCAATATCGACATTGTTAAAGAAGGTCAGTTGTACAGTTCTAAGTTATCAGAAAGTTCTTTTGATATGCTTTTTCACTGTAACTCTTTTTGGTCATATTACGCCAAATTTAATATTAAAAACCAATTGCAAAAGGCAGGTAGAGTTGCGGTATTGCTCATTAATTATTTTGATCAAAATAATCTTATACAGGTGCCTAAAATCAAGGAGCAACTGAGTTGGTCTGACCAGCACAATTCGTACTTCAAGTATATTTCATCACCTAATAACCAAGCCAGTTTTGAATTCCAACACTTGTTCTATCCTCCGGAAAAAGCCTCCACTGTAGACGTGAAGTTAATCGAGATAAATAAATCAAATGTGGTCATAGAAGGCCATTTACCCATCGAGAATGCGTTACAATGGGACCACACTAACAGGGACGGGTTACTTAAAGAATCGATGGTATCTCATCTTTCAGACTCCATCTCACTAGAAAAAAGAACTGAACTATCATCACATGTTTCGGCCAAGCAACATCATGATTTACTGTATGACTCACATATCCAAACTGGGGATTTACTCTCGGCATTATTTGCTGTTGAATCAGAGAATAAGATTCGACCGTCGAAGAGAATTGCACATCGTCTAGAGTTCATCACTCAACTCATTCGTTCTCTTGATGTAGATTGGTTTCCAACCCTCTACAGTTCAAACAGATTAACTGGGCAAACGGACAAAAATAAGATTCTCCACCTTTTTAAGGTTACATATCCCTTTGAATCTACTGGTGGCTCGATTCGCAATCTTAATATTGTCGAAAGCCAGCGTAATTCTGGTTTGAAACCTATGGTTGTTACCCCACTAAATTATCCAAGAATCTTTGGCATTGGAGAATTTCCTCTCGAAGAGGAGATTCGCGGAATCCGACATTTCCGATTTGATACCGGTACTCTCAATTTCCAATCTGCATCATATGTTTGTGAGAATTTACAGTTGAATACACAGTTGCTTGCTGGTCTAATTCGAAAAGAAAATCCTGCTCTTTTACATGCTGCATCAGGGTACAAAGGATATGAATTAGCGACAATGGCTAAGGTTCTCTCTGATCACTTTTCTATACCCTGGATTTACGAAGTACGTTCCTTCCACGAACATACATGGACTAAAGATGTGTTTTATGCAAACAATTCATGGCACACAAAGCAAAGAATACTCAAAGAAAATTCGCTTATGCATCATGCCAATCATGTTGTAACAATCTCTGAGTCAATGAAAAATGCTCTAATTGACAGAGGGATACCGAAAGATAAGATTACAATTGTCCCTAATGCTGTTGATATCCAAGCTTTTACTCCGGGAATAAAAAGCAAGAAGCTAATCAAGAAATTAGGGCTTGAGAAAAAGAAAATCCTTGGATATATTTCCAACATATCATTGCGTGAGGGCCACGACATTCTAATTCGTGCTATTCCCCACATCCTTGAACAACACCAAGATGTTGTATTACTAATTGTTGGCGACGGACCTGAAAAAGGAAATTTAGAGAAGCTTGTTCGGGATTTAGGCATTGAAAGTAATGTAATTTTCACTGGCAAAGTAGACCATGCGGAGATACAAGATTATTATCGTTTGATAGATTTATTCATTGTACCTAGAAGGAGAGATTATGCCTCAGATTTAGTGACTCCTCTAAAGCCATATGAAGCAATGGCGCTTGAAATCCCACTTGTCGTCAGCGACCGTAAAGCATTGATTGAAATTATTGGGGGGGATCGTGGTTTCTCTTTTAGAACAGAAGATTTTATTGACCTATCGAGGGTTATTTCAGATTGCCTCACTAACCCACAAAAAGGGGAATTAAGTGCCCGTTTAGCGAAGAAGTGGCTCATTGAGAACCGGACTTGGGCTAAAAACGCTGAGATTTATAAGGACTTATATTCGAAGATAACTGGGGGGTGGGAGCACTATGGTTGAGGCCTTACATCCCCATTGGGAAGGTATCTGGCATCCTTACAAGGCCATGGAATCTCACTACAATGAAGGAAGTTATATCTCGTTAACAGAGCGTAAAATCAAGGTTTGGAACTCATTTGCAATTGTCGAAATCGGAGAATCTATCGATTGGGACATGGATCCCTTTGATAACAAAACTTGGGGCCTATATTTTAACAGTTTAAACTGGTTATATTCTTTATATTGGGGATACGATCAAGACGTTGAAAGCTATCAACGCATGCACGACATAGTTGTTGATTACTGTCGTTATTTAGAAGGTGACGATGTGAATGAAATGGCTTGGTTCGACCATTCAACCTCAGACCGCCTTTGTTTCCTTTCAACGTTATTTCGCCACCCAATGTTCCTTGAATTCCCCTCGAAATCTCGAGATTTAATCGTAAATACTGCATTTTTACACATTTCTAAAATTAGAGAATTTTATGATACTAAATTTTGGTTTAACAGCAATCATGGAGTTTTTCATGCCCTAGCAATATTGAATGTCGCTCAGGTTGCCCCATTTTCCAAATCAGATTATGGGCTGGAATTATTTGGCGCACAGTATTTGGAGGTTTCACTCAAAGGAATAATTAGCATCAAAGATGCTTTCACACTTGAGCAGTCGATTTATTACCACCAATTGGGTCTAAATCTTTTGGAGACAATTCCCGATTCAATGTTTGAAAAGACCTCTTTTAATGCAGATTTAACTCAACTTATTCCTCGAATGATTAATTCCAATTATTGGGTTACGACAGATGGAAAAAGAATGCTACCGTTAGGGGATACGGCGTACAATGCTAATATTCCTGCAGCATACGCCCCATTGGAATACCCAAATACAAAGTTGAGGGAATTCGCTGAATGCGGTTTTTCAATTTACAAGTCCATGGACTCAACTGGAAAATACGATGTAGTTTCTTTCCTTCATCCACCTCAGAGAGGTCCTCACGGACATTTTGATGCATTGAGCATAACGATATCACACAAAAACACACCTATTGTGATTGACTCTGGTGGACCGTACAAATATGGTGACCCCTTTCGTTTCACTTATTTCATGTCTAATCGGGCTCACAATAACATCATGGTAAATAAAAAAATACACCAGTCTGGTTCTGAGGAAGTATCTCATTCAAACCCTTCCCAGGGAGTATTTCATTTGCAGGCATCCCATCGAGGATACAATCCATTCAAGGTGGGGCGAGAGTTGTTTATTTTTGAGGGCAAGGGTGTCCTGGTAATCGATAGGATTACAGGCGTAGAGGCCCCGTTTAACTTTGACTCACTTTGGCATTTTGCACCGGACTGTGAAATCGAAGTTTTGGGTAATTGCCTCATTGCAAGAATTTCAGACCTTATTCTGCCGGTTTACGCCTCGAACTTTGGAGAATTAAATATTGAAATAATCTCAGCTTTAGAAGGTAGCAACCCACAGGGATGGATTTCAGACGGTATAGGTAGGCGTCATCCTGTGCCAACACTAGTTGCTTCTCTGAATGCAGATTCTGATACTACGATGGCATTGTTCTTCTCTTTTGAGGAAAAAAGTGATTTCGAACTAACTGAAACTGAATTTTCAATAAATCGATCCGGTGAGACAAATATCGTCAAATTCGATGACGGTTCAGGCAAGTCAAGTTTTGAAATTAGATCATCAAGCTGAATGGTATTGGACCATGGCTTGCAAAAGGACCGCGCCCAATCCACTGCAGACTCCGCCCATTGGAGTCCAACCTCTTCGCATCCAAGAGTTAACTTCGTCCATTAATTCTTGAATAGTAGTCCCTTCTACAATAGCATAAGATGTTGGTTTATCCATGGTAGTCTTTAGTGTACTTGGTATTTGGTTGTTTTTATCTAAATGGCTTTGCCCTGAGTTACGCAATGCTTTCATTTAGTTCATGTACTTGGCCTTTAATGTGAGTCATTTGAAGCAAGACATGACAATTGGGATTATTGGTCTTGGATATGTAGGTTTACCCACGGCTATCGGCTTTCACGATGCGGGTTTCAATGTATGGGGCGTCGATGTTTCACAACGTACAGTGGATATGGTACTGAAGGGTGAAAATCCAACAGGAGACCCTGATGTCGATGATATTGTTCCAGCCCCCGGAACTGAACGTTGGCACATCACGAACT
>Ga0209716_1002500_pt1 | contig 12020 bp, 19 predicted proteins | sample COGITO_mtgs_1205_FD_184811 | JGI IMG/M metagenome (GOLD analysis project Ga0209716, IMG submission 184811) | Pelagic marine microbial communities from North Sea - COGITO_mtgs_120531 (SPAdes) (version 2) | ecosystem: Environmental > Aquatic > Marine > Epipelagic ...
TAACTCCTGTTCTTTAATTTTTGCCATAATTTAATTTAATTTAATTTTATTTTTATAATCACCTATAATTTAATAATTTAACTTATTAAAATTTTAAATCTTGATATTTAAGACCTAAAAATCCGTGTATCCCTTCACTGTTTATATTAACTTCAAAAGTTTTCCAACCATACGGGTGATCTACTAAACCATTTTCATCTTCTTGTAAATCTCTCCAAAGAACATCTACTAAATAACCTTCTCCGAATACTGTTTCAGATATTACTTCTTCTTCATCATAAACTGCTTTTTCTAAAACCTCATAACCAAGTTTTGTGATTGTATGTTTATGTGTTGGATAGTTGTTACCATTTTCATCTTGAGCTACTCCTAAACCTTCTATTTTAGTTTCTGATTGTTCTTTTGAATTGAATCTGTATTTACCTATGTGTAATCCCATAATTATGTTGTTAAACAAGTTAATTCTGCATCCGTTAATGCTTCTTTGAATACTGCTACGCATTTTACGTTTCCTTTAAATAAGTTAAAATTAGCACCACTACTAAAATTAAGTTGGTTTAAAGTTGGAACTGCTCCGGAGGTAATAGCATGTTCTTCAACACCGTTAATCCAAATAGCGTAATCATCTTGCTTGTATTTTATAGCTAATTTATTAAAAGCAGTAATATCGCTTACTGCACGACTTCTAAAAAGAACATTACTACCCCCTGTTGTTACTTGAACTGAAATAGTATTTTCAATACTGTTTAACATAAACCTAATTCTTTCATCAACCCCTCCATTAGATAAACCAATAGATTCAAAATTATTTATTGAATTTAAAGCCGCTATCTCTGCATACAATACCCCTTCTGTTGAACTTATTAAATCACTACTTCCTGCATTTAATGCTGAATCTTCTGCTCTTGTTACAGTTCCTCCACTTGTAGGAATGTATGAAGTTGAATATTCTCTTGTAGCGTGTGATTCTGCTTGTAAACCATATATAAAATGATGGTCTGTTAAATTTCCACTATAAGATGTATTCCCGTTTCCGTCAGTTATTACGAAACTAACAACTCCGTTAGTATCATTTACTGTAGAGAAAGACAGTGAACATCTATACCAACCATTTCCATAATCTTCAATTTTATGATTAACAGCAGCAGCTGACTTACTACCAAGAACACCGTTTTCTAAATCAAACCACCCTCTTGAAGACGCATCAATACCATCAACAAAAATTCCAAACCAATCAACTCCAGAACCTTTTTTTGCAAAAATTGATAATGTATTAATATTTCCAGATACCGTAATAACTCCAGCATATCTTAATCTATTAAACGCTTGATTTGTAGTTCCAATTTGAAGTTTTGAAGCATTTGTTAATCCCTCTGGAGATGTTGTTGCATTTGCAGTTAATGTTACACCATTAGTGAGAGAAGCATTACTACTTGAAACAAATATTTGTCCCGTTGTAAAATCATTTGAATCAGTCGCGGTATTTGTAGCCTCTGGTTCTAATAATAAACTACCACTACCACCTAAATAATTTATTTTTGCTAAATCAGTATCGTTTGTAACTGATTGAATAACAACGTTTGATATAGAGCCAACAAAATCTGCGTTACCTTGAAATAAAATGGTTGGATTAGCATTAGTAGATGTTGCCTGAACAGAGTAGTTGCCACTCGTGGTTAAAGCGTCAAATTCGGTACCTCCACTGTCATTTAAACTACCGCTTAAAGTACCAACTGAAATGTCTAATGTAAATGATATTTTCACTAACTGATTCTGTATGTTTGTTGATATTGTTTGTACTATATTAGTGGTATTTGTTTGTGTTCCATCGCAAGACGCCTTGTTCCCTCCAATAGACCATCCATCTCCCAAAGTCCAATCAGTATTTGTTTCAAAATTTCCGTTAGTAACCACATTGCTACCGAGAATACTAACACTCTGTACAATACCTTGAGAATTAACACGTGTAGCTGGAGAATTCCTTGTAAATGTAAAATCAGCATCTGTTACTTCTTTTACTGAAATATTGTCCCATAAACCATAAGAACCATCGCCATAAACGTAAAGCCTTAACTGTGTTGATGTAGATGCAGCAGTAATAGTAAAATCAAAACTACCATCTTCATATAAATTTCTAAATTGACCATCACCAGTATTATATAAAGCCAATCTACTTGATGTGCCAATAAACGAATTTGCAGTAATTCTATATGTTTTACCTATTTCTGTTGTAATCGATTGACTTGGATAACCACTTGCTCCATTAATAGTAACTTTTAACTTATCATTATCTATCGTTAAAGTTGCATTTGAGTTAGGTGTCCAATTATTTGTATCATTACCAAAATCTCCATTAGTAACTAATTCACTACCAAAAGTTTGCTCTGGCTTAACACTATGTAAAACTCCATCACTATATGCAGTTGGTGTCGTTATTATACTCGCTTTTTCTAATAACCCAGCACTTTCTATTTCCTGTAAAATAACCTTAGTGCCAGCTTTATTTTCAAAATAAGTAGACCTAGCTTTAAGCTTACTAAGCAATCTACCTATTAGAGTAAACCCCTGTCTTAAAGTATTGGTAAATGTTGTATTTAATAAACTTAACATATATTTTTTTTAATTTATAGCTAAAATGTCACTTGCTGTTGTTGCTGCTAATACTGCTTTTACAACGATAGGTAAAAATGAACCGTCCGCTACGTTTTTAATAACCACAGTAGCGTCGCTATTGTCACCAGCCATTCTCACAGATAAGTCACCTCCTGTACCTACGTACAAAGCTGCTTCTCCTCTAGGAACGAAAGCTTCTGTAAAATTAGTGTCACTTTTAGTAACCGCTTTAGCATCTCTAGAGATTGCTTTTGTTTCTTGTTCTAAGTTAAAATACTTCCCCATTTTTTATTATTTGTTACTTTGTTAAATTGTTTTTCTTTTCGTATGATCTTGCTCCCACTAATCCTAACATTCCGAATAGTACTTGCATTGTAATAGTTGTATCTATATGTGGAAATTCTATTTCCCATCCGTTTACTGTAAACACAAACCTTAATAAAGGCTCTATAAATACAGCGTATAATAAACCTAATCCGCAAACCCAACCTATAAATGGTCTCCACCCTGCAACAAATACAGTTCTATGTGTAGCTTCAGCTTCGTTTATTTTAGTTTGAACTTCTGCAAGTTTACCTGCTATTTCTAATTTTTTATTAGGATCAAGTTCTTTACCTTTTATAGCTTCTCGTATGTCTTTAGCTAATGAACCAATACCTTTAGTTCCGCTGCCTAATAATCTACTTAACCAACTCATAACTTAGCACCTCCATCTTTTAAGCGCAGCCGCTTTTCTAGTTGGTCTACCTTTTTTATCTTTCATAGGCCCTGGCATTCCGCTCATACGTGCGCAAAATGATTTTCTTCTTTTAGCGTCTTTACTTCCGGCTTTAACTTTACCTGTTACAGCAGTTTTTAATTTACTACCAGGGTTTTTCTTTCGGTAAGCAGCAACACCTTTTTTAGTCATTCCAGCGCCTTCTTTTGTTGATAAAAAGTTTCTATCTTTGCCTTTAGTTGTTTTCTTTATTTGTTTCTTAGCCATACCTATTAATGTTTACAACCACAAGGTTTTTTAGTATTTACTTTTTTTTTAACAGCTACTTTTTTACCTGTTTTCTTTGCATAAGCTTTAGCTGCTGCTTTTCCTTTTGCTGTGTACGCGAATTTCTTTCCTCCTACTTTTGGCATAATATTTATTTTTTACGTTTTAATGATGATGTTCTTTTACCCATACCTACTCTTTTCTTTTCAGCTACTGCTTTTTTCTTTTCAGCAGAAGACATTTCTTTCCAGGTTTTAGGTGTTTTACCACTTACTCTTTTACTTGGTCTACACTTTTTAGTTTTTTTGTTTTTAGTAGAACCGCATACGTTGCCTTTTTCATCTGTCCACTTTTCTTTAAACCAACGTTGAAGGCTTGCTCCTTTTTTAGTTTTTCTAACAGCCATTACTTTCGCTTTTTACCTTTAGCTTTTCTACACTTAGCAATAGCACCACTAGCGTATGCTGAAGGAAATACTTTATATGATTTTTTTACTTTGTGGTAGCAAGAGTCCTTTTTGGTTTTTGATTTCATATTACTTTGTATTTAGTTTTGCCGTTTTCTTTATAAGCTTTTAAGCATCTACTTCTATTTGATTCTTCTGAAACATAAGATACATGCACCCAATCCGGGTTTTCATCATTACCAAACTCCCATATCATTTGATCGAAATCTAAATTGTCTTTAATGTAGTGATACATTTCAGCATTAGTTTTGTGTCCGAAAGTATCATCTATATCTATAGCTCTTCCTTCGCAGTGTTGTGATTTAGAACTTCCACCTATTGCTTTGTTTAAATCAGCGCTTCTAAAAAACGAATTAATTCTTATTGCGCCACCAGCCCATTTTCTAAGGGGTTCGAATATGTTTTCTGCTATAACTTCCATATTAGATAAATGATAATCGCTTGGAGCGTTGTCAATATCTAATCTTCTAGCTGTTGAGCTACGTATACCTTCTTTATAAGATATATGCTTACTTATTTTTTTTATCCCTAAGAACATTTACATACCATTTATGTGTAGTATAACCTATTGAAGCTAGTAATAATACTATTTTTAAAGTTGTTTCTATAGCAGATAAGCTCATAGCGAAAGCAATGCTGTTGAAAGTGTATATTTTTATATCAGAAAAATTCATTTTAATTTATATTTTACAAAGAGCTTATATCAGAAATAATTCTTTCTTTAATCTCTTGCTTAAACCCGTTAGTAGAAGCCTGTCTTTGATCATTAGTTCCAAATACAGCCACCGCTTTTTCTTGAGTAGCTGGAGGAAAAACAGGTGCGGAAGCGGCAGAGTTATAAGAATCAGACATAGGAATGTTAGGAGCCGAAGTAGCTCCCCCTCCTGCTAGTCCGGTTGGACCTTCAAGCGTAGCTGCTGCAGGATTGCTATAGCTGTCTAACATAGCTTGTCTACTAGCAGCTGCTTGCTGTAATCTTTCTCCCATTCCTAATAAGGCACCTCCGGTATTTACAGCGTATCCACCACTGTTAGTACCTCCGCTTATTGCGCTTAATGCTGCTCTGAACATAATTTTTTATTTTTTATTTATAACTTTATCTATTGCGCTAGCTAAACTTTCTTGCTTCTGTGTATAACGCCCTCTATTTAAACTAACAGTTCCCCCGCCTTTAAACATAACCGTAGAGCCTAAACTATTTTTCCTAGGGTATACCGCTATTGCATTAGGATAAGACTTTTGCACGTTTTTTAACGAGTAAGGATTATTATCATCTTTTTTCTTTTTCTTTTTTGGATCTTTTGGGTCTGTCATTGCTATCTACTTTTATCTTTATTAACGTTGTTTATTGCTGTTTGTAAAACTTTATCTGTATACGTTTTACCTTTCATTATACTGTTTCGTTTTTCGCTAGTCGGAATATCTTCTTCACCTAACATTATTCGATACATTCGGCTTATTAGCTGTTTACACTTAAAGGATACTTTGTATATATGATATTTTTGAGTGGTTCTATTGCGTTTTCTCCACACAACAATCCAACCTTCTTTTAGTAACCTATTCCATCGTCTATTATCCCAGCTATAAGCGTATGTACCTATTTCAAAATCGTGTTTAGTAAAGTAATCCATGCAATCAAAATAAATAAGTAGTTCAAGATCTGCATCGTTTAAACCATTATTTCTACATGCCCATTTACGTATTACACGGTAATGTTTTAATAAATTTAATTCTTTTATGTCTTTAGCGTTAACTCGCATTATAATACAACAACTATATCTTGATTTTTTATAACGTGTAGCTTTTCGTTTTCTATTTCTATTCCGTGTCCAGCATTTCTGTCGAAATAGATTGTATCGTTTTTATCAACACCTACAACTTCTTCACCGATCGATACAATAGTAGCTTTGCGGTATCTTATATCCTCTCTACTTTTTTCATTAAGAATCAAACCACCTTTTGTTTTAGTGGTTGACTCTTTAATGATTTTTATTATTAAGTTTCTACCTATTGCTTTCATCTTCTACTCTTAAGTTATTGATTACACAATCGGTTGATAATATTGTAGTAGCAACTGATGCTGCATTTTTTAAAGCACTTTTGGTAACTAATAAAGGATCTATAATACCTTTTTTAATCATGCTTACATTTTTACCAGTTACAACATCTATTCCTTTACCTTTACCTTGCGGATATACTTCATCCAAACCAGCATTCTTTAATATAGTTAAGTAAGGGGCTTTAATAGCTTCTAGTAATACTTTTTCATTTTCATTAGACGCTTTAACTATTGTAGCCGCATTTAACAAAGCAATTCCTCCACCTGGTACAATACCTTCTTTTATAGCTGCTTTTGTAGCGCACATCGCGTCTTCTACTCTATCTTGCTTTTCTTTAAGCTCTACTTCAGAACTTGCACCTACTTTTATAACCGCTACTTTACAAGAAAGTAAACCTAATCTTTTTTCTAATCTATTTATATGACCTGGTAAAACTTCATTTTCCAGTTCAATTTTAATCTCATTGATTACTTCTTGAACTTCCTTGGTAGTCTCTTCTACCTGTATAATAGTCTCCTCGCTGTTTGTAATGGACTTTAAACAAGTTCCAAGCAATTCTACCTCTATCATATCTAAGTCGTCCCCAAGGTCTTCATTTACGACCGTAGCACCTGTTAACAACGCTAAGTCTTGAAGCTTTTGCTTTCTATATATTCCGAAATCAGGTGTATCTATGATATTAACCTTAATATTACCTTTCATCTTATTCATAGCCAATGCAGAAACTACTTGTTCATCTGCCTCACCTATAATAAGCAAAGGTTTGTTATTTTTTATAACGTATTCTAATACACTTTGTATTTTACGTATGTTTTCTATTTTGTTTTCAACTAGTAGCACTAAAGGGTTTTCAAGTACAGCTTCTTTCTTGCTTTCGTCCGTTATAAAGTGAAAGTTTTTTAAAGGTTTGTCAATAGCTGCTCCGTTTATTACTTCGTAGCTTGTGCTGCTGTCGTTTGATACCTCCATTGTTACAACACCATTTTTGCCAACTTGCTTAAAAGCTTCGGCTATAATATTACCAAGCTCTTTATCATTGTTGGATGAAATTGTCGCAACGTTGTTAATCATACCCCCTTCAACAGGTACTGCTAACTTTTCTAAGTATTTAATTACCTTTTTAGTAGCTTCTTCAATACCTTTTTTCATTTCCCTAGATCCGCTATTGCTCGTAGCGTATGCTTTTGAGAGAATTGAGTGTGCTAAGACTGTAGCTGTTGTTGTTCCATCTCCAGCTTCTTTAACAGTTTGCCTAGCAGCTTCCTTTAGAAGTGTTGCACCCATATTTTCAATAGGATCTCTCAGTGTTATTGAATTTGCTACAGTTACACCATCTTTAGTAATAACTGGTTTACCAAACTCGTTTTCTAGCATAACACACTTTCCACTTGCTCCTAATGTAGAGCTTACAGCTTTTGTTAGTTTGTCAATGCCTTTAAACACATTATTTTTTGCCTCATCGCCGAAGCTGAGGTTTTTTACAATTGCGTTACTCATTTTATTTGATTAGATTTAATTTTAGTATTATAGTTGTATTATCACATGTTTAACCAGTAAATTACCATAGAAAATACAATAGGTATCGCAGAGGCTATAAAATCCCACCATTCAGGGTTACCTAAACCCATTATCCAATCATAGACTACTTCCTTAAGACCAACTAAAACAATACCTAAAATACCACCTATCATTATTACAAAGTTTAAACCAGAAAGTAGGTCTATAATATATCCAAAAATCATTAATGGATAGCCTACAAACATACCTAATAGTACGTGATCTTTTTTATCTTTAGCTATATTGTTTATTATTTGTTTTATCATTTTTTTAAGCTTTCTACTTCTGCACTTAAAGTGTCTATTTTGTTATTTAATTTTTTAACTATACTTAGCAATAATCCTACTGTAGCTGAATAATCTAAAGCCTTAGTACCATTTTCTGTTGTTGTTACAGCAGAAGGCAATATCTTTTCTATTTCTTGAGCCATAAGACCAGCACTTTCAGTAGTATGTATATTTTCTGATTTTAAATTTTCTAATTCATTGACAGGGTTTAATAACTGGCTGTATGTATATCCATTTATTGTATCTAATAAGTCTAAATTAAAATCAATAGGTTTTATATTGTATTTTTGATTAATATCTGATGATTGTACAATACTACCATTGTGGTACCAAACTCCTGAAGAATCTAACCAACTAGATCCATTTCTATCCGCTCTAAAATACTCAGTAGAGCTTTTTACTACCTGAAATCCACCTGGAGCTATTTCTGTCTTATTAGCATCAGCTACCAAAGTAACGTTGCTAGAAGCAACTGCTGGCGTTAAAAAAGAACCGTTAAAAGTAACATCTGTTTGCGCAGGAATTCCGGAAAATGTTGCGTCAGCGTTGGTTACAAAAAATTTAACGTAATAGTTGTTTGTGCTAGAAGCAAAAGATGCGCTAAACGTATCAGTAATTGTTAAAGAAGGAGTGTTACCGCTAACGTATGAATTAAGTTCATTGTATGATCTTTGCGCACTAGCAACAACGGCATTAGTGCTTGCATTGTATACGTTCATTTGAAGTGTACCTCTAAGTGTAACGCTCCATTGGTTGCTGTAGGTAACAGTAGTGCTTATTAATGTTTTACTAGTAAGACTAGCTGTCACTCTTACTGTTTCTCCGTTTACAGCAGATGCTGCAAAATCTATTTGCCCTGAAGAAAATGCCGGATCTGTTGATTGAGATTCAACTATAGAAGGAGTGCTGCTTGTATTAGCAAACGTATTAATAGTTGTTCCTGTAATAGAATTTGTACCAGTTATAGTAGTACCGGTAATATTACTTAAACTACTATTATTATTTATGTCAACAACAATAGCATCGTTTGCGTCATATATTTCTAAAGCAGATCTATTCGAGTTTAATCCTATTGCTCCCTGCGCTGATTCTTTATATATTCTACTAGGTGATATTTCCCATCCACCTAAAGTACCTCCCGCGTGAGATCCTGTAAAAGAAGATGTTCCGTCGGGTGCTATAAAAAACTTTTCCGCGTTTATTGCCCCTAAATCTAAATTTATACCTGTACCAGAAGTTGAAAATGTATTCCAATTAGAATTACCTGAAAAAGTACTATTTTTTATTACTCCTGTTGTTATTTGTCCTCCACTAATAGTTGTAGTCGATGTAAATATTTCCCCTACGGTGTCTATGTAATCTTGTACGTCTTGGTCAAAAGCAGGTATAGACGAGGATGTAAACACCACATCTCCTGTTAAATTTATTTTACTATTTACTGTATCTATAGAAAATGGCGTAAGCGTGCCCGCTCCGTTTGTAAACTTAAATTGATCGGCAGCAAATTTTATACTTGAAGCAGAACCGTCTGTTAAAAGCTGTAAACCTGCTATTGATCCGTTTGCGTCAACGGTTACCCCGTATGATCCTGAAACATTGCCATCAACATCTGCTATTGTCGATGCGTTAGTTGTAATACTAGCGGCATTGCCATCTACGGTTGAAGTTAAAGCGGTTATTGCACTAGCTCTCGCTGATGTTTCAGTTGATATTGCTGTAGCGTTTGTGCTTATATTAGTTGTGTTACCTGCTACATTAGTTGTCAGTACTTGATCCGCAGTTACTCTCGCGTTAGTTTCGTTTGTTACCGCTGTGTTTGTAGCTGTAATTTCTGATGTATTATTATTTACAGAATTCGTAAGTGTATTAACAGTAGAAGAAAAAGCATAGCCATCACCAGCGATAACTGTTTGTATAGCCTGAATGTTCGCAGAGCTTAAACCTGTTGGTGCTTGAGGGTTAGCGTTGTTTAATGTAAACATTGCTTCCAAGTTAGTTACTCTTGTAGCGAAAGCTTGACTTGTCCCTGCACTAGCAGCTGCTATCTCAGTGGATAAAGCTCCTGAAGTTCCTGTTATAGAACCGTTCGTGAAAACAAACTGCGTTTCCAGTTCAGTCACACTAGAGGCTGAAGCTAAATCTGCTGTAGCTGTTGCTATTTCCTGAGTAGTAATAGTCGATGTAGAATAAGAAGTTAGTTGCGTTCCTACGTATGAAGTGTAGTCTGCAGTTAATGAAGTGTTTAAAGCAGCTGTAGCTGCGTTTAAATTTGCTGTTGTTGTTATGCCTAGTTGCACAACAGAGTTTGCTACTGTATTAACAGAAGAATCAGTTGCGTATCCGCTTATAGTAAGCGTATTGTTTTCAATGGTAATATAATCCTGAAGTTCTGAAACAAAGTTTATAGCAGATGGATTATTACCTAATTGAATAAAGCCAGATACATAGTCTGTTACCTGGCCTATTGATACAGAAAGCGTACGTTGCTCTTCTGTAGAATCTGATAAAAGCAATACATCATCTCCAGTTAAGTTTTCTACTCTAGGATAACTGTATATTGTAGCCATATATTACTTTTTTATTTTTTAAATGGAAGCAACTTCGAAGAGCCCCTAATGAAAGCGGCCCCAAAGAGCCCCTAATGAAAGCGGCCTCGAAGAGTTCCTAATGTTTTTATTTTAATAAGCTGAATAAGTTATAGTAGGGTTCTCGGTTGGATGGCTTTTGTCACCTATTAACTTTAATTTTCCTATTATAGGTGAAACAAGTGTTGTTGTTCCAGTTGTTTTTGATATTCTAAAAGCTAAATATTGAACAGAGCTCTTTCGGCTATTTCCAGGAACCTTAAATCCAGCAGGTCGTGGAAAACCACCAGCAGATGCTGATGAATAATAAAGATCTGGTCTAAAATCAAATATTTGATCTTTGGTAGCTGTAATTGCTATTTCGCTTGGTCTACTAGCGTAAACTGTACCTACAACAGAAGCTGGATCTTGTCTTTTAAATCCAGATTTTTGTTCTTTAGTACCTTTGTTTCCACCTTTTTTCCATCTCTCTATTATAAGCTTATACGTAGAGCCTGCATCTAAAGTTAAGTTTTCAAAGCTAACTTGTAATTTACTGTACTTTAAAGTTGTTGGGAAATTACCATCTGTCCTCGTTGTAGTTTTAGTAAGAAGAGGATTAGTAGAATTCCCTGGTGTGAAAACCATTCCTACATGACCTAACGCTTCAGCGCTTTCGGCTAAACTTATAATACCATCTACGGTTGCTGTCTTCGTAGTATTGCTACCAGAACTTTTATCTACCAAAAGAACAAGATCTTGTCCCTCGGGTGTTACACTTGGATATGATGTTAGTATTGGCATAATCTTTTATTTTTTCTTTTTCGATGTTTTTCTTTTACGGTCACCGTTTTTAAATGTATCTCTATTACTAGATATGGAAACTCTTTTAGTATTACCGACTTGACCGTTAACATGGTGTATATCAGAAGTACTGTTTTGTCCGATGCGCTGGTTCTCTGCTTTCTTAGCTTTCCTTTTGAACTTAGCCGTGGATTTACCATTCCAAGCTATACCTTTTGCATAAGCAATATCTCTCGCTTTTTTCTTAGCAGCAGCTTGTGGTGATAATTTTTGTTTTCCCATACTATATATACTTACATGCTTATTCATCTATTTACAATTTTTTTATAATGCGACGTTAGCCTACTACTATTATATATAACTACCTATTGTCGCACTACGGATCTTTAGAATTTTTAATAAAAAATTTTTTGTTAGATACTTGGAACTATGGGGTTATATACTAATTTCTACTGACATAAAAAAATAATAAACCCGTTTTGTTTCGACCCAGTCCCCGTGTGTTTTTGAGGTTTCGGGATAGGCTTTTGCCTTTTGTATGATTTTCCTGCGATACTTTAGACTATTCTGGGCTTGTACTGCTGCGGTCTGTGTGCGGTTCTGCGCTGTGCTGATCTGATCCTGGTCTCGGATGCTTGCGCTTGACAACCTCCCTTGATGGAAGCGGAGCGTAGCGAAGCGTAT
>Ga0209716_1002503_pt1 | contig 12010 bp, 3 predicted proteins | sample COGITO_mtgs_1205_FD_184811 | JGI IMG/M metagenome (GOLD analysis project Ga0209716, IMG submission 184811) | Pelagic marine microbial communities from North Sea - COGITO_mtgs_120531 (SPAdes) (version 2) | ecosystem: Environmental > Aquatic > Marine > Epipelagic ...
CAGGCACGAGCTTAGACAGGGTTAAAGCTTTTCAAGAAGGGGGCGGCCTAAAGGCTATGGAAAGAACAGACGAAGAAGGCAACGTCACGAGTAGTAATATGCAAGGTAAAGCAGAGGTTTTAGGTAATATGGCAGGACCTATGCTTGAACAGATGGCCGCATTGGGGCCAGATGGGGAGGCTACTGCAGCCGCCATGTCAGGAGCTTTCGCAGTAGCAGGCGCTTGGGGCGGAGTAGCGGATACATTCGAGGCAGGCGGCAGCAAAATGGAGAAAGGAGCAGCAATAGCAGAAGCCATGGGTGCCACCTTACAGGCCGTTAGCTCAGCAATGGCAGCTAGCTCTAGAGCTAAAATCGCGGGCGTTGAAGACGAGATCAGAGCAGAGCAAAAGAGAGACGGTAAATCAGCAGCCTCTGTACAGAAGATCAAGCAACTAGAGAAGAAGAAAGAAGACATGAAGCGCAAGGCCTTCGAGAAAGACAAAAAGATGAAGATGGCTATGACTATTATCAATACCGCAGCAGGTATCATGAACTTTATGTCGGACAAGAATATTCCAATGGCTGTTGCTACAGGTGTAATGGGTGCCATTCAGTTGGCAATGATTGCATCTACTAAGTACCAAAGTAGCGGAGGTTCCGTAGCGGGTGTTAGTGCTCCTTCTAAGATCTCCTTAGGGGAGAGAAAGAATAGCGTCGACTTGGCAAGAGGAAATAACCAAGCGGGCGAGACACAGTTCATGAGAGGTGCTTCAGGACAGGGCCAAATGCAAGACTTTAAGCCTGCCTTTACAGGGTACAAGAATAGAGCAGCTGGAGGCCCTACAGGCTTTGTTGTGGGAGAGCAAGGACCAGAGCTATTTGTGCCAGAGGTACCGGGCAATATAGTACCTTCTGGAGAAGTACAACAAGGAGGAGGCGAAACTAATATTAACTTCGCAATTTCAGCTGTAGATGCTCAGGGAGTCGAAGATATGTTAGACGCCCAGAAAGGTAATATAATCAGAATGATTAGAGAAGCTGCGAACCAGCAAGGACAATTCTTCTTAGAAGAAGTTCAGGAGACTAACTTATAATGGCAGATTTTGCAGATTTTTCAAATGTACTACCAGACCCAAATAATAAAATAGGAGATGCCGGACAGGCGGACTCCTCGGGAGGGGCAGGCCCTGGCTTCAAAAGTGTGAGCATTGATTCCGAGGCAAAAATAATGCGTCAAATGACTAACTCAGGCAGACTTGTATCTAGGTCAGACTCTGGACACAAGTTTACTGTGAGCATAACATATAACCCTCTTACAAGAGAGCAATTCGAGCCTGTATTTAGTTTTTTGATGAGACAAAGAGGCAGGCTAAGAGCTTTCTTTTTATCTCTACCTCAAAACAAGGTTTCTCAAAGCACTACTTTCGCTAAAAGTGTAAGACCAACGGGCGAATCGGTAGGTGGAGTAGCAGGACTTGGCTTAGTTATGAACGCTGAGCACGCGACGCTTGGCGTGGCAAATCTTATTATCGGACAACAATATACAATTGTAGCGGCAGGTGATACCACTTGGAGCAGTGTAGGGTCAGCCGCAAGCTCTGGCACTTTTGTAGCAACTGCACAAGGATCAGGAACAGGTACAGTTGTAGCTACTTATAGCCCTGCAGGACAAGACAGCATACTAATGACCTCCAGCTCATCCGTTGACTTCACACTAGCTACACATGGTGCCCCTAAGCCGGGAGACTTTTTTACCGTAACCGACTCCAGTGATACTCTACACACAAAGATGTATAGAGTCGTAGCTGTAGAGACTAATAGCGACTACCGCACAGGTCTACAGCCTCCTACCATAGCTAGTGACCAAACACAGAGACTACACATATCCCCTGCACTTCAAAGAAACTTATATGATGGTGCAGTACTTAACTTCCACGATCCCAAAATGAGAGTAACAATGGCAGCAGATGTACAACAATACCAATTAAACACACAGAATTTATATAGCTTCTCTTTGAAGCTTGAGGAGGCTCAAAAGTAATGTCATATCGTCCCTTTAACAACGAGCTGCGAGACTCGTTATACAATAATGAGCCTTACATAGTCGCACACTTAGTAAAGTTTGAAAGACCCACTATCCAGCCGGGATACTCAGGCATCTCTTCTAGAGAAGCGACAGGCTATACCTATCTTACAGATGCAAACTATAACATTGATTTTAATGATGGGAGTTTCAGTCGTAAAGAGCAGTATGTTCTGGATAAAGAAGAAATTTTAGGTACTTCTCCTAGTGTGGCTATTTCGAACGGTACTCAGACGTACCACGCAAACAAACTACTAAGTGTAGGTACGATTAACGAAGGTATCGAAGCAAAAGCATCGAGCCTCTCCCTCGAACTTGACGCAGCCGCTTTAGGTACTTTAAGTGTGGGTAATTTTGCATTCCCAGATGCGAATAGCCTAGCCAATACAGTTACTATGTCTTCAGAAGACTTATCAGAGGTAGGGTTTAAAGAAGGCGATAAAATCCTATTCTCAGGCTCGGGTGCTAATGATGGCCTAACAGTTTTAGTTAATAGATTTGTTACTAGTGGGAGCAATAACCAGATAAAAGTGACAGTTGTTGGTGGTACTTATGTACAAGAAGCCTCCGCGTCGCTCTACACTGTATCTCTACTCTCCGAAGAACTAGCTACACTCCTTATAGGGGACGGGACTGTTTCATATACTAACTATATTAACAGAGAAGTCACTATTTACAGAGTTCATATAAACCCTGAGACCAATCAAATTATTGGGGGAACTCCTGGAGTATATTCGGGCGTTTATAATAAAAAGGGAGCAATGCTTCTTTTCAAGGGTATTATCTCAGGTGCTTCGTTAAACGAAAGACCAAACGCCCGCTCTAGTATGAAGTGGGTTCTTTCCAGCCACTGGGGAGACTTTGTTCGTGTCCAAAATAGACTAACAGATGATGAGAGTCATAGAGCTTTAGACCAAGATGGGTATCCTGACGATAATATGCTCATACGAAAAGAGTACGCTAATGATCTAGGCTTTGAGCACTCTGAGCTTGCTTTAAATCTTACGGCTACCTACAATAGAAAAGAGACTAGGATTAAGAAGAAGACTAAGAAGAAGTGGTACGGCTCTAAGAAAACAACAGATCATGAATACGAAGTAGACGTACCTACAGATGTAGATCTAGAGATTAACTTAGAAGCTAAAGCGCTTCCTGTTGTTTACGGAGTACAAAAAGTTGATGCAATCCCTTTCTTCTTCGACAACCTAAAAGACAGAAGTGAACAGGTATATATAGCTTATGCACTTGCAGAGGGTCCTATTGCCGGCATTCTTGACGTTGTTATTGATGATAAGACTACTCTTTGTATAGACGCTATTGACGCAACTAATAGATCTGTTCAAGACGCAAACGAAAGTATAGATGTTGTTTGTAAAGGTCGCATGGATAAAGGCGACGTTCTTACCGGTGCATCTACCGATAGTGGAGGTATAGGGACATACGTTACACACATATTTAACTATACGGCTTGGCAGAGGAGCAATCTTTGGTCGAGAAGAAACAGAAAGCGTGTATCTCCTAATAATGAAAAGTTTTGGACGCAAGAAACACGAATGCTTTCTGCAGGCGGTGTAGGCGGCGCTGGTATATTACATGAGCAAGGATTTAAGTTCGACACCCCTATTGATTGTACCCTTATATTTCATAGAGGGGAGAAATCTCAAAGAGCAAATAGACTACTAGTAGAGAAAGCAAATGCAGGGGCTTTTAAAGTACAGAACGACTTCTACTCAGGAGCACCTCATCAGTACTGGACCCCTAACCACAGACTTTTAGATACTGCTTATGTTGTCGGAGAGTATGTAATTGGTGTAGGAGAAGAAGACTTACCTTCTCTGGATTTTGTAGTTCGTGGTAAGGAAATAAACTGCTATAACTATGACGGCAGTTTTTCACATCATCCTGCGGCTGCTTACAACGCAGGCGGCACTGCTGCTGAAGACCATAATGACTTTAAACTTAATGACACGGTGTACATTTCTGGGCATGGTGGTAATGCGTTCCAGACTACTATTATAGATAAATGGTCTTTCATAGATTCTGACGGGCTAACACAGTATAGATTCAGATGGGCCAACTTTTCAGAGGCTACCACAAGCTCTGTTGTAATGTCAACAACTATGAGCGGCACCACCCCCACCGGGGACAAATGGACTATGCTTGTTTCTGACGCCTTAGTTCTTCAAGGAGTTGTTCCTAGCGCGCTTACTGCCAATATCAACTTTACTACCACTACCACAGACAGTGCTGGATATACAACAGCTTTAGGTATTTCTCCTACGCAGTTGCAGGATGGTGTTGTCCAGGTTTTAACGCCCCTTAACCAAGTAGTCGCATCTACTAAAAATGGAGAGGTTCCTTTTATCAGCCTGTTTGATTCCTCGGATAAAACCTCAGAGACTTCTAAAGTAGGCCTCGCTTCTAGTATACAAGCAGACGCATTTACTTATACCAGCGCAACTAAGGTCCTTAGTGATCTTGGAGGAATAGCAGGAGATGAGATAGAGGACACTGATTTTGATGCTTTTGTTGTTAACAACGCTATAAAGATAAGCACTGCTCAAAGTGCTAATACGGTTACTGATGATCGTTATGTAGGTTTTGAGATTACATTATACAGATTCGATACCAATAATATACCTTATATACAGACCCGAAAAATTACTAAATGGATAGGCGATGGCACTCATGCAGTCGCTCTTGTTGAGGCCCCTTGGGACCCTGAATACATCCCCGAAAGTGGCGATTCCTACTTGATAAAAGCCCCTGAAGATTTAAGAGTGTCTATTAACCCGGCCATGCAGCTTCTTGATTATATGAAAAGCAAACGCTACGGCAAGGGGTTAGATATAGAAGATATTGATCTACCTACTTTCAAAGCCTCTGCAACTCAGTGCGACACTCGTTCTGACGTTACTATGCAGTTTTTAACTAGTCAATTCGATGGTAGCCCTGCCCTGCCTGTAGTAGGGGAAGAATATGCAAGAAATAATTCAGGGCACTGCCATTTTAAAGGTACGGTTAAGTCTGTAACTAATAATGGTACATACACACAAATCGTGTTTACAGATGTTTTAGGTCAGTTTATACAAAAATATAGGGATTATGAGGAGTTTAACTCTGGCGCACTGATATGGAAAAACTCGGGGGCGGCGGTTTCCTTCAAAGCAAGATCTGGCTCATCTGGCACTAGCGCTACTCTTAGCGAGACGCAGTATAATAACCTAAGCACTCCTGGAGCTGTTGAATTAGAAAGAGTCAGCTCGTCTAATACAATAACCCCCGATGTAGCTTTAGACTATGGAAGTGTTACCGGTAGTGGTCTTTTCTCGGGAGACGGAAACCCTATTATCAAATCAACAGATAACAGAGGTGCTTTTGCACGTTCAGGGTATTCTTTGTACGATGCAGGCAACATAAAGTACTGGAAGCTTATAGGGTGGGACGGGCCTCAGCAGAGATATGCTACTCGTCACCAGCTTAACCAAACTATCAACACGACTAAAACTGTATTCTCTAATATCAATGATATACTTAAACAGTTCAATGGTATACTTAGATATGCCAATGGGTTGTATCAGCTATCAGTCAAAAGTGCTGCTAATCCTGCTACAGTATATGAAAGCATTTCTGAAGAAGATATTATAGGTGATATTAAGGTAACAGATAAAGGAAGCAAGAAAACTTATAACAGTATTGCGACCCAGATAATAGATCCTTCTAATGGGTTCGAGCCTCGTTCTGTTTCTTTCTTTAACTCTCAATACTTGAGAGAAGATAATGGCGTACCTAAAAAAGGGAACTTTAAAACCCCGAGTATAACTAACTACTTTAATGCGCGTTTTAGTATCAAGCAATTCCTAGACGAGTCTAGAAACGGTCTTCAACTACAGTTTAAAGTTAGGCCTTCTGGTCTGCTGCTACTAGCAGGGGAAGTAACAGAGCTAACATATAAACGCTTTGGTTGGGACAAGAAAAAGTGGAGAATTACAAACTTAAATTTCCAATCTGATGGTATTGTTGCTGTTACCTGTGATGAACATTCCGATGTTGCTTATATAGTTAACGATACTGCAGACGATGGTAGAAGCGGCGATGAAGGTAGTAGCCCTTCTACAGATACGGGAAAGAATATCCCCGAGGCGCCTAGCGGCTTAACCGCAACCACAAACTTATCGGGCGGTATTCTATTGGAATGGGCTAACGCCAGGAACCACAACCCCGGTACCCACATTACTGAGATCTTCAGAAGCTCTGCTAATGCAAAAGTTCTGTCAGGCGTTACTACTACTGCAGCCACTGCATATGGTACTACAATAACTGTTAACTCTACATCCGCTCTCAGTCCTGGAGTCACTTTAGTCGGAGGCTTCACAGATAAGGTTACTTTTACCTCTGGTAGTTTTGTACAAAATTCGGTAGCTCTAATAACTGCATTAGGTACTGAAGATTGGAATACGGTAGCAAATACAAGCGGCAAAGTATACGCTATAGGAGACCCGATCTTAGTTACCACAGTAGGCACATCCAACGCAGGAGGGAGCGTACAGACTGTCGAGAGGAAGCGCATTAGAGTTGCGACTATCGTGAATGGTACCAGCTTCACAACTAATGCGGCTATTAAAGTAGAAAACTCTACTGCGCTAACTTTCGGCCCTCACATAGTAGGGGAGTCTGCCTCAGATAACTTTATTGACCCTTTGGCTGATGTAGTAGAGGGGAATACCACTTTTTATTATTGGGCAAGGCATAGAGTAGTGAGACCTGTTCTGAATGTCGCTGGGTCTAGTAACAGAACTATATTTTCTAATTTCTTCCCTGCTACTAATTCAGGTATTACGGGTACCTCTGTTATATCTCTTGCTGAGAGGTCTGTAAGTCTTGAAGCCACACACCCTCAATTTTTCTATAACTTGACAGGGTTGGGAATTGAAAATGGGTATAATACTACTTCTACTATTACGGCGACGGCTGTAAATACGCAGTTTACTCCGAGCTTTAAGTTCGAGATACTAGACTCTGCTGGTAACGTTATAAGTGCAGGCGCACATAATAACGGCAATGGGGCACAAACACAAACAGGCTTTAGTAGTACTAATACTTTTACCTTCACAGCCCCTGTAGACTCTACTGATATAGCTAAAGCATATGAGGCAATGCAGCCTCAGATGTCTGTAAGAGCCACCATGAGAGAGGTGGTAGGTGGAAGCAACATAGACAGAGTTGCGACGTTCAGATTTACGGCAGCAAAGTATATACAAGATGGAGTAAATAGAGTATTCACCGCTAGTAATGCTGGACACATATTTTTTGCTAATCAGGATGGAGCGACTCAGAATAACTTTAGCAGCACGATAAGTACAATATTGAATAGGTTTGGAGCAACTCCCCAAGCAATGTCGTATGACTCTAGTAGTCCTTATAGTGCAAATAGCGTTAGATACGGTACTGCAAGAGACGTTACAAACTGCTCTCCGACTATATCGTCCACAGGTACCGTAGAAATCGCTAGCAACTCTGCGATCTTAGAAAGCAATCTTGATCACATGTTTGCATCGTTTACCATACCTGTTATTAACAATGCCACTGGTGATATTATAGGCCTGTACCCTTTTTATCTTGTAAAAGAGCAAGGCGAACGAGCTGATCTCGATCTGTTTTACTCTGCCACTCAGTCTGGAGGCGCATTTTCAATTACCGATGCACAAGCACAGGCATGGGCCGCTAGTGGTGCCTTTGCTAACAATACTGCTAATAATACGCTAGCTATATCGATCATAAATAAGGTTATTACCGATGAAAGCAGCATAAACCCAGGAGACTCCGTTCAGGTTATCAAGGTTTTAGCAGACGGAACAAGCGCCGTAGGTACCCGTATTTATATCGGTATTAAAAGAACTGCAACAGGCACCGCGGGTGGTGCAACTGATTGGAGCAAGACTGTTGTTAGAAGGTTTGATGGAAGTGTAATTGTTGATGGAACCTTGAGAGCTGAGACTCTTAAAGCCGGCACTACTATTTCCAATGATCTAAATGTAACTAATAACCTAGAGCTTGGTGTAAACGGTAAGATATTTACGGCAGCTAAAACTAGCTATACTGACTCTACTGCAGGGATATTTTTAGGGTATGATACTACGGGGACCACCTCGTATAAATTAGCTCTTGGAGATGATAATAATCATGTCAGATGGGATGGTAGTAATTTAATATTAAAGTCTGACACAGGTAATTTCTCTCTCAAAAGTGGTCTTTCAGGTAGTAGAGTAGAAATTGACTCTAATGGATTAAGAGTGTTCGATGGTAATACATTGAGAGTAAAAATCGGAAACCTTGGGTAAAACCAAGGTTTCAAAAAAATAAACCTTGACATAGAATGTCAACTTAGTTATAATTCTGTAATGGAGGAAATCATATGAGCGCAGCACGCTATAACCTAATCATCGACCAAGGGACCGACTTTGCCCTGGAATTCATCGTAAAGGAGTCAGGAACAGCAAAGGATCTTTCTAGCGGGTTCAGTGCCCGAGCGCATATCAGGGCCACTAAAGATCCTGCAGCAGCACTTACAAAAGACTTCAATTGCGTAATAGAAGAAGGCAATGTAGCGGGAAAAATCACAGCCAAGTTGACCAATACTGAGACCTCCCTAATTCCAGCAGGACGGTATTACTATGACTTGGAGCTTGTGCATTCAGCTGTAGTAACTCGCCTTCTCGAAGGTACAGTTACTATTACACAGGAGGTAACAAGATAATGTCAAAGATTACACTAGAAATTACAGAGGTCGTAAATGGTCTTACGATTAGCGAGACACCTACTACTCTTCAAGGAGATCTTCTTGCGGCTGCGTCAACTAGCGCTACCGCAGTAAGCTTCACGCCTGCAGGAGGCATCGCCGCTACAAATGTACAGGCTGCCTTAGCAGAGCTGGATAATGGAAAGATGCCTAAAACAGGCGGAACTTTCACAGGGGACGTTAGCTTCCGGAGCGGTGCAAGTTCTTTAATGACCTGGGATACTTCTGCAAATCAGTTAAAGTTTAATGATGGTGTAAAAGCTGTTTTTGGGGCGGGCCAGTCTCTTACAGATGCGGATCTGGAGATTTACCATGCAGGAGATGAAAGCTATATTAGAGACACAGGCAGCGGAGCTATTCGTATACAGACAGACGGGCCAGGTATATACCTAGGATCTAACGTAAATGAAGCAGCATTATCTGCTACTTTCGTACCAGGAGGCGCTTCTACCCTCTACGATACCTATAGACCAAGATTCACCACTAATAGTACAGGCTCTGAGCTAAATGGTCAGGTCAATTTAGTTGATGCCACCTTCTCCAGTGCTCCGACCGTAGCAGCAGGCCTCAATGTAGCGGGACTGGTCGAGTTTGACTCCCTATCAGGTACGGGTGCTGTAGCAATTACAGATATTCTTGATGAAGACAATATGGCTTCAAACTCTGCCACTGCTCTTGCCACTCAGCAGAGTATTAAGGCGTATGTTGATGCACAACAAGACACTGTTGATACCTTCGCAGAGATACTAGCCCTTAGTAATACTACTGGCGGCACAGATCTTTCTGTATCAACAAATGACAAAGTACAGTTTCGTGATGCAGCAATCTACATTAACTCTAGTACTGATGGACAGCTAGACATTGTTGCAGACACAGAAATTCAACTAGCGGCAACTACTGTTGATCTTAATGGCGTTTTAGATGTTTCAGGCAACATAGTAGTCGGAGGTACCGTTGACGGACGAGATGTAGCTAGCGACGGCACAAAACTAGACGGTATCGAAACAAAACTAAACGGTATCGAGGCCAGTGCAACAGCAGACCAGTCAAATGCAGAGATCAGAGCAGCTGTTGAAGCCGCTACAGACTCAAATGTATTTACAGATGCTGACCATACTAAGTTAAATGGTGTAGCTGCTAATGCGACTGCAAATGTAGGCGACATTACTAATGTTATTGCTCGCAATGGGTTGACTGGTGGCGGTACTAGTGGTGCTGTAACCGTAGCCGTTGATACAGCAGTCGTGGCTACAGCAGGCAATACACTATCACTAAATAATAAAACACTAAATACTCCTGTTATCAATTCGCCAGATATTAACGGCGGTACAGTTGATGGTGCAACTGTCGGAGCAGGTACTCCTAGTACGGGTAAGTTTGCGGGCTTTACTGCTCAGACTAATCAGGGAAACATTAGCATACCTACCAACACAAGCTCATTAAACTTTGATCGTGTAGGGACTAGCTACCTTAGAGCTACGGACGCTGCTGGTTCCTTTACTTTTGTCACAGGTGCTGACAACTTTTCCACACAACGTTTAAAAATTGCCAACAACGGAGCCGTCGTCTTCTACGAGGACACAGGTGCAACAGCGAAGCTAACATGGTCAGCTTCTACCGAAGACTTAAACTTTGCTCATAACGTCAAAGCTACATTTGGTGGTGGTGATGACTTGCAGATTTATCACGATGGTAGTCATAGTTATATTGCAGATGTTGGTGTTGGTAATTTATGGATAGGCGGTGAAAATGTTCATATTGGAAACCCTGACGCAGATGAATTTTACATACAAACTGTAAATAATGGTGCAGTAACTCTTTTCCATAATAACTCACCAAAAATAGCCACCACAAGCACAGGTATAGACGTTACTGGCACAGCAAAAGCTACACAGCTGAATATACGAACAGGTACTTCCTTAGGTACTGTTGCTACTTTATCAGATGATAGCAGTCTTACTTCATGGAAATTAACCGATCAGTCTTACTATACAGGAGGAGGCGCTGGCGGTCCCGCTTCCAACGCTGGTCTGCAATCTGCGCCTACTGGGTTCTTTGTGGTAGACAATGATACTTCTGCAAATGCCTCTACTATCAACGGTTTTAAAGCTTTTCTTATTGGCTCCAATAACAATGATGGTGTCGATGAGTATACTTTAGGCTCTGCTTATAATATTGGGAACATGACTTTTGTTAACCGTAAGACAGGGCTGGGTGATGCTAGCCCTCAGGATCTAGAAGTACACAACAATGGTCAGTATGTATTTGTTCTTGGTAACAACAACACCAGGCTTAGACGTTTTACTTTAACGACTGCTTATGCTATAAATACTCTTAGTACTGATACAAGCGGTACGAACCAAATACAAAACTTCTCTATTCCAAATACTAACGTTCCGACAGGTTTCACTTTTGGCGGTTCAGGATCTGATTATGGCAAAAAACTCTATGTTGTTGATAGTGTTGAAGATAATCTCCAGGAATTTGCTCTTACAAACGCTTTCGATATATCCAACGGAGTTAGCCTAGTTAGATCTATAGACATAAATGATGCAACAAAAGGTCTTGTTACCTCCTGCACAGGCGTACGATTTAGTGCAGATGGAACTAAGGTATATTTATCCGACAATGCCGCAGGAGATGATATAACAAGATTGAACCTCGCTACCCCTTGGGATATTAGCACTACATCCTATCACGAGGCGTTTTATGTTGGTGCTGTAGATTTATCAATATCTGGCATTGATATCGCGGGAACAGAGATTTATACTGTTGATACAGGCAGTGATACTGTTCGACAATACACTTCTAATAACACCGGTGTTCTGCTGAATGCAGACAGCCTCCATATACCTGGAAGTATAAGAGCAACAAATGATATAACCGCATCAGGGCTAATGAGAGTTGATGGCCAGCTTAAGGCTACAGGAGGTTGCACGTTCGGTGGTACTACCGTTACCGGGGCACTTACACTTACTAGCGGTACTGCAGCTATCAGACTCGGACCTGAGGGCGCGACAGGCGAACTCAAGGTTGGCAGATCGACTAAGACACATACAGTAGATATTCATGATGGCGCTACTGAGAGCGGAGAGACTGCTACTGTTAATATTGGTACTTCGGGAGCTTCTGGCTCTACTACTAAT
>Ga0209716_1002505_pt1 | contig 12002 bp, 7 predicted proteins | sample COGITO_mtgs_1205_FD_184811 | JGI IMG/M metagenome (GOLD analysis project Ga0209716, IMG submission 184811) | Pelagic marine microbial communities from North Sea - COGITO_mtgs_120531 (SPAdes) (version 2) | ecosystem: Environmental > Aquatic > Marine > Epipelagic ...
GGTGACGTCATGATCGCCTCCGCTCCAAAACTCCGCACAACATCACCAATGCGTTGATCGTCAGTCGCCACATACACAGCCGACGGTTCTGCGGACAATGCACGTTCAACGACATGTTGCACCATAGGTTTGCCATCGATATCCGCTAAGGGCTTCCCCTCAAAACGAGTCGAACCATAGCGTGCGGGGATAATTACAATAAATGCCATTTACTTTACCTGTTCGTATTCAGCAAGTAACAGGGTTCTTGCTTTATGTTCAATTAATATAGGTGCATCACCTAACATGGGAAACGCAAGGCGATCAAATTTACAGACCAGTTCTTGCTCAAGTGTGTCTGGATGAGTATGTGCCACTAATGCCCCTTTACAAACAGGGCACGCTAACACTTGGAGTAAGAGTTTATCAAAAGCCATTTGTTTGTTTTACCGGAGTTCTGGTATTTAGTAGTGTAGTTAAATCTGATAAAAAATGTTCAGAAAACGTTGCTTTAACGGGCAAATAATACCATTGAGCTAATGCAAAGCCAGAGCATTTGACTGCATCTTTTTGTGTCATAATCACCGAACCAGAGGGAACATCCTTAGGGCGATAATGAAAATGATCGGGATAAAAAAGTGTATTATGAAACACGATGCTCAAACTATCACAGGTATCCTCGAAACGTTGTGGATTTCCAATCCCCGTCATCAAATAATCAAATTCTACCGGCGGCTTAGCAAATTGAGACACACTTGCAGGATTAACAGGTTGCAGCGCTTGTGGCAATAATTGCATCTGGATTTCATGTTTATTTTGGATGGATGCCGAATTTAAAATAATAAAATCAACGGAGCGTAATCGCGCAGGTAGCTCGCGTAAATTACCAACCGGTAACAACCAACCGTTACCGACCCGTCGCTCATCCATCACCACTATTTCAATATCACGATGCAGCGCATAATGCTGCAATCCATCATCACAAATAATCACATCACAGTGCTGTGCTAGATATTGTCCGCCACGCACGCGATTTGGATCTATCACAACAGGAACCAATGCTTGTTGCGCCATCAGTAAAGGTTCATCGCCTGCCCATGTAGCACTATCAGTACATTGAACGTGGTATGGAAAGTCTTTGCACATAGCGCCATAGCCGCGAGATAAAATCCCTGGAGAAAAACCTTTGGATTGTAAGTGCTCCACAATAGCCAATACGGCAGGCGTTTTACCATTTCCCCCCACACTAATATTACCTACGACAACAACAGGAACCGGTAAGCGATGTGTGGTTTTGATACCGACTTTAAATAACGTACGGCGCAAAGTACTTAACAACCAAAATAGAAGGCTAAAGGGTGCGAGCAGATACAACCATAATGATTGCTTCTTCCATGCTTTTTCAATAAATGTCATCATTACTCACTAAATTGCATCGTGTGTAACTGTGCATAGATACCCGATTTTTCGAGTAACTCTTGATGCGAGCCTTGCTCAACTATACGCCCTTGGTCAATCACTAAAATCAAATCTGCCGATTCGATAGTCGACAAACGGTGCGCAACAACAATACTGGTGCATTGCGCTTGGAGCTGATGCAGTGCATCTTGAATTAATCGCTCAGATTCTGTATCTAAGGCAGACGTCGCTTCATCTAAAATCAAAATAGGTGCGTTTTGTAAAATCGCACGTGCAATAGCAATCCGCTGACGTTGACCGCCAGAGAGCATTAAACCGTTTTCTCCAACAATGGTATCAAACCCTTCATCGAGCTCATTAACAAACTCGGTGACATGCGCAATATTTGCTGCATTTAATACCGCGTTAAAATCAATATCACCTTGAGTTCCATAGGCGATATTGTTTGCAATCGTATCGTTAAATAAGGTGACGTGTTGTGAAACAAGTGCAAACTGACTGCGTAATGAAGTCAGTTCAATGTCGTTAAGATCGTGATCTTCGAGTAAAATCTGTCCCTTTTGAGGTTGATAAAAACGAGTTAACAAGCTTGATATAGTTGATTTACCAGACCCTGAACGACCGACTAATGCCACCGTTTGTCCCGGCTCTACCGCAAACGATACATTGGTGAGGGCATTGGTTTCTTTGGTTGGATACGCAAATGTCACCTGATTAAATTCAATTTTGCCTGAAGTGCGGGCAATTTTCATCAAACCCGTATTAGGTTCAATAGGCTCATCTAATACTGTAAAAATACTATGACAGGCAGCCATCCCACGTTGAAAATCATTATTAACTGTTGTGATTTGCTTTAATGGCTTTAGTAACATGGTCATACAAACAACGACCTGAGTAAATATACCTGGCGTTAAGTTTTCCACTAATCCTGGGACACTAGCAATAAATAAGACAACCGCAAGTGCAATCGATGCAATAATTTGGATTGTAGAAACACTTAAAATCCTCGCGACACAAAGCTTTAAAATCTGATGACGGTTTTCATTATTTTTATGATAAAAGCGGTTTGACTCAAGTTCAGCACCACCAAACATTAATACCACTTTATGCCCTTTGACAACTTGTTCCACTGCCGTAGTTAGATTGCCCATCGCATCTTGAATGCGTTTAGAAACAATACGAAAACGTTTACTTACTACCGAAACAACGATAGCAACCACAGGCGCAATCAATAAAAAGATAGACGATAACTGCCACGAATAATAAAACATGACACACAACAGACCAACTACCAACGCCCCTTCTCTAACCAAAGTTAATAAGGCTTTACCCGCAGCTTGTGCGACTTGTTCAGTATCAAAGGTTAATTTAGAAATTAATAAACCGGTGGAATGTTGGTCATGAAAACTAACCGGCAAATTAATATAATGCTGAAACAGCGATTGGCGCATGTTCATGACGACTTTACTGCTGATCCAGTCAAGGGTATAAGTGCCCATGAAATTAAATATTCCACGCAGAATAAACATAGGAATAATCAAATAAGCCGCAATTCGTAAAAATTCGAAATCGCCCTGCCCTAAAGATTCATCAATTAGGGGTTGTAATTGTGCAATAACAAACGCATCAATCGCGGAATACCCAATCATGCCAATAATGGCAATCGCAAAGAAGAATTTATAAGCAGTCAAATAAGATAAAAATCGGTGTAATACCGGTATGTCTGCAGCAACGGGTAAGGTTTTCGACAAGCTGTCACTCACTTTCTGGTCTAAATTTTTTCAATGGTTATTGTACCTGTAAACAGCTGATAACCCAAATAATACTACTGAAATTGATACCAACGATATGCCCATATACCACTATAGGATGAACCGCGCTGTGTTGTGATTGTATAAGGTATAGTGTCATTGTCAGTAAACTGAATGGAAATTTGTCCCACTTGCGCAGTATTAAGCACTTTAATATTTGCGTCACTATATCGTTGTAAAATACTGGCTTTGGGCAGTTGATATCGATTCATATATCCAGCAGAGATAAGCGCATGATGAGGAGCGACTCGCTGTAAAAATGCGACACTAGATGAGCTTGCACTGCCATGATGTGGCACAATCAAGATATCACTTTGTAAATCAATGCCCCCTCTGTCGTGTTCCATGACTAATTGCGCTTCAGCAAATGCTTCTATATCCCCGGTGATCAAGACCCGTTGTGTTGCTATCTGCAATTGAATCACACATGAGCGATCATTGTCGGTTCTAATTGGCATGTTTAGAGGAGGCCACAACACCTTAACTTGCACTGAATGGAACATACGTTGATACCCTTTGACACAACCATTTTGTTCATCAACGACTCGCATCAGTGGATAGGCTTTGACTAAGCGGTTTATCCCGCCGGCGTGATCTTTATCATTGTGACTGATATAAGTGGCTCGAATATCGGTGATATTCGATTGCTGCAGAAATGGTCTGAGTACACTATCGACCATATTAAATTGGTCACCAAAATCATCTCCGACATCAAATACCAGCGCCTCATTATTAGCAATTAATAGGGTTGCACTACCTTGACCAACATCCATGATATGCAATGTCATCGGGACTGAGGTGGTGCTGTCATCAAAGAACCGAGTTGCTGGGTCATGGCTAATCCTATCCTTGTGCGGATGTATTGTAAATATCGCCCCAACCAACACCCACACGAGTAGTATTTGTGCATACCATTGACGATGAAACATCAGCCCTGTGATGATCACGAGTAGCAGTATCAAACACTCGACAACGTTCAATGAAATCGGAACAGGTGCAAACACCGCAGCCACTGGCTCGAGATTGGTAAAGAGCCGTAACCCTGCTAACAACCACGCGAAACATTGATCTAATAATGCCATCCCCCCCTGATAAGCAAAATCGAAGATAAATAGATCGTCCGGCAATAACCATACAATCACATTTATCAATAATGCTAACATACACAACGGCACAAGAATCAGAGTAACCCATGGAATTGCCCATAAGTTTGCAAATATACTCGCCGGTAACCATTGCTGAAAAAACAAAACATTAATGGGGATCAACAAAATAGATAACGCTATTTGTAAACCGATAAATGCACGGATTTTTTGGATCCAGGTTTGCGTGTTAAATATAATTACATGACATACCAATACAATCGCAGATACTGCCGCAAAACTCAGCCAAAATCCCAGATTAAAAGCACTCATCGGAAACACTAAACACACGACAACTAAACACAGTATATATTTGTGCATAAACCCGATTTTCACCTGACAATAATTCAATACTAACCACAAACTAATCACCGTAAATGCGCGTAACATAGGGATCGTAAAGCCCAGTAACGCACAATATGCAAACGTGCCCAACAAAATCATAGAAAGGGTTACCACTTGCATACCGCTCGCGACATCAATGCCACAGCGTCGCATTAATAGCGTCCCAGTATTCACCATAAAATGACAGACTAGTGCGATCCATGCCGCCACCACACCGATATGCATACCAGAAATAACAAACAAATGTGCAGTCCCGGTCTCTCTAATTAACTGTTTATCCACAGCGGTTAATGCGTGTTTATGCCCTAGCATCAAGGCGTTTATCCATTGATGATGATAGGTATCCCCGTGTTCGAGTTGCAAGCTTAAATGTTGAGCTAAACTAATGTCACCACTAGACCAATGATTGTTAACATGAGGTTTAATGTAACCTGTCGCGACAATATGCTGACCAATTAAGTAGCGTTGATAATCAAAACCAGCCTGATTAGCTAACCCTCGCGCAGGTTTTAATTTCACCAGTAATTGCCAGTGTTGTCCTTGGCGTAAATTAGCTTTAGGGTAATACCAATTTACGCGTATTAGCATAGGGCTCACTTCAGAGGTATTAATGTGGGTAACACGCAGTACTACCGTGCTCTTTTTACTTAAACGATGATCCGTATTTTGTAATGTCGTCACTTCCCCTTGCACCCACAACGGCGTATCAAACTCGATACTATTTATTGCATAGATATACTGATGTCCTATCCAATTACAATAGACACATGCTATTATTGCACCTGTAATAAAATGTCTCAGTTGATGTCTTCGATTAATACCATGATGCGCTGCAGTAGGGACCGGTCGCAGTAGTAATCTTAATGATAGTGTTAACGATAAAATAACTAAGCAACCGATTACAATCACAACCAGTTTGAATATCGTCAATGGAGCGGTTAATAGTTGCACAACCGGTAACATTGGCCACCAAGCAAACGAAACCATGCATAAGACCATGCCAGCACAAAATGCTGGATTGCAAATATGTATAACTTGTAGAGCGTAGGAACCGAGTCGTTTATTTATCATGCCTAAAAAGTTTATTAATAAGTTTCTGCCGGATCACAAGACTATCAGGGAACAGAAGTTCCTAAAACTGTTCGGAAGTATGTTTCAAGACCCTAATTTATGGCATTTAAATCGCCATTCAGCATCAGGGGCGTTTGGCATAGGACTGTTTTTTGCGTTTTGGCCAGTGCCATTTCAGATGTGGTTATCTGCATTTGCGGCAATTCCATTACGGGTTAACCTGCCGCTTTCGATCGCTACCGTATGGCTGACAAATCCGCTGACCATGCCTCCAATATTTTATGGGGCATATAAGGTTGGTGCTTGGGTGTTAGGAACGGATGTGCGCGAATTTGAATTTCAATTATCGTGGGAATGGTTAATGGGAAGTGTCAATACTATTGGGCCAGCATTCTTATTAGGATGTATGATTTGCTCAGTGGTGTTTGGGTCGCTTGGCTATGCGACCATGAGTTTTTTATGGCGCCGCTCAGTGATTAAATCTTGGCAAGCGCGCCGCGCCAAACGTCAATGCCATTAAGAGTCATGTGCTGCTAGTAAAGCCAATTACTGCAGCATAGCTAAGTATTCAGCTTCTGATAATACAGTGACTCCTTTATCTTGAGCAGCCTTTATTTTATTCGCACCTACTTTATCACCCGTAATCAAATAAGTGGTATTGCCCGATACTGACTTACCGACTTTAGCACCTAATGATTTAGCATGTTTTTCCATATCTGGACGCGAGCCAGATGCCATTGAACCGGTAAATACGACTTGCTTGCCGAACAGAACCGAATCCGCTAAATCACTATCACTTAACTTGGGCGTTTGAGTTAAATTAAAGCCTAGATCATACACTTTAAAAAACTCTTCTTTGACGTTTGCTAAACCTTCAACAATGGCTTCTGCACTGACTTGTGCAAAGCCATCAATCGTGACCATCGCATCAACATCCAGAGCAAATAACTCAGGCAACGTATGATGCTCTAGTAATTTTTCACAATTGCCGCCAGCCAACCGGCTGACTCCAAACGCCGCCAAAAAGCGCCAATCTTCAATTGCAACTGTGCGACTGACGGTTAACTGTTCAACGAGATTGAAAGCGGTTTTTTCACCAAATCCATACCCGAGTAATTGATTCTGTGACAAGGCATAGATTTCATGGATCCGTTTGATCCCATGTTGATGTAATTTTTCAATGACTTTGGGTCCAAAACCATCATTATTACCTAACGATTTGAAAAAATGCACTAAGGTATTTTCTGTTTGTGCTGAACAATCTGTCTTGTTTGGGCAAATTAAATGATCCGCTTCCCAAATGATATGCGAGCCACAGCTCGGACACGTCTCCGGTAATTGTGGAGTGACTGCGTGTAATACTTTTTCAATTTTAGGGATCACCAAACCACTGCGCACTAACTGAACCACGGCACCAGGACCTACCCCGTTGGTTTTAACCATATTATAATGGTGAACCGTCGCACGACTAATCGTCGCGCCGCTTAGCTTTGTTGGCACTAATTCCGCAACAGGAGAAATGCGCCCAGTACGTGAAGTTTGTGGCGTGACATTCAACACTTCGACTTCAGCTGATTCATCATTGACTTTAAATGCAATCTGCCAACGGTGATGGTGACGTGTCGCCCCCATGTGCGTTTTAATGTCAGGGTTTGTAGTTTCTAGTATGACGCCATCAATATCATAATCTACAGCATCCCAGATAGGCTCTAGTAACGCGGTAAAATCAGATAACACATCGTCAACATTGCCTGTCCAATTAGGTAATAGTGAAAAGGGATAAAATACACAGGCTTGTTCATTGATAGCTTGCTTAACAGCTGGCTCGACGTTTTTTTCTGCAATTATCGCAGCTTGAATATTCCGTGAGTTTTCAAATTGTTCGGCAAGATGCTGAGTAAAATAACTCTTTGAAATAACAATTTCGCCGGGACCTAAACCACGCATACCATGTTGTGCGACCGCCATTCCACGAGTAAAAGCACGGGTAATATCTTGACCTCTAACGCCATCACCGCGTGTATATAGACGCTCACCGTCATCAAAAGCAGCATAACCATCAAGTTTTGGGGTAATTCGGATCTGAATATCATTTTCAGGCACATTGATTTCTTGTGCGGCTTTGCGAATACGCTCAACCCATTTTTCAATTTCAGTCACTGAATACGCTTTGTCGGTAGACAACATTTTTTGCGGTAATGTAACCGTTTTACCCGTCGCAACTTCTGGTTCAACATAACTCAAAAACTCATGAGTAGGATCGCGTTGTTGTAATTCCGCTAAATATTGATGATCATAAGTTGCGTCATCAATTAACGGAAATCCGGCACGATAACAAGCATTAGCGGCATGTAAAATAGCCAATAATTGTGTGTTACTAATTACACTTAATTCGGTAATGGAAAGGTCTTCAGCGACCTCATCGGCGTTCAGCCCAATAGCCAACGAATCAATAATAGTGCGTTGTTGTGGAGAAATACTATGCATAGAATTTATTGCCCAAATAAGCGACGACGTTCAAACTCTCGGATCCGTTCAACGTAGTGTTGCAATCCTTGCTGGGTTAACCCACTGCGATGCTCGTCTAAGACTTGTGCCCCAAACTCATCGGCTAGCTTGCGGGCTGCATTATGCATCATATTAAATACTTGGTGCGCATCCCCTTCGATAGGTAATGACATAAATAAACTTAACCCATAATACTGTTGCGTTTCCATGTGTTCCACATCAAAAACACCTGGTTTAAACATATTTGCAAGACTAAATAAAATAGGTCCTTTGCCATTCGAATTAACATGACGATGGAAAATATCAGAGTCACCAAATTTAAAGCCTAATGTTAATAAAGAGGCAATAAGCTGAGCTCCAGGGATCGGATTATTTTTGCTTACTTTAACATTCAATGATAAAAATTCAGGTTCAATCGCATGCTTGGACCCACTAGTTGATTGCGCTTTTGCAGCCTCCTTATTTTCATTAATTACCGGATCTACTGTGTCAAAATCAATGCGCATTTGATCGTCATTAATTTTTGGTTCGTTACGAATTGGCGTGCGGCGCGTTTTGCGGATAACTAAGTTTTTGGCTTGTTCGGTCAATGACGGTTTTTTCGCTACCGTCTCAGGCACTACTGGTGGTGGAGTTACAGCTGGAGCTGAATAAAGTGGCACATCCTCGGCCTTAACTTTTACTTCAGGTTCCGGCTGAAGTGTTTCTTGAACTGTTGGAACCGGTGTATCTGTAATGTTAACTTGAATTTCTGGGTTGCTCGGCACTTGGGCGTTGGCAGCCGCTGAGTTTGAGGAAGTAGGCTCTGTATCAACAGAACTATCATTAGAACCATCATTAGAACCATCATTAGAACCATCATTTTGCGCTGTCACATTCTGTAAAAAATGTTTTGGTGGCGACGGAAATTGGTCAGAGTCCCCTCCAGTATTATTGGCTAGTGAGGATGAATCATTATTCGCAGGAGATTGTGCCAATGGTGGTTTAGGGTTCGTCACAACTGAAGCGTATACCGTGGGTTTATCAGCAGTAGCAGGATCAGCCGTTGGCTTTGCAACTGACGTAAACATATCAAAGGTCGGGATATCATCCAGTGACGAAGTACTCTCGTTTTCAGTATTAGATGCATCGTTCTGTTTTTCTGAGTCAATCGTACTCACTTTACCAATACCATACTCATCAAAATCATTTAGCTCATCATCATACGGATCGGGTAAATCAATGTTATCTGCAAATCTATTCTTATTAATCGATTCATTTTGCTGTGCTTTTGTTAGTGCATCCGTATCATTTCCTAAGCCTATGTTAGGGGCATCATAATCAATATCATCTTTACTCCAATGCTCTTGTGGAGAGTTATTTTTACGACTCACCCATAAACCATGAATGAGTAGCCCAACGATAGAAATTGAGCCTAGTATAATTAGCGTAAGTTGTAAGTCCATCAAAAATCCTTCATGCCTGAGTTATGGCTACTGCTTCATCGATATCGACGGCTACCATTCTTGATACCCCCGGTTCAGCCATTGTAACACCTGTTAAATGACTCGCCATCTCCATCGCAATTTTATTATGAGAAATGTATATAAACTGTACCGTCTTAGACATTTCACTGACTAATTTACAAAACCGGCCGACATTCGCATCATCTAATGGTGCATCAACCTCATCCAACAAACAAAATGGTGCTGGATTTAAACGAAAAATAGCAAAAACCAATGATAATGCGGTTAACGCTTTTTCTCCACCGGATAATAAGTGTATTGTACTATTTTTCTTACCTGGTGGTCGTGCCATAATTGTCACGCCAGTGTCGAGCATATCATCACCGGTGAGTTCAAGATAGGCTGTTCCGCCACCAAACACTTTTGGAAACAAATTTTTAAGATCAGTGTTAACTTGATCATACGTAGCTTTAAAGCGTGCTTTGGTCTCATTATCAATCTTTTTCATAGCACTTTCTAAGGTATTCAGAGCTAAACATAAATCGGTATTTTGTTGATCTAAATGCGTTTTTCGCTGAAATTGAATCTCGTACTCAGTAATTGCTGCTAAATTTACCGCACCTAATTGCGTTATATCATAGGTAACTTGTTCTAACTCTCGTTGTAATGCAACGGCATCGGCATCATCCGGCAAGTCAGGTAAAATCGTCGATAGCTGCACCTCGATTTGTTCGAGTTGTTCAACTATTCCTGCCGCCCTGACTCGATGCCCTTGTAATCCTAACTCTTGAGACTGAATTTTTTCTTTGATAGTCTCAACTTGATGCTGATTACCCTGATGCCCTGCTTCTGTCTGTTTAATTTTTAGTAATAATTCGTTGGCATTCGCCAACAAGAATTGAATCGCTGTATCGAGTGCCACTTGTTGTTCAAGCAACGTCAATAATTGCACTTGGTTTTGCTCATACGGCTCTTCGAGCGCCTGTATTTGATCTTCAAGCTGCCTTATTTTCATTTGTACATCGGCAAGTAATTTAACTTGATTCGATTTATTTTGAACCACAAATGAATGTGACGAGCGGGCTTTTTGTAACGCTAGCTCAGATTGGTGAATAGAATGCTGGGCTTGCTGAACCTGATTACGTAATGAGGTGACAGCATCCGTTAATTGCGTTTCTTGCGCTCGCTTTCCATGTTGGAGTTCAGTTAACTCGTCTAATTGCAGCGTATACTCTGCCAATGTTTCATTCAATTCATCTAACTGAATCGTTTCATCAGCTAAGGTATCCAGCAAACGTTTTTTTTCATTAATGAGCTTAGTGTGTTGCAACTGATTTTGTTCCTGCTGGAACACTAACTGTCGCTGGGTTTGTTGAGCTTGCTGTAACTCTTGTTTTGCCTGCTCATTCGCGTTAACCGATAAATCCAGCGTAGCTTGTTTGGTTGCCAAGCCTTCTTGTTTTTGATTTATCTCAAGTTGTAAGGCTTGAGCTTGCTGTAGCCCTGATGCAATAGCCGCAGCTAGCTCATCAATCTGCTGTGCACGCACAACTAAGCTCTGTGCAGCGCTATCAGCTTGATTATATAACCCTGTTTGATATAGCCCACCTGGCTGCAACCATATTCCATTATCTAACAAAACACTTGCGCCAATCGGTAACGTCTCAAGGACAAGAACCGCATCGTTCACATTTATATTGGACAATAAATGAATCGTGTTAAACCATGTTGGAACACGCTCGTTTTGACACTTTTGTGCTAACGAACCAACTACCTTAGTCGTTGTAAAAGACGTCTCAAGCCAAGTATGAACGGGACTATTGGGTTCATTAACGAGCGCCTGTATGACAGCATCGGTATCACAAGTCGTCACATCGGGTTGCTGGGCAAAATGTAGCACAGGCTCAAACCAATGTGCATCTTGCGGCAGTACCGATAACCACTGCCATAACGGCTCAGTCGAAAATGCCACACTGCGTGTGATAGTTTGCGCGTTTTGTAACGTTTCTAACGCTGTTAACGCCACTTCATCTTGTGCTATTTGATGTTTAATCTGGGTTAGTTGAGTCTGCATTTGGGCTAACTCACATTGTAATACAGACTCATCCTTGTGCAGCATGACTAGATTAGCTTGTTGTTCACTGACAACTTGATGTTGGAAGTCAATGATAGAGCCTTGAGTTAATATTTCAGCTGTAAGGTGTTGCGCTTCAAGCGTTAATTGCGCTAATCCCTGTGACACCAGATCAACACTAGATTGAGATTTTTGTCGCACACTATGT
>Ga0209716_1002516_pt1 | contig 11961 bp, 10 predicted proteins | sample COGITO_mtgs_1205_FD_184811 | JGI IMG/M metagenome (GOLD analysis project Ga0209716, IMG submission 184811) | Pelagic marine microbial communities from North Sea - COGITO_mtgs_120531 (SPAdes) (version 2) | ecosystem: Environmental > Aquatic > Marine > Epipelagic ...
TCCGCAGAGGTTCCGCCAGGGCCTCGACCACTGCGTGTTCCAGCATCTCATCAGCTACGGAGAATCCAAGCTCGAAGCGGCACAAAATGATTCCACTCTTACTAAAAATAGTAAAAAATCACTCACTAGCAGAAGCAAAAATTTCCTGAAAACCATGCAAGAGCTGGCGAAGACGTACGAGGAGGGTGTCCCAGTGGACGCCTTCCAAACAATAGTGGACTCCGTCCAGAAGTACTTTGGAATACGCATAGTCGTCACGCAGCCCTTTGTCGAGCAGCCACTTGTGGACGTCAAATCGAACGCGCCAATCAAGAAGACCTTCGAGTTAGTGAATACCGGATGGAATCATGTTGAATTAACCCAGAAACAGACCACACACTACTTGGACGCAGAACAAATGGAGGAAAAGCTTGCTCAAGTCGAGGGGGAGTATCACCTGTTTCGCAAGGGGCGTGCTGGCTGCCTCACCGAGATAACAACCCTCGATGCGATCTACCGCTTACGAGATGAGTATACTACTGTGGTGAATGAGTTTGAGAAGCAGTTTGATCCCTTTCTCCTAGATGCGATACAAGATCCACTCCTTAGCGACTTCGTGCAGCGCGGGATGCACTATAACCTTCCAGGGCTGCAATGTGTTGACACTTTGCCGCCTCTGTTGAAAACCATGGTGGATGCCGAGGCGAAGGTCGATGGGGAAGGATTGGACGAGCTAACAACCAAGATAGCTCAGCTCGAGGCACAACTAGCAAGAGCCAAGGCGGAGGTACAGTACTCACAGATCGACCGCGCCAAATCGTACGCTAGCTTTTACAAATGTCGCTACTACGAGCAGGAGAAGTTCCCTTCAAAAATCCAAGTTTTGCGACCTACCGACAAGTTACAGGGGCCTGGATTCTACCTCGTTACAGACCTCGATTTTAGTCAGGCCCACCCGAAGCTTGTCGAAGCTTGTAAAATCCTCAAGAACCCATACCGTGACATGAACGTTTACGCGCGGCCAGACCTGGTGATGCTTGCCGAACATGGGGTAACATATCGTGTGCTAGAGGGTGCGTGGGCAGCAGGATACGAGCCATACTACGACTTCAGGTTCCCGCCAGAGATGTACAACAAGGACGAGATGGGGCGAGCGCACTATGCAAAATGGGAAGGTGCGTGCAATAGCGTGAAGCTAACGAAATGCTATTGGATGCGCGGTTCTAAGCAGTATTTTGAGGCCCTAGATCTCCCCGAAGGCTACCGAGTGAAGTGGTACGATAGCGAGCATGGCGTAGGGCAAGTCGAGGTGCCGAAGAAGAGCTGCACCCACCTTACACAGATCACGGCCTATTCGAATGCATACGAACGCATTGATATCGTTGAGCAGCTTATGAAGATGGATTGCTCCAAAGTTATCAGAGTGGAGAAGGATAGCATTTGCTACGAGCGCCACGAATTTGAGTACAAGCAGGACACATGGCGAGTTAAGGGGTTGCCAAGCTTCAAAAATCATCCGGTCGATTGTTACGTGAGCAACCTCTGGCAAGTCGAGGATTCAGAGCCGCCACCACGCCTGCCCGAAGCCCATGTGCCGCGCGAGTTGGGCGCAATCCACGGCTACTTTGGAGTGCCCGGCGGTGGCAAATCTACACATGCCCTTACCGATCCAGGACTGCGTGGTGTTGCATACTGTCCGCCCTCGTACCTCCTCCTAGCCGAAAAGCGGGTCAGAGGGTGGGTCAAAGCTGTCGCGCTCGGTCAAAATGATGAAGCTACGAGTTACATCAATAGAAGTACTGGTGTCATTCTGTGGGAAGAAGTTAGCCAGTGGGCCAACGAGACGCTCGAAGAGGCGGTATCCAAGTACCCATATCATATGCACGTTCTGGTGGGCGATCCTTGTCAGCTCCCCTGCATCAAAGATGCAGAATGCGAAGTGATTCGCACGCCATTCGACTTTGATGTTTTCGAATCACTATATGAAGTCACTTGGTTCAATCATAGTTATCGATTTCAGTGCAAGAAGCTACGTGAGCTAGCAGATGATCTTCGAATCCAGGTCAACTACCAGACCTTACATTCCCACGGCACTACGATCCAATGCATGCTCGCCCTCCTCAAGGATGCCTTACCTGAGTACCAAAAAGTGACACGTGAGCAAGCTTTGCAGCTCCACGACCTTCAATCTACCGTCCTAGTCGCTAGAAATGACAACCGGGCTTATTGGGACGCAGCTTTGAAGCCCGAAACTGGATTAAGGAAGTGGCGTCACACGCCAACGAGCGCAAAACCGAACGGCACAATCGAGATCGCAGAACTCCAACCCAAGAACGCCCTCGAACGGTATGCATTTACTGTTCATGACATACAAGGGCAAGAGACTGACGGACGAATCTTCATCGATCCACTGCATATGTGGCACCCAGAACACATCTATGTGGCCGTTACGAGGGCCAAGCGCCTCGACCAGATCTACCTCGTTACAGATGCTCCGCTGTTGTCTCGCTTGAATTCACAGTACCAGAAGACGAAGATCTACAGCGTGAAATCTCCGAATTCAAACCAAATATATATTGGCTACACCACCTGGAAATCGATTACTGAGTACTTCGAAGAATGTCATATCGGTGACTTTGAGGCGCAGAGGAAAAAGCAAAGGACGAGCAAGTATATCATCCTCTGTGGGGATGCGAAGATAGAGCTCATAGAGAACTGGCCTTGTTGGTCTGAAGCCGAAGCTCTAGCAAGAGAGACCTACTGGATCGAGAAGCATCCTAATGCTGTGAACAAGGTCATTCCTCACAAGTTTCGTCAGGTATAAAATTGAAGGTAATAGTAGATTACCAATGGACATTAACAAGTTTTTAGATTTACGACCATCGTGGGGGATGGAGCCGTGTTTGTATATAGTTTTGCAAAGATTCCCTGGAAACAATGCACATCGTTGTGGTAGCTCGGGCACCCACTTGTATAAAGACTCTGACCAGGTGTTTGGGGCGGAGCGTGCACAACTCACAGGACTATTGGGTAGAATGAATATGTATACGAACTTTTGGCTCCCGCTTCGTGGTTATATTTTTGCAGCTCTACGGGTGAAACGACAGCTCGTGGCAAATCCCCAACATAGAACTAGTACTGATTTCACCGGGAGAGTGTACAACATAACCAAGGGGCAACACACCCTTGTGCTCGAGCGTGAGATGCAGTTTCATCAAGAACTCGACAAGCGTGGTTACAGGTGGCAAAAGGAGAAACGCAACGAGCTGTTTGTGCCCGGTCCAAAGGGGGTTGAAGAGTTGATAGCTACTTTGAGGACGATACAGGGTGAAGAGATGTACTTATTTGATGAAGATAGTATCATCGAGGATCATACCTATCGAGGCGGTCGGGAACGCAGAGGCGCTCCCGTGATTCTGGAGACGGGAGAGCGTCAACAACCACCTCGGGAAGGCAAGGATCAAGCGCCAACGATAAAGATTAAGCTCAGCCGCGAGGCAATCGAAGCGCTAAGAAGTAACGATCCGTACAAGCACCGACTCCTCATGAGCATTGTGAAAGCAGCTATGGCAAAAGAGGCCTTAGGAAAGGAAGAGGCAATTCAAGTAGAGCAAGATGCGACTCCCTCCACCACTCATACCCCTGCGCCTGCCCCGGAGCCCCCCACCACTGGTCCTCCTAAGTCGGGACCGGACTATTTACCGACCAACACTCCCCCCCCCACGGGTGGTATTCCAACCCCGGCCCCGCCTCAAAACAAGGAGACTAATATCACTTCAATACCGGACGAGCCTCGAAGGTCGCGCAGACTGATGCAAGCTGCTATGAGCGCTCGTGACATTGAATTGCTAAGGCGTGGTGACAAACGAGCTCAAAAAATAGCCAAGGCGTTAGCGGCACTCAGCTAAAGGAGTAGATGACCGGTGCTCGTGTTTGAGTGAGGTCGACATTGCCCTTGTTAACTCGAGCTTTCTTCTGCAGTCCAAGCAGACCCAACCCGTCAAACGGTCGTGCCGCTTGGCTACTCCGATCGTGCATTGGCATCATGCCTCGCCCTTCGATCGGGCGGAGGACCGCATCTTGTGTCACACTACGTATCGGTAACGATCTTAAGTGTGGCCTTATAGCTTCTGAGTTACCAATTGAGGCTTGTTGAGACACCATTCGTGGCTTCAATCCCTGAATGCCTACATACTTGGTTCTTAAAGGAGTGGTATATAGCGGAAGTCGTTCGTCTCTACCGGCTGGTCGCATCTGCTTGATGTTGGTAAACTTGCCGATGAGTGGGTCCTTTGGTGGTTTCATTATATATTTACTACTAGATAAAACAATGACTTTATGACACATTTCGTGGCAAGGGAGCGTTACTAGTGCGCCACGGCAAGAGACAGACCTTGCCCTAATCTAACTTCCTGCGTACAACACGCTACGACAAAACAATTGACGGATTCTCCTGCTGGAATATTGAGTCCAGTGAATTTCAACTCCATCTGGCTGGAGACGCCTCGAGAATCTAAACCTGTTTGACATTGGATACCCTCATCGGGCATGTTCAACAACAGAGTATAGACGCCCATACTATGGTTGAACATCTGTCTGGAATTCACTAGGTGTCCTGTATTCGTCTCGGCCAAGTTGTTTGCGTAGGCGAGATCAAACGCTGCATCAGACACACCCGCCAAGTACTGGTTGTGTGCTACTCCATTCACTACCCACTGATACCGCAAGGTACCATCTCGATCGGTTGCAGAATCGTATGTTGGGTATCTAAAATAATTTGCTACCATGGCATCATTCAACACTGCTCCTTCGATTTCATGTGCATCTTGGTGTCTTGATGCGTAGTTGTCGTTTCGAAGCACAGCGTGAATCTTGTCAATCGAACCCGAGCTGAGGGCAAACCTCATATTCGCCGACGTGGTGTTTATGCCACTCATTCCGAAAGTGTAGTACTCCTTCATGAGTAAACTTACATAGCCTTGTTCATTAAGACGCTTGCGTAGCAAATCGCCATACAGCTGATCTACGCTAATAGTATCCACAGTAGCATACAGATTACGTATAGAGTAAGTAAGTGGGTACTGCAAAAGAAGGGCGTCCTCGTTAGCCGTCAAACCAGCACCAAGGCCGTTTTGATCGCCACGCGCGACTAGGATTTCATTTCCAGCCCATGTAAGTTGCACCTGGAGCGAGCCAAGAATGGATGTATCCAAGTAGCGCACGCTCGCCTGGCTGAACAGTCCCAGAAACTGGTACCAAACCATCGTGACAGCATCGGCTGCTGGAGTGTCGTCGATAGTCGAAAATCCGAGGAGGCGGTCTGTACTGAGGTCACGATCACGGCTAGTCGAGCCGATCTTAAGGACACGTGCAATAGTATTAAATTCGTTCGCGCCTTGACTAAGCTGCGTTCCATTCGCGCTCACAGTCATGCGATGGATCAGGCTAGCGCTATCGCCTGGGAGCTTGCCTGTGACGGTATCGACTCCGTTACTAGTCCCTGTTGTTTCGACATCTGCATGAATTTTGAAACTATGTAGGTCAATCAACGAGGCGCTTGGTAACACAAACGTTGCGTTTTGATTGGGTCCAGACGTGTCTGAGCCACTAGGCATAACTTTGAACCGGTTTCTGCTAAAAGTTGATAGACGATCAGCAGCCATCCTTAAACCTCTGGGTATGTAAGTAGAACCACCTTCCATATATGTTGTGCAAAGATAATTTATTACGAGACGTCATCCTACTAATCTAAGGGTGTGATCGCATTCTTGTAATTTCCGGTAAAGGGAGGGTTCAATAGTTTAGGAGGTAGTGGGTCGGGCACGATCGCATCCCACCGGATGGTCAGGTGAAACGGCAAAGAGAGTCGTGTGGCATGGGGTGGCAACAAGCTTGCTAAGGGACGTCCATGCACGTCTGTTATATAAAACTGAAGGTTATCTAGGTGTTGTGAACTGGGGTAATACTGAAAGTGATCTCCACCGGGGTCCTCAAAGGAGATCAAGTCTACAGTGTGGTCCACCGGTACGCGTGCCACTATGTTGGTGCCCATGAGGCGATTCTGATCCGGCACTCCTAACTCAAAGTTGGTCGTTTGGTATGCATGCGCCTGTAAAGGGGTGCGTAGAAGCAAAGCGTCCGTGGTGTTCAGGCGAGGAGGGATCAAAGAAGTGTGCTGCACGTCACCAAGAACGTAACCAAATGCATTTACCATACGTGTTGTGCTTGCAATGCATCCTAAAATCTCATGGGTGTTTTGATGAAACTGCTGTTGTGTGATTCCTGGTGGAGTTGGAAATGCTGATGCGTAGAAGCTCACAAAATAGCCGTCTGGATCTATAGGTGTAACTTGGTCCGCCATCAATGTACCCGGTTCTATGGTGAATCTGCGGAGTACTCCATCGTATTGTACGTCTGCAAAGTCAAACGTGTTTGCGTTCAGGCCTGCAGCAATCGCAGCGGCCAGAGTTACATAATCTTCGTAAGTGCCCTCTGGTATTTGGATCGGAGAGTAGGCGTCAGCTAGGGGAGAATACCAAAAGAACCATTTGTTACTTGGATTAATCGTGTTAAAATACAGCGGCATTTCGAAACTTTGAATCGTGAGTCTTTGCATCTCTCCAGGGTGGATTCTAAACTGTTCAGAGGGGACTGACACTCGTATCCGTCCTAGGCCATCCGCATTTGTTTCCGAATTCAGGTAAATGTAATTAGTTCGCGTGGTCTTGCCGAGGCTCATCTTCTTCTAACATACCAAGATTATTTGTTTTGTATGCCCACACAAGCGTTTCCGCTTGCATTTGATCGAGGCGTGGATACTCTTTCAATAGAGTCTTAATCAGAGCTTTGTCCTCTGCATCGAGCGGTCGTGCAGCTTCTTCGTCCATTAGAAGTTACAAAGATAATTTACTAACTTTTTATAACGGTTTATTCTATATGCAAGGCATTGTTTCAGGAGATCCACGTGTGTTTGCAAAACGGAATTACCAAAGACTCAGACATCCAACACCTGACCTTGAAGCACCAAATGACACCCATGTTAGAGGAAGCTTTCTAGCAAATGCATCATATACTTACCTGAATGAAGGGCAGACTGAGGCAAGTAACTACCTAGCTAGTGAGGGCTTTCTAATGGACTCAGAGTTATCCACAAATGTTGGTGTGGTTGCCACGAAAGATGGCAAAGCGTACGTAGGATTTCGAGGTGCCCAAAGCCAGGCGGAGAACCCTGCTGAGCATGCGATGAGTCAACGGGATATCACAAACGTCAAGCGTGTCCTCGGAGGCAAGCGCGTACATTCTGATGGTATGTATGACCTGATTGCAGCTGTTGAAAGTAAACATGGTGGGATCGAGGGTGTTTACGGATACTCTTTAGGAGGCCAACGAGTAGTCGAAATGGCGCATGCTGGTGTGCTAGACAGTGTGAGCGAGGTGTCCATCGTGAATCCTTTATTGGGGCCCCGTGAAATTGCACGTGGAGTGCCAAAATTTGTGGATATTGGTCGCACGATTGAGGACTTTGCCTCCGGCCCGGCCCTCTCCCTGGCTCTACAAAAAAGAACAATCAGTCCCAAGCAAGTGACCACCGTCCGAGGTATTGATGGCTCAGGCTCACACAATTTGGACCATTTTTTTCCAGGGGGTGAACGTGGTGAGACTGTGGAACAACGCATGCTAAGCAATCCCGCAACTAGGGACGAAGCGTTACGTGTATTACAAGGTGAGCACACAGGCCTCAAAGGGGCAGGCATAAACTTGGCTTCTGTTTTAGCCGCAGATCGCATCGTGAACGCCATCGCTCCGAAGCAGAAACCCGTAGCGAAGGAGGTGGAGACGGGCATGCTAGGAGGAGCCCTGACGGGCATTGGGAAAGAAGCACTCAAGAATTCTTCAAGTATCAAGGCGGCCGCGCGTGCTACTGCACGAGGAGTGCTCACTGGCAGCACGGTAGTTAAGGGTGCTGGGACAGTACTAGCGGGAGCCGCAGTTGAGATTCCAGGGGCGGCCGCGGGTATCGTGGCAGGGGCGGAGACAACGAGAGCGCTAAGGAACAAATTAGACGATTGGGATCCTAACAACAATACACTCGAAGAGGAAGCCAAAGACGAACTTGCTGATGTCATCGGAGGAGCTGTAGGTGGTGTAGCCGCAGCCATAGCTACGGATGCCGTGGTCGCCACGGCCGGGGTAGCAGCAGCACTTGTGACTGGAACTGAAATCGGAGCAGCTTTTGGATCACTTGGAGGGCCAGTCGGATGGGTGGCGGGAGCCGCCGGAGGAGCTGTCGTTGGTCTGGGAATTTGGGCGATATCTTCCATATTTGGTGGTTAATTATGCCTTCAAACTCGCGCACCCACCGCTTGCGCTCCATTCGCAATCAACACCCCTTGAGCGATGTTTCCATTTAGTTGCATGCCATGTGGAGGAACAGCTACCCCCATGGCGATCGGAGGTGTAATGATGGCGGCCGGGTATGATGGTCTGGACTTATGCGATTCATCGTGACGAATGGTATGAGAAGCTGCCTTGTGTGCACGTGGTTTGCTTTTGCTAGCCGATCGAAACTGTGGTAGCGGTTCAATCATTTTATGTCCCACGTCCACCTTCGCCTTAGGCCTGAGCTTGGTCAAGTACTGTTGTCGCTTTTTTAGCACGGATACATCAGTGTTGTTCAGCATGGTATAATGTGTAGCTAGAAAAATGTTGCATTATAGTAGAATATGCACACTGTGCAAGAGTCCTACTTACACAAGTACAGCATAGTTCCACCAAAACACTCTTCCGGTGAGTGCTTCGACACACCCGAAGATTTACCGCGACTCCCGTTCGGCACAGGAATAGCCTGTGCAAAAAGCGGTGGAGGCAAGACCACCGCAGTGGTCAATTTTGCTGAGTGCATGGACTTCGATAGGGTGTTCTGGATTGGACATACTATTAAATCCAATAAGCCCCTGCTAGATCGACTTGGCAATCGGCTAAGGAAAGAGGACATCTTTGAAGATCTTGACTCTCCAGATATCATTGACGAGCTGCGCAAGCGTGTGGAACAAGAGGCAAAAGATTTAGAACAGTGGGAGAAGGAGATGGCACGATACAATGCGATGATGACGATCATTAAATCACCAAATGCTCTGTTCACACCTAGTGACGAAGAAATGGCTTTCTTCAATGGTCAAGACTTTCTGCCTCCTGTACATAGATGGGGAGGAAGGCGTGCAAAGCTAATTGCTGTTTTTGACGATGCGCTCGGTAGCACTTTGTTCAGCAAACCTCGTAAGCTTAACGCTCTCGCGACATTTAGCCGTCATCTTGGAGCTTTCGAAGACGGTCGACCAGCAATAGGGTTGAATTTGTTCTTTCTCGTGCAGAGTCTAAAAGCCCAAGTTGGTGGCCTCACAAAAGTCATAAGAAACCAAACGAAGCTATGGTTGATTTGGAAAACCCACTCGAAAAAGGAGTTGGAAGACTTAAGAGAAGCAGTGGCGGGCGAAGTGCCTGCCAAGGTGTTCGACCAGGTCATCAAGCAAGCACATCGAGAGCCACACGACTTTCTCTTAATTGACCTTCAATGGAAACCAGGCGTACACGCCTCCCCCTTCAGAAGAAATTATGACACATACCTCGTACCGTCCAAGATGCCTAAGAAGTTAACCGAGTCACACACTTAGTGTCTTCCCCGAAGAAAGCATAGTGTTGTTGGGTGCTGTTTATCTTCACTCCTATGCCAATCTTATCTCCAAAAAGATTGGTAATGGTTACCACTCCCGCTTGCTCAGTTAGGTCATACTCATGAGAAGTGACACACACATAATCACCAACTTTAAATGACATTATATATTATTTCTATAATATAAATTTTATAGAAGTATAGAAACATGGCAAGCGACAATGAAGCGCAAGAAGAAATCCCAATCGAGGAGGTGGTCGTGACGAAACCAAAACGGGAACGCAGTCAGGCACAGAAGGAACAGTTTGAAAAGGCTCGTCAACGTGCATACGAGCTCAGGAATGAGCGACAAACTGAGAAACGCAAGGAGCGAACTGCTACAAAAGCATTGATTCAGGCCTACGCAGAAGGGAAGCTCGATAAGCTCGATCGACAGGAGAAGATCGTTAGGGAGGCGGAGCCCGAGGAAATCGAAGCAGATTTAACCCCCGCCCCGCCACCGGCACCCGCCCCGGCACCAGCTAAGAAGAAAGCCATTACACGCAGGCGCATCATGGTGGTTGAACAAACTTCAAGTGATTCTTCAGACGAGTCGGAGACTGAAATCATACTACCGCCTAAGAAGAAGAGATCGAAGCAACCCGAGCCGGATGTTGAGCCAGATGACGGGTTGGGAGCATACATGCAGAGGATGTTCAACCTATAGTCATTTTTCTATAAACTGATACAAAATGCCACGTACCAGAAGGCAAGTAGACGAATTACAATCCGAATCTGAGTCCGATGATGATGAAGCTTACCAGGTGACTGTCAAGTACCTACCTTCAGTTCAGCCCCTGCTTGCAAAACAGTGGGGTGCTGACCAGTGGTTTGATATGTGCAAGGCTACCGGTAAGACACAAGAGTGTTCTATTTGCCTGGAATCTTGTTTGGAGTGCAAAATGTGCCTTGCCGTGCTGGTCCCTTGCATGCACACAGTACATTACCGGTGTCTTTTCTCGATGGATCATCCAGAGTGCCCCATATGTCGCCCGTCCAATACGACCAGTACATAGAGCGATAGAATATATCTATAGGAAGTATAGAAGAATGCCGCTTCAGCTCGGTCATCGGGTCCAATGTGGATTTTTGACAGCTAAAGAGAGAATCGAATGTATGTCTCTGGAGACCAATGCACTCGCAACTAATTCACTGTCACTTGCAACATTACAGCTAAATTCGCTCGAAGTCGACACACTTGGGTCGGTTCTGCACCCAGTACACACCATCCACCGTGCTTCTACCGACGTTTTCCAAAACGATCTTCGTTTCATTGAAGAGAAATCACGCGAGACTAGGGCTGCGATTCGCACCGATGGACACCTTGCAATCTGCAAAGACCTCGATTTGTTTGACGGTACTAACTTAGAGACAGCCACCAAAAGATGGTCTGTAGGTGTCAGTGCAAGGGGTGACTTCGTTGTCAGAGACGAGGTGACTGGTCGCGCTGCTCTCACGTTGTTTCAAGAAGGCGGTATGGACCTAGATTCAGAAACCCAGTTAGACACAGGAATTGTATTTGTAACCACCCAAGCATTCGAATCGTATCGTGTTTCTGTAGAGCTAGCACAAAATTCGCTCGTCAGCCAGGTGCAAGACTTTATTGATAGTGGTGGTGGCGGGGGAACTTCGTCAGAAGTACAAGCTAAAGTTCTACAGCTAGAAGAGTTGACCGTAAGGGCCAAGATCGAAAACATAGCAGACAAGCTGCGAATCGCTCAACAAGCGCAAGTCCTTCGATGGGATGGTACTGTTATAAAAATGTTACCCCTTGCTGATCTGTTCAGTGGCTTTGTCAGTCATGAGTTGGAAAATCAATTAACAGAACTAGAAACGCAGCTTGTTGCATTGCAAAACACAAAGCTAATTCGTCTCGAGGGGGGGGCTTTCCGATTGGGATCGTACCTTCCCGCTAGTACAGAAACAACAGATGATAACGTAATTGACCGTGTTACGGCACTGGAACACTTGATTGCAAGAATTGACACACAACCCGTCATGAGATTTGATGCGCTGGCAAATGAAGTGAATGCCGGGGTAATAGAAACAGACCCTTTCAATACACTTGAGCTACAACTATCTGTTGCGATCGCAAACAACCCGGGGGTGCCAGGTGAAAAGGGCGAGACTGGGAGTACAGGAAGTACAGGTGAACAAGGGCCGCAGGGGGTGCCAGGTGAAAAGGGCGAGACTGGGAGTACAGGAAGTACAGGTGAACAAGGGCCGCAGGGGGTGCCAGGTGAAAAGGGCGAGACTGGGAGTACAGGAAGTAC
>Ga0209716_1002520_pt1 | contig 11957 bp, 32 predicted proteins | sample COGITO_mtgs_1205_FD_184811 | JGI IMG/M metagenome (GOLD analysis project Ga0209716, IMG submission 184811) | Pelagic marine microbial communities from North Sea - COGITO_mtgs_120531 (SPAdes) (version 2) | ecosystem: Environmental > Aquatic > Marine > Epipelagic ...
ATCCTGTTTTGCCTGCTGGTATGGTATAGATAGCCATTAGTGTTTGATTCAGTTGGGGTCGGATACATACTACCACTACACCGCCTTTTAATACTGAAAGTTTTCCAACATTATTGCCTGTACTTCCTGCGGCACCTACATAAGCACGATATACTCTTTTGAAACTAACTGTGCCTACTACTGGCGTTATACCATTAATTAAAATTGTTTCTGTGACAACATTGTAGTCGTTGTCCAGTCCTTCTATTACAATATTGTAAGCACCTGTTCCTGTGCTGTTAACATCATCAGTGCTATCGCTTACAACACTGAGTGTGCCTGCTGTGTCAAAACTTGCCCACGGATAAACTGTATCGTCAACATCCCATACTGTGCCAAATTGGTCAGAAGCGGCTTCAACAATCTGTCCAAACTTGTGGATGTAACTGTGATCAGCACTATTGTAGCCTGAGGCTACCATTTGTCTTAGATTGTAATGCTTTCTATTAGCCATTAACTAGCCCAAGGTCTGCCTTGCTTGAGGCCGCCTGTATTTGCATTGTCAATAAGACTGTTGTCTGCCGCATACTTAGTAGGCAGTTGATTGATGTCTGCTGTAGTGTCAGCATAGCGTCCTGGCTCTACCACATTACGAGCCGTCCTATCCGCATTGGCCTGAGCAAGTTTTGCTTCTTGTCTTAGTTTCTTGTTTGCAAGTGTTGATATTCCGTTAGCTGCCATATTAATACTCCTGCTGATCCGGATATTGGCTAGGATCTTTTACTCTAATATCATGTGGATGCTTTGGACCGTTTAGACTTCCGTTAGGCTCCATTGCTTCCGGACTGGTAGGATTACTTAGCATAGCCACAATTTGTTTAAATCTACTTGTTGGTTCGTCGTCTTGATATTGAACTTCTAGTTCAGGTTGTTGTTGTTTTTCATCTGCATCGATTAATTCTAATACAGCTCTAATAATATCTTGTGCTCGCATTTAATCCTCCTGTGTAGTATTTAGCTTAAATAGCATATGATAGATAAAAAACCATTTGAACAAGTAATTACATCTCTTAAACAAGATGGAAATTATCGAGTTTTCAACGATATTGTAAGAGAACGGGGTGACTTCCCTGAAGCTATCTGGTACGGACCATACAATATTAAGAACATAGTTAACTGGTGTTCAAATGACTATCTAGGCATGGGTCAACACAAAGTTGTGATTGATGCTATGCACACTGCCCTTGACCAAACAGGTAGCGGCTCGGGCGGTACAAGAAACATTGGCGGAACATCGCATTACCACGTAGCACTAGAGTTTGAGTTATCTAAATTGCATAGCAAAGAAGCGGCTTTATTGTTTACGTCTGCGTATGTAGCCAATGAATGGTCACTAGTCGCTTTAAGCAAGATCATTCCCAACATTGTGTTTTTGAGTGATTCGAACAATCATGCAAGCCTCATACAAGGTATCCGACACAGTGGTGCTGACAAACTAGTATGGCAGCACAATGATATGAGCGATTTAGAGGAAAAGCTGAGTCAAGTAACCGCCCGAGGACAAATCCCTTGCATAGTCTTTGAATCCGTGTATAGCATGGATGGCGATGTGTCTCCAGCTTTGAAGATCTGCGATTTAGCAGACGCCTATAGTGCTATTACTTACATCGACGAAGTTCATGCAGTAGGGTTGTATGGAGAGCATGGAGCAGGGTACCTAGAACATCTAGGTATTCAAGATCGTGTAGATATAGTTAACGGTACATTGGGTAAGGCCTACGGAGTGCAAGGTGGGTACATAGCTGGAAATGGGGTAGTCATAGACGCAATCAGATCAGTAGCCAGTGGGTTTATATTCACCACCAGTATGAGTCCTGTACTCTGTGCTGGTGCCTTAGCCTCCATTAAGTATCTTAAGGATCATAATAGTTTAAGAGTACAACATCAAGAACGTGCTAGTAAACTTAAAACCATGCTATCTAATGCGAACATAGAAGTTTTTGACGGTGCTTGCACTCATATTGTTCCAGTAATGGTACGTGATGCAGTTAAGTGCAAACAAATGAGTGATGTATTGCTAAATGAGTACGGCATATACATTCAACCAATCAACTACCCTACGGTAGCTGTAGGAGAAGAGCGTTTACGCATCGCGCCAACTCCATTACACACAGATGCAATGATGCACAACCTTGTTGATGCATTGAGGAAGGTAACTTAATGAATAAAGTTAAAAAATATATATGGTTAGTGTTAGGATTTTTATCACTTGGAATGGCTTACGTAGGAGTTATTGTACCTGGTATTCCATTTAGTGTCTTTTTGGTATTTGCAGCATATTGTTTTGCAAAGAGTTCACCGAGGATGCACGCCTGGATTTATAATCACAAATACTTCGGACCGTTCCTAACTAACTGGGTACAGAAAAGAGTATTCCCTACTAAAGGCAAGTATGCGATGGTGATAGTAATGTCGTCCTCGTTAGCGTTCCTTTGGTTCTCTACAGGCAACATCAAAGCTGTATTATGGAGCGGGTTATTCATGGCACTTGTCGCTCTATGGGCATGGCGCTACCCCGGGACTGTTGAAGAACACGCTAAGAGAACTAAACTAGGTAAGAAGATAGGTTGGTTTAAGTAAGACCCCGCTGTTAGAGATAGGCCGTCCAGCTAGGATGAGCAACATTCATTTCTAATTGTTTACGATTGTTTACTAACTCATAATAATCAGGCGCATATGGAACTTTAATTGGTTTCATATGTGTTTTATTACCTTTAGCAGTATTGCATGGTCCACACGCCGCAACAATATTATTCCATCTAGTCTTACCTCCTAGAGAGATAGGTACTACATGATCTAAAGTTAAGTTGTGTTTGGTATAAGGAGTGTTACAGTATTGACAAGTGTACAAGTCTCGTACATAAAGATTAGATTTAGAAAAGCGTGGCTTTTGCCGTCGCCTTTGCATTTTCTTGAGCATCATTACCGCAGGTACTTTTGTTTCCCATGACGCCGATCTTACCATCCAATCATCATACCATTCTAATACTGTAACTTTATCAAGCCATAGATACGTTATGGCTTCTTTCCACCTAATAGCGGACAATGGTAGATATGACACTGGTTGTGCATCTGCGTTTAATAACAAGGTGTGTCCCAAGTTATAATCCTCTTCTATATAATTTATATGCCTGTTAAGCCGTTCATTCCAATACACAATGCCTGTTGGCCAACATCGAAGTAGCCATTACCTTTACCAACTTCTTCGCTAAGTCTTTCTCTTGCCTGAAAACATTCTGTCATCGTGTCGTGAATGGTTACTGTTTCAGCATATGGTATTGCATCATACAAGTAAATGAAAACTAATACCCACATCAGCTTTTATCTTTTTTTTGATCGTATGGTTGTGGTCCACTATAGGGTGCAAAGTTTTGACCGTTGGCAACCATGCAAGCCATTCCATCACCATAAACCATAATATGTGACCAAGTTCCTGTGTCTTGATTTACAAAGAAGAATGAACCACCTTTGAACGGTTGACCTGATGGTGCAGAAAATTGAATGCCGTCACCTGTAAACAACATTTCTTCACCATACTTTTTGATAGTATCAAACATTTTATCAAATACATCGCAAGGTTGTTGTGTTAAAAACATTTTTGCAGTTTGTTGTTGTGCTAATACAGGCCCCGCTGTTAGACCTATTGCAAAAAACAAAATTGTAATAAGTCTAATCATTGTTTTCTCCGTTACCTGACTACATATCTTAACAAGTTTTCTGCAATCATTTCATTTATTTTATTATTTAGTAAGTACCAATCTTTGGAATGTTCTTTTGTTTTCTTTAGTTCTACTTGTAAAGACTTTAGAACCAACTGTCTATTGCTGTCATTGTACATTGTTCTAATGCCTTTTCCCATTGCTGTTCTTTATCGTATCTAAATATTGTAGCACGGTCACCTGGATATGTCAACCATCCATTGAAACTTTGATAAGGAAATGTGCCATTTATTTCCGCATCTAATTGACCCGGAGCCCATCCTGCCATACCTGTATAGATACGCCAATATCTTGGCTCGTTTCCTGTTATCATTTTTTCTAGCATAAACTCATCACTGCTAACTGCTAGGCCCCGCTGTAGCACATAGGTATTCGAGCTATACCATTCGTCATCATGTATCATCGTGATGGCTTGCGGGTTTACTGGGCCTGCACACCTTACCATATCTTTAGGACTGTAATTAGTTTCATGGCCTTTTAGTGCAAAGAACTTATTGACAGGGAAGTCTGAGGGTTTGTTGACCACTAGGCCAATGGTACCTGCTTCGCTGTCCTCAACGATAAGAACCACCGACCTTGTGAACATTCTATCTCTTAGATTTGGATGTGCTACAAGAATTTGGCCTTTGCGACCTTGATAATTTGACATTACGAGTAATCCGGTAACGGTCCGCCATGAGATTTACCTTTGATTTTCTTGCCACCAACGGTAACTCTTTTCTTACCAATCTTATGTGATTTCTTTCCAGAACGTGTTCTTAGACCTTGACTCTTGCAACTTGCTAGAGCTGAAGCTCCTAATTTACTGTTAGGTTTTGAACTACGACAAAGCTCTTTAGAAGCTTGCCATTCGTCCATTTCGGATTCTGTTAATAATATGTCATCTACCTTCATACTATATTTATCACCTGTACCTATCTGCAGGGTTTTGTCCGGGCTCCTTAAATGTATTGTCACTCAGTCTAAATGTTAGAACCTTTCGCGGTCCTTTGGTTGTGTTTATCTTTACTTCTCCTGTTTTCTCATGAAATTCTATCTTTGTGATAGTGGCAGGCTCATTTTTTTGCCCCACCAGAATAGTTTGGCCTAATTCTAGATTTAGGCTGATATTTCTCAATGTCATTGGAATTCTCCTTTAGATGAGTGACTCGAAGTCCTCATTGTATTTATTTTACCAAAAATGGTTGACAGTAGGAAAGACGATGTTATTATAAAGCATAGGCAACGGAGAAACGACATGGCAAAGAACGTTAGACGTCCTCAAGCACCTAAACCTAGAAACTGGCTTGCAGAGCAGGTTCGAGATCCAAATGGCGCATTTCGGCCAAAGTCAATCAAAAATAAAATTAAGAATCGTCGTATTAAGCATCCAAAAAAGGTTGACTTATGTGACGAGTGAGACTATACTATATAAGTAGATTAAATAAAACAGAGGGCAACATGAAAAATCTAAAAACATATGTAGATCAAATCAACGGCTGGAACGCAATATTTGGCAGCCCAGCTTTAGACTTATCAAACGATATGGACCGCATCCAAATCGCAAAACGGATTGACAGTGACTTGTCTCCAGAGAATTTACATTGCGATGGCGAAATATCACAGGCGCAGGCAATGAAGAAATTGCGGAATCTAAATAAAGTGGCAGCAGAGCTGTTGAAGCTAGATCCTAGCGTAGAAAATTACTTAGGCGAATACTATCCGGAGGCAGTTTAATGTTTTACATTTATGAAAAGACCAGCACGTTCATTATGGGCAAGATGGATCAGCGCACAGGTATGGTTCGTCCAGACCATCGTCAGTGCTATAAGACCATGGCAGCGGCTAAGGCAGCTCTTACTAAGATGAGCAAAAGATACAGAGCGGACCTGCTTGAGACTGTGAATGATCCCGTGTTCCGTTATGGTATAGCAGAGGCTGAGTACTTCCACGAGATCATTGAGAAGGGCGTTATGAAGCGCAACATGATGAACGGCAACGATTATTTTGAAACTGTGAACACTCCCAACTATATGTCACCCAGCTCAGAAACCTATTGGAGTATGTGATGTTGGTATATTGTGATTACATTGCGAGTCGTGTGAAAACACTCTTAGATCGCGAGATTGGCGACAACGATACAATGATGAAAGCGACAGGTCCAGTCAACATGGACCTGCACCCAACCAAAGGTTATTTTATGTCTACAAAAAAGACAATGGGCGTGACTGACATCAACGGAAAAAATTATATGATAACCATTGAGGAAATTGATTAATGCCTAAAGAACCAACGACATCATCCGAGCAGAGCCTAATTGACGAATGGCTTGCTAAAGGAAATGAAATTACCATCTGTGAACCTATGGCAGAAACCGACCCTGAACTAATGGCGACAATGACCATGTGGGGAAGGGGCAAGAAGAAAAAGGCAACACCACCAAAGAAACCTGCCAAAAAAGGTTGACATCCTAGCGATAGATGTTATTATGTATGAGTAGATAGAAACAAAGACAGAGGGTTACAAAATGGCTTATATTTCCACTCCAGAGGTTCGTGCAATTCGTCAGCAATTGAAAGAGGCTTTTCCACAGTTAAAGTTCGGCGTTCGTAAGCAACATCATTCATCCGTAGACATTACTATTAAGGCAGGCACTGTAGACTTCAGTGACATTACAGATGAGCAGGGACACGCTCAAATCAATCAGTACCACTTGAATCGCACAGGACGTCATCAAAAGATGTTCGAAAAGATGCTAAAGATCATCCACACTGCACCGGCTTCTGTTCCAGGAGGCCGTGCTTGGTTTGACGATTCAGATTCAATGACAGATTATTTCCACACTGCCTTCTACTATAGCATTTCAGTAGGTAGCTGGTGCGACTCTTATACTTGCTCTAAGCCTAAGCCTAAGAAGGTCGCTCGTAAGCCTAAGGCAATTAAACTACCTAAGCAGGCAACGATTAGTGACGCCGCAGAGAGCGTGGCTCGTATGAGCGCAAAAGAACAAGACAAGTTCGTAGAGGACATTGTCAGTCGTTATCCTAACCTAGCAGACACGCTGATGACCAAGCTCGGATACGGTCTTTTAGAAACGCAATAACACCAAAAGAGGTTGACATCTACTTGAGAGATGTTATTATATATGAGTAGGCAGACATTAGAGGGGTTAGACAATGGCAACAGATTTGAAATCACACGCACAGGGCGTATCATTGACTCGTTTCGCAAACGGCGGTCAAGGCACCAGCGTACAGGTTACAATGCGTAAAGAGCGACCTGTAGGTACAGAGTTCTTTGATCACTTGCAATTGACACGAGCACAGGCCGCGGCATTGGCCGCAGACTTGATGGACTTTGCACAAGGTAGAGAAGTAGAGGAGCTGTCATAATGACCCATACCTTTTTTGAAAAGAATAATAATTTTATTGTCGAAGAAAATACTGATATCGATCAGTTCATCGTAGAGATTGCGTTCGCACCAGACGACACCCAATTGGATCTGTTGTTTGATACAGAAGCAGACTACTATCCGGAACTGATTGAGAACTTGGATTCGGGCTTTTGGCAGCACATGATCTGTCGTGTCCAAGCCAAATACGATGGCAAGGTAATGGGCGAAAGCTACCTAGGATCAATTGTCGCAGAGAGCCCTGAGAAGTGGTTAGCTGAAGATGAAGCCAACGGTGATCGAAGCCATCCTATCAACGACATGATTGATGAAGCTATTGACCAAGCTCGTACCGAAGCACTTCGTATGCTAGAGATCCTAAAAGAAGATTTCTTAAATGATTAAGATAGGATTTCAAATTGCGGTTGTTTGTGCTGTTCTTGCTGTAATTCTTGCTCTTTCTGTTCAGATGTTAAATTAAGTTACCAAAAGTGGTTGACATCTACCCTAAAGGTGTTATTATATAAGAGTAGATAGAAACGCAATTGGAGGGCTCCATGCAAAATATTTGGTTTGAAGACGTAGACGCTGAAACATTGGCTGATGAGGCACTCCTCGAAGAAATGGATTATTTCAGGGCCTACGGTGACGCCTGTGGTTTTAGGACGGTTTGGTCTATGCTAGAAGACGGCATTCGAATGGAGAACGAACATCCATTCAAATTGCCAATGACAATTCGCAATCGTTGCGAGGCTTGGGGCTACGATACAGAAGTCCAAGTTATCGGTAAACGCTGGGCAGACATTTGGCAGGCATGTGATGCTGCCATTCGCAATGCTAAGAACAGCAACGGTGATCCAGATCACCATATTTTCATTGAAGACTTAGAAGCAATAGGTGAAGGAGTTTTTGAACTTGTCACAGGATCCTAAATACAACGAGAAAGCCGTTGAGCAAGAGATTAAGAAAGATCCTCGCATCAAAGGCAAAGAAGCAAAATTGATTCACGCTCTGCTCAAAGGGAGAGGCTAGATGGCATATTACACCTACACCAAAGATCCAATCGGATGCTTCGTAGAGAAAGACACCGGCAATTATTTTGAATATTCACTCAATGATGAGCCGCTGAACAGTCATTTAGGCGAAGACTTTCCGCACAAGGTATGGGTAGGTGGCGGTGGTGTCTGCGGCATGACTGGCTGGCGTTTCGCCACAGTAAAGAAGACAGTGGCTGTGGTCGTTGTAGATGAAGACGAGTTTGGCTTGCCTGTCACAGAAAAATGGCACCTCAAAAAGAATAAGGTATATGTCCAATGAAACTGTCCTTTGATAATCTAAAATTCACTGAAGTTAGGCCTAACCACTTTCAGGCAATCCATCAGTTTGGACAATACGAATTGAGCGTGATACTGGAAGAACGAAAGACACGGTACGAAGTCGCTATCTTTAAAGACGACAAGTTCGTCCAGCTACCTGGCATTCATCCCGATTACGGTAGAGAAGGCGCAGGTAGCGATGTGATACCTTATCTTTTGCCTGAGGACGTGACAGGAATTATGGCCAAGCTAGAATTCCTAGAAAGCTTCTCAAAAGAGGTTGACATCTACCCTAAAGATGTTATTGTATAAGAGTAGATAGGAAACATTGTAGGAGATTACAAAATGGCAACTCGTTCAACAATCGCAATGAAAACAGATGAAGGCAAGTTTCGGACAGTTTATTGTCATTGGGATGGGTATCCTTCCTATAATGGGGCAATGCTCAATCAGCATTACACAGATCCTGCAAAGATCAAATCACTTATTGACTTAGGATCAATTTCATCACTCAACGAAGAAGTAGGTGAAAAGCATCCGTTCGATAAAAACTACGAAACTCCAGAGCTTGATTTATTTGCTAACTGGACAACGGCTTATCACAGAGACCGCGGCGAAGAATGGTCACGTACGGCTCCTATGACATTCAACGACACTGAAGAGATGGTAGAGCTATGTGGACAAGAATATGCCTACGTTTGGAACGGTGACGACTGGTTGGTGCATGAGGTTGGAAACAACGACAGCAAAGGTTATCCTATCTTTGACTACGTTGAAACAGTTCTTGAGAAAGAAGCCGCGTAAGGTAACCAAAAGAGGTTGACATCTACTTGATAGATGTTATTATAGTAGAGTAAGTTAAAACAAAACGCAGAGGGCATTTGCAATGGATTACAGAGATTACGCAATCGAAATGGTTGAGAACGAGATGATCGATAGAGATTATCTTATTGGGGCACTTCTTAAATATATGTCGCAGGACGATGTACGAGACTGTCTAGAATCTAATGAACTGACTGAACAGTTCTTTATTGAAGGGGAGGTAGTATAATGCCAAATTGGTGCAGTAATTCATTGACCATCAAAGGTGATGCGTCTACACTCGTAGCTCTCAAAGAGATCATTGAATCAGATGGTGAAGGATTGTTAGAAGCGATTGCTCCTATAGGTGACTGGGAATATGGCAACGCTGTAGAGGCTTGGGGTACCAAGTGGGACGTGAGTTCAGAAGGACTTGAGTATACGGACCACGGTGACGGCACTGCTGAGATCACTGGTTGGTTCCAATCAGCTTGGGGTCCACCTATAGAGGCTTTTCAGAAGTTGGCTGACGACTGGGACTCATGCTACATCGAACTCCTATACGAAGAGAGCGGTATGTGCTTCGTAGGTTGTTGGGATTCAGAAGGCGCTGATGATCACTATGAGTATGGCGACTTCACCAGCGAGAACATCAAAGACAACATTCCTGAATACCTAGTAGAGCATTTCGCACTAGACGAACAGCTTGCAGAGTATGAAGAGGAAGAAGAAGAAGCCTAATCAATTCACTTGACATCTATCACAATGATGTTATTATAGTAGAGTAGATAGACATTAGAGGAGCATTAAAATGTCAAACACCGTAACAAAAGCCGTTGAAGCAATTTACAACCTACAGTCAAACGATGAGCTGAACGAAGCAATTGAAGCGATCAAACTCAAACGAACAGCTCTTGCACGTTCGGTCACACGCAAGCTAATGGTAGGAGACATAGTCAGCTTTGAAGAGCGCAAGGGCGCAACTGTTACAGGCACAGTGATGAAGGTTAATCCTAAGACTGTAGTAGTGCGTGACCGTAGCACAAACATACAGTGGAAAGTCACAGCGTCAATGGTAACTCCTTTGGCGATTGGAGCCTAACATGAGCAAGATCGGCAACTGGATTTTAGAAATGCAAGAAGATGCCGCTTGGAGTAGCCGAGAGGTGTTCGTTCGCAAGCATGGCGTGGCTCAAGCAGATGTATGGGAAGAGGTTCAACGTCAAATGGAAGAAGACGGCTACGACCATTACGAACTAGAGATGGACGACGGTGCCTAAGTTCACACAAAAATACATGAAGCCAGACTTTGAGTTTGCACGTGATCTATTTGAAGATGTCGTATGGACTCGTGCAAACTCAAAAGGCACGGGCTCTTACAACATCACACTAGAGCCCAAAGGCTTTACCTGTGACTGTCCGGGCTTTACCTTTCGTGGTAAATGCAAACACACTCTAAGCGTAAACAATCAAATCAAGGAGGCTGTTGATGGCCAAATCCCCCAATACCGATCCCTTTAATGGATATTCAACTTCGTGGACACAACCCTATCTGCCCACTAGCTATAATCCTTTTGATACGCCCAAGGCTAGAGTAGCAGGCGTGAATTCAGTCACAGAAGAAATGATTCGAATCACGGCTGTTGATAACATCGTAGATGAGATGTTGACATATCCACTTGCACTAGAGCTAATTACACGAGCAAAGGAAAAAAAATGACTCTAAGACTAAGCAAAGATTTCTCCACTCCCGGATCAAGGCAGACGTGGTGTGTGAGGCTAACCAACGGTGATGTTCTTCGCACTAGCTCACGTGAAGCCGCAGAACAGCTTCTAGACACAGAACCACTTGCACAACAGATTGAAGACAGTGCAGGCAAGGTTCTAGTCACACTCTCAGCACAAGGTGAACATGAGTGGCATCACGTAACAGATGAAGAACGTCTAGTTCTTAAGCCCAAGGCAATTAATGATGCAGGTTGAAATCACAGATGATCTAAAAGAAATGATCGAAGCCGCTCTCAATTGCATGATGGTGGTAGCAGATGCACAGATATCTGATGAAAGCGCGGCTGCACTAGAAATGATTGCAGAAGCTCTTGCAGATGAATTTGGCATTGAAAGAATCGACACAGAAGTCCTCGCAGGCAAAGATGAACATGGTAATGATGTGACTGTTATACGTGATGTCCAACCCAAACCCAAGTTTCGTATCATAGATGGATCTAAGCCGGATGTCGAGAACCCAGAGATCTAATCCTGTTAGAAGATATGTGAGTGTGAGAATAGATCAACTTCGCGAAGAACGATCAAAGAATGAAAACACAGAAGCTCATCTCGTGTTAGACAAAAGCATATATGAACTGAGCATAGTTCTAGATCTAATAGACCGTAAGGCCCCGCTGTTGTGACACAGCTGGCCCCGCTGTTAGTGAATAAATATCTTATGCAAGAATCAAACGAAAACAAAACTCCACCAGAAGATGATCCTATAGATGAAATCCCTGTAGTAGATCTAGGTAAATGGATTGAACTGCATCCTAAACCCTCAGACAAAGAATAGAACTGCTCTTGTAGTATAGTAGAAGTAGAGCTATCGTTAGAGTCACAGGCTTATAGTATAGTGATAGACTATAGTATAGACTTCAAGGTGTTATAGCGTATAGTAGAAGTAGACTACAGTGTAGAGAACAGTGTAGAGAATGTTTAAGA
>Ga0209716_1002531_pt1 | contig 11915 bp, 4 predicted proteins | sample COGITO_mtgs_1205_FD_184811 | JGI IMG/M metagenome (GOLD analysis project Ga0209716, IMG submission 184811) | Pelagic marine microbial communities from North Sea - COGITO_mtgs_120531 (SPAdes) (version 2) | ecosystem: Environmental > Aquatic > Marine > Epipelagic ...
AAGTATTTTTTGTACTACGTCTACCTGTGAAAATATTGACTTCAATCAAGATATTAGCTCTTGGGATGTGAGTAATGTTACTGACTTATCAAATTTGTTTATGAGCACTAATTTCAACCAAGACATTAGTAATTGGAATGTGAGTAATGTCATTGTTATAAGTAATATGTTTTATCAAGCTGAATCTTTCAACCAAGATATTAGTAATTGGGATATGGGTAATGTGGAATCTTTTGAGTATATGTTTTCTCAAACTGAATCTTTCAACCAAGATATAAGCAATTGGGATGTGAGTAATGCATATAGTCTTGCAAGCATGTTTAGAGGGGCTACTTCTTTCAATCAAGATTTAAGCTCTTGGAATGTCAGTAATGTTACTAACTGCGATTTTTTCAGTTCAGGAGCAACCGCTTATACATTACCTAAACCTAACTTTACTATAAACTGTAGGGAATAATAATGTCATCAGAAAGATTAATTAAAACAACAATTATGAAACACGTCAAACACCTCCTCTTCTTAAGTATCCTTTGTTCACTTGTATTGTTTACCAATTGTGGTGAAGACAGTGATGATCCTGTTGCGGATACTCCTACTAATACCACCGATGACAGCACAGATGATGATTCAACTACAGTATTAGATTCGGATGGAGACGGTGTTGCCGATGCTGATGATACTTGTGCTGATACACCTAGTGGTGAAACTGTAGATAGTAGTGGTTGTTCAGATTCTCAGAAAGATACTGATGGAGATGGGGTAAGCGATGATTTAGACACTTGTGCTGATACTGCTGAAGGTACTACAGTGGATGAAAATGGTTGCGCAGTAACCTTTTTATACCTAGACGAAAATGGGGTTACAATAAAAGCGACAGAGTATGCTGTGATAGGTGAAAGTTACGAATTGGATGGTGTCGGTTATTTGGTTGTAGATTCAACGATGCTTTATAATATGGTAGTAGAAGAGGAAGATGTTACAAAAGTGGTGACATCTAATGTAAGTAATATGTCTACTTTATTTCCACATGTTAGAGATGGGGTTCTTATGGAAACACCAATGCCTTTTAATCAAGATATTAGTAGTTGGGACGTTAGCAATGTCACGAATATGACACAAATGTTTTATTCTGCTTCCTCTTTCAACCAAGACATTGGTTCTTGGGATGTTAGTAATGTGACAGATATGAGCGTAATGTTTTGGGGTGCAGATTCTTTCAACCAAGATATTGGTGATTGGGATGTGAGTAATGTGACAGATATGTATTTTATTTTTTCTACCCGTTCTTTCAATCAAGACATTGGCTCTTGGGATGTGAGTAATGTGACAGATATGTATGGAATGTTTTTTGGTGCAGATTCTTTCAATCAAGACATTGGCTCTTGGGATGTGAGTAATGTGACAGATATGGACTGGATGTTTTTGTGGGCAGATTCTTTCAATCAAGACATTGGTTCTTGGGATGTGAGTAAGGTGACGCTTATGGATGAAATGTTCGGTAAGGCTATATCTTTCAATCAAGACTTAAGTTCTTGGGATGTTGATAATGTGACGAACTGCGAATATTTCAGCCTAGACGCAACCGCTTGGACATTACCTAAACCTACCTTCACTAACTGTACGGAATAAGCCTACTTCTCACCCTTAAAATCATTTCTTCCAACATAGTCTTTGGCATCTTTGTAGAAGGGGATTATTCCCATTACTCCCATTGTTTCAATAGCACCCTTCATAGCTTGATCCATATGCTTTTGTTCTCTCTCTTTTTTCTGCTTTAGATACTCTCTAGTCTTATTTTTTGGCACTTTTTGCTTACCGAAATTATCAAAAAATACACCTTCTACACCACCAAATGCCTTAATACTAGACTTTATTATAGGTGAAAAAGCACCTGAGAATCTGTATAGAATTGTAGAAGGCAACTTGTAAGCAGATAGTTGATCAGGGGTAACAGCTTGGTACATTAAGCTATTCTTATAAGTATTATAATCCTTACCATTTCTTAAACCCTCAAGGTATTTTTCATTGATACCCTCAACCACCAAAGAAATCGGTATTCTTCCAATGTTACCCATATTTCTACCAAGGACTAGGGATATCAATGATCCCAGTCCTGATCTAATAAACATATCACCGTAATCGTCTTCTTGATCTTTTTCTTCCTCACCCCCCAACGCACTACTTAAAGCATTCTTGAAACCATTTCTAGCTGCGGTAACTAGAGGCATATACAAAGCCATTCTTAATCCTATTCCAGTAAGTAATGCTGCCCCTTGTCTTTTGTTCACTGAACCCTCTTTCATCATTGTATGGACAGCAGTTTTAGCGGTGGCAAACTCGTAAAGCATAAAATTAACCATAGCTCTATCAGCCCTTTTATATGCATTTACAAGAGCATTATCTCCCTCTCTAGCTTTATTCTTTAATACACCAAGAGTTTTATTGTTCGTTGTGGATGATTGCTTTACCTGATTATCTGCGTGCTTTGTAGCCTCATCAATGGCTTTTTTATTCTCTCGCATATAATCAGTATCATTATCGGCAATCTTTTCATAATCAACATCCTTTCCGCTTTGTCTTTTGAACTCAGCAGCATATGAGCCAAACCATAGAGGTCTTGCCACCATCATATCGGGAGTGGTTAGAAGAGCTTTGGCAATAGTTTTAGAGGCACTTCTGAGCTTTATGTGCCCAGCTATTTGTCTTACTTTATTTTCTAAATCACCTCTTGCCTTGGTTTTTGGAACTCCTTCTTGCTCTATAAAAGCATTAGCGTCTCCCAGTTTACCCCTGACATTTTTACCATAGTTCTTTGTGGTTTGATAGCTTTTGGAATTTTCCATTACATCTCTACCCCTAGCACCCATATAGTAATCCATGTATTTGGCAACTCCAGAAGTATATTCTACAGGATTAGCTATCATTACATATGCTAGGTTAGTTCCAAGCTCTCCTGCTGCCCTGGGAACAGATCCGAGTATAGAGTAATAACCAAACTCCTCAATTCCATCGATACGTACATTTGTTTTACTGGCATTCCTGTTTTCACCTTCATTCATTATATCTACAATCTCATCAAAAGAATCTCGAATAGCATTTGCTTGTTCCCTTTCTCTTGTGCCCTTGTACTCAGGTTGTTGGTATTTGTAATTAAGTCTTTTAATACCTTCTTGTACGGTTTTAAGCTCATTTGAGAGATGAAATTCTCTTAGCGTTTGCTTTGCTCCCAAAGCCATAGCCAATATTGGATCAGGATTTAGGGGTTTAATTCCAGATATTCTTTCTATTGCGGTACCATCACTTCCAACATTCCGAGAGCCAGTATTAGCATCATCCAAACCTTTATCTTTTCTACCCTCAATTCTTAAAGTATTATGATGATGATAATCATTAAAATGCTCTGGTCTTGAACTGCCAAGCATGGCACCATTGAACATTGTCTTATCTTTTAATCCATCATTTACTTCCCTTATGATTCCAGCAACCTTCTTTTCTCCCTTGCTCATAGATTTATAGAGCGACTCGGCATCTTCGTTTCCCAAAAAATCATCGGCTATTTCTTGAAGTATCTCGTAATCCTTCTTAGATAATGTTTGATCTGAAATCCTACCTTGTTCTCTTCCATAATCAAGGATAGAATCAATTGCTTCTTTTGCTGTAAACACCTTTTTGCTTCCTGGATTACTTTCGTATTCCTTTTGCATCAAGTAAGCCCAAATCTTGTATTTTGATTTAACGATTTTGTTTTGATCCTTACTATTCTCCTTCTCTAGAATATTCATAAGATCTATAGACTTCTCGTTAACCTTATCTGAGTTGACGGCATATCCTGAATACGCTTTAGCAAATGCTCCAAAGCTATTATTGAAGATTTTCTTGTCTTTAAAATTACCGAGGGTTTCATCTATGTTCTCAAGGATATTTCCTCGAATATTTATTAGCGACACTGTCTTTCCTGTTAACCAAGATTGAATTGATTTTTTAGGAAGAGAAAAACCATCCCAAAATTTATTCCAACGACTTTTTGGAACATTATCAATAACATCTTTCATAATATCACCTCTCGTAACGGCATCCATTTGCTGTGTCAGCTTTAATCCATACGAGGGGAAGAATCCGTCTTTGATATTATCAATAATCTTTTCTATGTGCCCTAGAGCATTTGTCGGTAATTCCTCCAATATCTTTTTATCCTTGGTTAGATTAAGGAAATTCTCCGCTACTTCCTTCTCGTGAGGATTGGTAATATTATTAGCGATTGATTTACCATCATCACCTTTTCTTTTTGCTTTGGTTATTACCGATATGTTTTTTTTTCTAGCCTTTAAATCCTCCTCTGGAGTTTTCTTTTCCTTTGGATCAATAATGCTTTCATACTTCTCCATAAGCTCGGCTTCTTCTTTACTTATGACTTCCGCTTTTTTCATTAGCTCAATCTTGTCAGCGAACGTGACATCATCTTTTTGAGGATTATTCTTAATGAATGAATCATACTCTAGCTGAAGTTTATTAGCCTCGGATGTTTCCTTATCCAAAGCATCTAGAATTTCATTAGCTTGATTTGTTGCTTCACTAATTTCTCCAGGGTTTAATACTGCTTTACGCTCTCCAAACTTATTATTTAGACTTATATAACTATCTAGTAATGAGTCAGGTATAAGGCTTGAGTTAATTGAGAACAATGCCTTGAAGGAATCATAGGAATTTGGGAGTGTTCCTAGCTTTCTTTTTATGTTCTTCAACGCTACTTTTCGCTTCTTGTTAGCGTTGTTTATTGAATCGGCAAAGACTCTATCCGCTAGTACCTTTTCGGTGTAGGATATAAACTTGCCTACTGCCTTATCATTAAGCAAGTCTGTCTTATTGAACTTGTTAATTAAGACCTTAGTTTGAGATGCCGATAGTTTTCCAACCCAAGGCAGTTCTTTTAATACCTGAGAAAATTCAACCTTCTTCTCGTTAAGGGCTTTCTTAAATTCCCTTGCCCCTCTTGCTAGATCTTTTATTTGCTTTTTGAGTCCTGTCGTTTCTCTAAACGTAACTTGATCGGATGGTTTTAATGCTTCTAATTCAGCATCGTATTTAGCGTTGATGGCATCAGCCTCTGATTTTGGAGCTTGCTTTAACTCAGCTCTCCTTTGTGCCTTTATATCTTTAGTTATCTGAGCTTTTGCTGAAGGTGAGGGAATAGCATCCTTGAGCATCAGCTCTTGCGTATCTCTGAAGATTTGTTCTTTTTGGATATCCGAGGCTTGTTGGTAGAGCTTTGATTCGTCTAAGTACTCCTTTACTACTTGCTCTACATCTTTGGACGGAACATCAGGATCTTCGTTTACCTGTTCTTGAGTATCTACTAATTCCTTTACCTCAAAGATTAAATCTTCGTATCCTTCGAGTTCTTGGGCTCTTCTTTCTTCTTCAACTCCTCTTCCGCTTTCAGTTTGATTAGGTACATTCTCTTGGCTTTCTCGGCCCTGGGCATCGCTGCCAGTCTCTCCTGGATTGTTTTCTTCATAATCTTGTAATATTTCGTTTTGACTTTCCTCGTCTAAAGCATTGAACCATTCGTTGTATTCAGTCTCTAGTGACGCTTCATCGGTGTTTATATCCTCAACTTGATTTTGAGTTAACTCTACTTCACCCAAGAACTCTTCAGTAATTGGAACATTTTGACGAGATATATTGCTTCCAGATCCTGAGAAGAAATCGTATTGTCCCCTCTTTTTTGCATCTCTGAGTGCTCCAATTAACCTCTTAGCTGGTGCTGAATTGGGTTTTCCTCTTTTAATATCAGCCTCACCCTTACGAACATCCGCTCTCTCAATTCCAAGATCAACCCTCATCGTCATAGGATTGCCATCCCAATTTAATACACCTAGCTCTATTTGAGAAGTAGCGTAATCAATATCTTCTTGAGTTATCTCATCTGCTTGTTTATTTGGATCCGAAACTGTCGTAGCGGTCTTAGCAAGATCTTCAATTGTTATTTCACTTTGCTGATCCGCAGATTCTTCGGTTGCAGATCCAGCCTCTTCATTAATTGGTTGAGTTGTGGATTCTGCTCTTTCATCAATTGAAGGTACTCCTGTGGGGTTTTCGGTTGTTTGTTCATCTTTTATTTCCTCTACTTGTTCTTCGACATCTACATCTTCTTTTACATCTACTTCTACTTCTGGAGTATCCTTACCTAGTATTTCAGCAGGATATGTAAATGTCTTTTCTCCAATAGTTTGCTCTTCTAATTTTATCTTAGCCTTTGTGCTATTGGGAATAGTCTTCCAATTAATTAATCCACCTTCGGTAAACTCTTTCAATCCCCCAAGGTCATTTTCTTCAATCATGGCATCCACTTCTTTTGAAGAGAATGTTGGAGTATGTAATGTTGCCATTCCTCCACCCATAACTAATCCCGCAAGACCTTCTTCATTAGCCTGCGAATAATCAATATTCTGAAAAGCCTCAGTAGCAGTTCTACCCAATGCTAATTGCTTAGATACTTGGGATGTGATACCCTGTAGGGCTTCCGTCCCATACTCTACAGAACCTGATGTAAGTACGTTTCCAGCTACTCTAAGAGCCTTAACCACACCAGCTCTTCCTCCTTTACTAATTCCTTTTTTAACAGCATCTCTTATTATTCCAGTAGCTGGTGCCTTTATTATGTTGAATGCTTTTCCAAGACCAATAACATCTAAAGAAGCTGCAATAGCTGCACCTGTGAGAGCAATGGCTTTTTCATCTTCTCCCTTGCTAATGATATCCATCATCATTGAAGGAGTTACATCTTGCTCCTCTACCTTGTTTTTTTGAGCAGCAATAGCGGTAAGATTTTCCATATATATGTCACCATATATCATAGTTGAGCTACCAATAACAGGTATCATTGATGCTCCCAAAACTGGCAGTTGTCCTCCAACAAGAGCCATAAATTCTTTTGGATTAATCCCATCCGATAATTTACTGTTTGGATTTACGAATTTGGAAGCATCGGCTCTATCCATAGCGATATCAACCAAATCCTCCATAGCTCCTTTTCTATAACCCTCAAGTCTTTTCTTAGCCTCATCGAGCGGAACCTTCACTAATGTTTTTCTTGTGGGAACTCCAGCTCTAGGATCAATTAGAAATATAGCTTTTTGATTTACTTTCTTTTCTTCGATCTCAGCATAATCTAACCCTTCCGCTTCTGCCTTTTCTATTGCTTTAGTAAAACTCTCTACAGCTATAGTCTTAGGATTTAAAGACCAAGTAGTCTTGAATTGAGCTGGTAATTGATTCGAGCTGGCACTATAAACCGCATCAGCAAAGGTTACCGCTAAGTCTTGAGCGGAGTTTGTTGGGTATCCTGTATCCCCTGTACTTGATCTCTTTGCAGCTCGTTGCTCAAAGGAAAGTGCTTCATCTTCTTTTGACTCTTTTCTTGGTGTATTTACTATTCCTAGTGTACCCCCTCCTAGATATGAATTGGTTATTGAACTTCCTGAGCTCTCTTCTACAGCCTCAATAGGCTCTTCCCCAGCACCACTTTCCTCTGTAGTATCCGTAGAAGTTTCTTCCAATGACGATTCCAAAGGTTCGTCTGGACTTTTTTTTTCTGGAAGAGATATTCCAGATAGCTTTAGCATATCCTCTAATTCTCCATCAAATCCACCATTATCCTTAATGTTACTAAAGACATCTTTTTGAAATTCTGGATTTGAATTGTAGAGGTATTTGAAGTCAGATTCATCTCCATCAAAACCATTTGCAGAAACTATTGAGTATACATCTCCTATAAAATCTTCATTCATAATATTATTCTTCAATTGGTACTTCGTATGTCTTATTGCCGATCTTGATGGTTTTTGTTTTCTTCTCAAGGGTCGGATCACTTACATCTTCAGTATCAGGATTGCTATCCCTACCCTCTAGGAAAGAGTAAAAAGGATCAAGGATGCTAGATAGAAGTTCTTTACCTCCCTTGGTCTTTGCTTCACGCTTAATTATGCCATTAAGTTTTGTGTATCCAGCAGGATTAGATAGATCTACCTCCTCATAGTCTTTATCCTTAGTAATAACTAAAAGATGTAAATCAGGACTTGCTTTCTTCATCTCAGCCCATTGCTCCGCAAAAAATTCTTTTTGACGATTAGGACTCATCTCTGTCCAACCTTCACCATTTTCATCAGCATCCGTCAACGTATCTCTAAAGCTCTTATCTTGGATAGCTCTCCTCATTTGATAGTCAACATACTCATCTGCATTCTTTATGTTACCAACTTTAGCACCATCAAGAATACCTTCTAAGGCAAAATTTGCTCTGTCTCTTCCCTCATCAGTCTCATTTTGTAAGGCAGCAATAAAAGGATTGATATCGTAATCATCCACCGCTTGTATTGCTTTTTCTTTAGCAATCTGTAATTTTTCATCTGCTAATCTTTTACTTGTTAGGGCTTTATTACTAGCAATAGTAGATAGTTGAGATTCTCTAGTTAGGCTATCCTTGACTAGCTTTTGCTCTTGTACCGTCCTTGCCTTTTCAATAAGTTGCTCTTTAAATGCCTCCTTATCCCCTTGGAGAATAAATCCTGGAGAACCATCGGCTCTAGGTTGAGCGTACTTTTCTACTACCTTATTAACTTCTTCTTCATTTAAATCATAACCTCCCTGTTCATTGGGAGTGTATAGAGATTCGTAGAAAGCAGTTTGAGTAGTTATTAGGTTACCCCCATCATCTAAACCAACACTAATCGCACTGGTCTTCTTTAAGTCCGAGAGATGTATATCTACGGCTTCTCCGACATTATCTCTATACTTCCTGTATATGTTTCTAATCTGATCATTAAGCTCCTCAGGGCTTTGATTTAAGGCTTCAGAGCTGCTTAAATAAGTAGAAACATCGGCAGCAGCATTTGCTCTATCAGCGTTGCTTAGAATGTATTGATCGGTTTTAATATTGTTCTTGACATCGGTAAGTTGTTGCTTTACTAGCCTAGAATTGGTAGCCATATTTTTTAGCTTCCTCATGTCCCTAGCGTAGTTAAAATCCTTACTATTAAGATCACCAAGATTTAATCGCACACCATTCTTGCCCTTCTTCTTGTAGATATTATTAGCGAGTTTCTTTTGAGTCTCCGCTATTGCCTCGCTCACACCCTCCTTATGGATATCATCTACCTCATTTATAACAGCATCAAAGTCAGACATCAATTGCCTAGCTTGATTTATGTTCTCCTGTCTACCTGCGACATAGGTATTAGCCAAGTTTTGTATCCCTGCTAAGTTTGCAGCATTAGTCCTAGCTTGATCTTCAGCAATTTGCTTACTAAAATCTATTGTTTTGAATATAGGTTCTGCCATTGTCTTATTGTCCGTATACTATTCCTCCCCCTGGTGTAAATGTTGTGTTTCCTGTACCAAAAGTCGTACTGCCTGGGGAATAAGGGTTGGTAAGAGTTGGATAGTCTTGATAATTATACCTAGCAGCATCATTTTGCATCTGCTGTTGTTGCATCCCCATCTGCATTATTGAGGGTCCCATTGCCATTAGCATATTACCTGGGTTGGTTGGCATCATCGCTGCTTGGGTTGAACCCATAGCTGCATTTTGATTCACATTCCCAATTGCAAAATTCAAACCAGATTGGATTTGGTTTAGTTGGCTTTGCTCTTCAAAGTTTAATGATTGGTTATATCTCTGTAGACTATCCTGGTACAACGCTTGTTCTCTTTGCGTTTGCTCGGCAGCGTTATACATTGAATTTGCCTTAATAGCGTTTTGAAAGGCTGTGGTTTTATTATCTATCCTATTCACTCTTTCTTGAGCCTCTCTTCCTCCAAGCCGTCTTGTATTAGCATATTCCCCAGCTTGAATCCTACCAATAGCTCCCATTAGATCCGATCCAGTTCTAGAGGCTTGAGATGCTCTATATATTTGATCAGCACTATTTTGCCTTATATCGTCCCTTCGCACTTCAGATCCTGCTGCCCTACCTTGAGAGGCTAACAAATCATTTTGAACAGATCTGAGATAAGGTTGTAGCGTATCTTGAGTACTCTTTATTTGTAACTCTGGTCTATCACCAAGAAGATTGCGTATGTTCTGCTGATAAGAACCATAATCTCTATTGTATTTATCTTGAGCTTCTTTTTGAGCTTTTTGAGCTTCCTTTTGGGTATCACTAAGTGCTTCAGCTTTAGCTTTATTCCCAAAGAAGTTCATTCCTCCTCCAATTAATTGAGATCCTGCTCCAATTAGTGCTGCTATAGTTATTGGTTCCATTTCTTATTTATTTTATTATTGCAAATATACATAGTGTTTTGTAGTATTTAAACATTAATGACCCATAGAGTTCCAACTTCCAATCATTACTGCTTCAACTGTATCGGGTATAGTATTATCATCCATCTCTAATTCAATGTCTATTTGAGTACCTATCATTTCAATACCATCATAAGTACTCCCATCAGGAAGTACATCGGCACTTGATACTCCATTTTCATAATAGAAATTACGATCCGTAAGGATACAAGATTGCCCATTCTCCGTAGTTACGGTAGCTTGTAACACATCCCTTTTCACAAAGTTTATTACCGTTCCTGGTGTTGAGGAAGATAATTGTACTCTAGCGTGGGTGAATATAAATTGTCCCTCTACATTACCTGCTAAATCGCTATTAGTAAATGAATCCTTGGGTACTGTTATGGTTTGAACTCCTGTTCGACTTGGTGTGAATGTAGCAGTATAACTTGTTCCACTACCAGTGAAATTGGATATAGCTCCTCCTCCATCAACAACTATGTCTCCAACTACGAAGTTTGAAGTACTCGCACTAGGAGTAAATGTTAGAGGTATGCTTGAAAGTGTCGTTGTCCCAAACTTAGCGATTGATGAAGTAATTAATATAGTTGGATCAACTCCTGTCTTTGTCCAAGTAAATAATGAGCCTGTGTTGAAGTTATTAGCAGCATCGGTGAATACATCTGAATATACGTTGACATTACAATCTCCATTAATAGTGGCTGTAAAAGTAGCTGTATATACTGTGCTACTCGTTGCTGTAAAATTACTTAGCAAACCATTTGAGACAACTATATCCTCCTCTTCAAAGTTGATTGTAGCCTCGCTAGTAGTGAATGTTAATCCTATTTGATTACCTCCATACGAACCATTGTGGTTTACCTCAGATGAAGTGATTGCTACAGTTGGCTTTGTGCCATCATAGGTGTAGCTAAACTGAGTTGCTGCTAGATTGTTATTGCTACCATCTGTGAATGCTCCTGCTGCTACATCGATAGTTTTAGTACCGTTACCGCTTGGTGTAAAGGTTACCGCATAATTTTTTCCGCTTCCTGTAAATCCACTTAGTGCTCCTCCACTTACGGTGATGTCTCCAACTACAAAGTTGGTTACAACCTCGCTTATAGTAAATATCAATACTATAGTTTCAAGATTAGATAGTCCACCTGAGTTGACATCGTTAGATGTAATAACCAATATTGGTGCTGTAGTGTCTGTGCTATAGCTTATTCCAGTATTAGTAACGGCTGTAGCTGTATTACCAGCCAAATCCGCAGCGTTAAATGCTATGCTATACACCGACCCATTAACTAGCGTAGGGTTATTGAATAAATCTGCTGGAGCGTGTACACCACTTGTAAGTTCTGATGTTACAAGATTCACAGTGTGTGGTGATCCACTATCTGCCGAACCTCCAGTTCTTGTGAATACTACTGTACCACTCGCACATTGTTCACTAAGTGTGTATCCTATGTTTTTATTTAAAACCGTTGAACTAGATGCTGGAGATACGTTTGATATAACAGGAGCCGTAGTGTCAATTACTATAGCACTTGTGGTTGAGAGATTACTACCAACAGTAAAGTTGGTCATATTACCTGCTGTGTTCGATATATTACCATCGTTGACAACAATA
>Ga0209716_1002539_pt1 | contig 11904 bp, 10 predicted proteins | sample COGITO_mtgs_1205_FD_184811 | JGI IMG/M metagenome (GOLD analysis project Ga0209716, IMG submission 184811) | Pelagic marine microbial communities from North Sea - COGITO_mtgs_120531 (SPAdes) (version 2) | ecosystem: Environmental > Aquatic > Marine > Epipelagic ...
TCATCTTTATCACCTCAGTTTACTTTCAGTTCACCAGACATCAGTCTTGGTAACAATGCATCTCTAGTTGATGACAATTCAATTATTTCTTTGGCAGAATTTTTCATTGTTTCAAACAAAGGATCCACTATTTTTCCAAATGCCTGTAAAACTTCCATAGGCGCAATCGCAATCTTTGTGATATCAATCGTACTTTGTGTAAATGTATCAAACACTGCTCCATAAGCAAATGAGTGGAGTTGACGAATGGTTTCTTGACTTGCCAGATACACCAATGCATCACTAATTCCTTTCTTCGCTTTGAAACCAAAACTCGTCTGACTCATAGCCATAGGAACTGCCGTTATTTTTGTTGCACCCACAGTCCCCCTGGCAGTGATCATCACCGTTCCAACTGGCAAAATCTTGGTTGAACTCTTTTCCACTCCCAATGAAGTGACTTTTCTTGCAGAATCGAAGGCGAATAAATCATTTGAACTTAAATCTGCACCAGAAACCCATGGAATATCTCCACCCCAATATGATGATTCGCTCGTTTTAGGCGTTCCACCTGTCCAGATTTTAGAAATGTCCAGCAATGTACCCCAACTCCAACCTTTGGGTAATTCTCCATTCTCTGAATTCTCGAATGAATCAGGGAATAGTGCTGCAGTTTCTTCATCCATACCAAATGGTAACTTACCCTCTACCTTGGCTTTAACAGGATCAAAATCAATGAACCATGAGCGGAAAAGAGCTCTAACCATCTCTTTGATTACTTTCTCTTTCTTTTCTACATTTTTAATTAAATTATTTATAGTCGTTCCATTCTTAATGTTTAGATACATGTGTTCCTCTGAAACATCAAATTCAAATGGAAGATTAAGGACCGTTTTCCTGTTGATGCCAGGGACTGCAGAATCTGCAGCAAACCAGGGTAAATTCATTTGCTTCAAGGCTAAATATGCATAAAATAAAGGTATTGAAGAGTTCTTCATTTCGACATAAAATGTTGTGTCAATTGGAAAGAAATCCGAATCTGACCAATTTATTGTTCCGGGATTTCCCTTTCTCCCAATAATTATTCCCGGACCTTTCACTTTAGATTCATTGTGGTAATCCGTGATTCCATTTGAACCATAAACAGGAAAGTTTCCCATAATCCTATCTTCACTTGTGAGAGGAAATCCATAATTCAGCTCCAAAATGTCTCTGAGTTTTGGCGCTTCAGAAGTCAAAACCCAAATCCCCCAGATTCTTTCGGATCTCATCCTCAAGACGGCGGGATTCAGCGAAATGTTCTCCAAGTTCTGAAGTGAGTCTCTTCATCTTCTCTTCGAAAGGTTCCCCGTCATCAGGCAGAGGTGGTGCGCCAACGTACCGACCTGGAACGATGATGTATTCATGTTCCTTGATTTCGTTTTCAGTTGTTACAGCCTTACAGAATCCACGCTCATCTTCATATTGATCGAATCGGTCTTTGCTTCTCCATGTTTGATAGGTACAAGCAATCTTACATACATCCTCTGCGGTTAATTCACGCAGAGTTCTGTTGACCATTGTACCCATTCCTCGGCAGTCGATAAAGAGAGTCTCACCTGAACGGTTGCGGAAACGATTGTCAGTTTTATCATTTGATAGAATCCAGATGCACGCAGAGATTCCGGTGTTGGTAAACAGCTTGTCTGGAAGCATAATCACACAATCGAGTTTATCGTCATTGATGATGCCTTCACGAATGACTTTCTCTTCTTTCTTCGAAGTTGACAAGCTTCCATTCGACATGACAATGCCCGCCATGCCTTGGGGAGCGAGATGGTGAAGGTAGTGCTGAATCCAAGCATAGTTGGCATTTCCCTTTGGAGGAACCCCATAGATCCAACGTGAATCGTCCTGCAGTGATTCTGCACCCCAGTCTTTGATGTTAAACGGTGGATTAACCATTGTGAAATCAGCACGAAGGTCAGGAAAATGATCGTTTCGCAACGTATCTCCGGAACCTTCTCCAAGATTGGCTTCAATACGACGAATGGCCAAATTCATTTTCGCCAAACGCCAAGTTGTGGTGTTGTATTCTTGGCCCCAAACCGAGGCATTCACTCGTCCTGAATGAGCTTCCATGAAGCGTAGGGACTGAACAAACATTCCACCTGAACCACAGCACCCATCATAGATTCGGCCTTGGTAGGGTTGGAGAACCTCGGTGAGCAAACGTACAACAGAGCGGGGGGTGTAAAATTCACCGCCGCCTTTTTTCTCAGCTTCTGCGAATTGACCGATGAAGTATTCATAGACACGCCCGATGATGTCTTTTGAACGTGCATCATCATCGCCAAATGAGGGGAGATTCCCGAACAAAGTGACAACTTCACCCAGCACGCGTGGATCAAGATCGGATTGGCCGAAATTCTTTGGGAGCACGTTGCGAAGTTCGGGATTATCACGCTCAATTGCTTCCATTGCATCATCGATGATGATACCGATTTGTGGGTCCATTGCGTTTTCGACAACTTTGTTCCAGCGCCCGTTTTCAGGGACCCAAAACACTCCTCGTGCAGTGTATTCATCACGAAGTTCGGGGTTTCGGCCTTTGCTAACCAAGGTTGAGTGAACGTCTTCAAAGGCGTCTGAGATGTACTTCAAGAAGACAAGTGGGAGAACAACGTGTTTGTATCCAGAGGCGTCCATGCTGCCCCGCATTTTGTTGGCAGAAGCCCACAATCCCTTTTCAAATCCGAGAGCATCTGAGCCTTCTTCTTTTGGAACAGTTCCATTCACACAGTCGCACATACAGTTCCTACTCCAACTGGCTAAATAACACCTTCACCATCATTATCATGAGGATCTCTTTGCAAAATCCGACCTCGGACGTAGAGAACGCATTCTTCTGCTTGTTTCTGCTTAGCCATCAATCTAGATTTATCCGGCTTGGTATTTACACTCACGCGACGGCCGAAATCCCGGACACTGGGTTGGTGTGTCCGTCTTTTTCTGCTTGCAGAAGCAGAAGTAAAAGTGGATTTTCGGGTTGCTATATGGTCGGCCATACTGCACGGTGTGTCCATCGATTCACCTTGGTGTTCGCTTGTCATGCCTTGAGGATAGCTAAGAATTGTATCGAGATCCAATCAATCCTTCATCACCAGGAACGATAATATGTTATCATCCGATGAGTCGAAATATGGGCGATTTTTTGACCGGGCTTGACCGTCCTGGAATAGGACCCGAGAATACTGATTGCATTGTCATGTATGGCGGTGGCTTGACCTCCTATGAAGCGGCGAGAAGGTCAATCGAAAGGTTTGGCCATGATGCGACAGAAATATGGTTCGCCGACACCCGAATTGAGGATGAAGATTTGTACCGATTTAATCGAGATGTCGAGGGGCTCCTTGGCAAAAATCTCACATTATTTGATCAAGGCCTCGACATATGGGGTATTTTCAAGAGGGAACGGTTTTTGGGCAATTCTAGAATCGATCCTTGTTCTAAATTCCTGAAGCGTTTACCACTCCGTAAGGCGCTTGAAGCGCGTTATCCTCTCCTGAAATGCATTTCATGCAATGAGTTGTGGGAACGACACGAAGAACGAATCACAGTTCTGGAATTGGATCATTCAGAAATCAAAGTGCCGATTTGTCAGACATGCGTCATCCATGACTCAACGTACAAAGCAGATGTGAAAACACTGAAATCAACCATTGAGAAAAAGGGGAATGATTGCACAAAAGCGAGGACTGGAATCCGTAAACTGGAGGACAGAATTGAACCATGCAGCAAGGAAGGGAGGTTCGTTCGAGTGGTTCTCGGCATGGACATTATCGAAGACTGCGACCGACTTCATCGTGCACGTGGCTACTGGAGACCATTTCACAATTGGTTCCCACTTGCGGAGAAACCATTCATCAACAAAACGAGGATCATCGAACAATTGCAAGACATTGGGATTCGGGCACCGCGGTTATATGGCGCAGGATTTGAACACAATAATTGTGGAGGTTTCTGCGTTAAAGCCGGCATGGGACAAATGGTTCACTTGTATGAAACCCTCCCAGAGCGATACCTGTATCACGAGCAAAAAGAGTTAGAATTCCAGGAGTTCATTGGTTCTGATGTGACAATCCTATCTCAAACCAGAAAGGGCGTACGCTCGAACCTCTCCTTGAGAGACCTACGACTAAGGGTAGAAGCTGGAGAGGAGTTCGCATTCTCTCCCGGCTTAGCATGCGCTTGTCTGAATCCTGCGACTGCTGCAGAAGACGAAACTGGTTGGTAATTCAACTAAGATCGTTCACAATCTCGTCAACAGTTTCTTTCTCTGCTGTTGACCAGTCAATGACTTTGTGGTCTTTATCAGCCAAAATGGAGAGGACTCTAGCTAAGGAAAAACCGGTTTTGAGTTGCTTGGCAATGTCGGGCACATTGGTGCCCCCAACATCTCTTGTCGTTCTCTTTGCGACGAGGTTCGAGAACAGATGAAGCCCAATTTTCTGTTGCATAATATCTGTTCGGACAATATGAAAGGCACAAAGTCCGTGTATCTTGATTGCGAAACGAGCAAACCGGTCTGCGTCTTGGCCCCGAAGGCCTTTAATCGCCTCACCGAGAATCTGGAGGGTGATTTTCCCGTGATCATTTGCCAATTCCCCGGGATCCTCGTCACCTCTTCGTTTGGCGTACATGAGGGACTGGTGCATTAGGGCCAAGGGGTTAGGATAAATGCGATGTGGACGGTGATTCTCTCGCCAAAACGGTGAGGAGGGGCGATGACTTGTTGAACGAAGCATTTCGGAATCGGGGTCAAATGATGTTTTTCTTTGGCGGTAGAAATCACCAATCCCCTCCCATACTTCATGATCTATACCTTTCGAATAATGAGAATTGTGGCGTGCATCACGATCAGAATCATATGTATCTCCAACTTGCAATCTTTTTAATTCAGACCAAAACCTATGGGTTGTAAGTGCATCATTCCCTTTGACAAACCACCATTTTTTTCCTGAGCCAAGGTTGGCAATAGCTGAACCAATGACCCGCCCCAACACGGTCCAGTTGATTTCAAGTAACGATTCATGCTGTCCGTCGAAGTAGAATGGTCCGCCCTCAACCTTATTCATGATGGCAATGATTCGAGTTCGTAGATCTTCTTCATTATATTGTACTTCATCGAACCAGCCGTCGAGTGTGCTACTCAACGAAATGAAATCAAAGACTTTGGTATCATCGAGTTGGCTTCGATTTCGCCCTTCAGCAGCCCAAAGTTCTGATTCGTGGGAGGCCCCTCTGTCAATCGAAGCGAGCCAATTGCGTTGATCAGGAATCACACGTTGAGTTGGGCTTGTCATCTTTAACCGCTCCCACAGGGTGTAATCTAGAGATGGTTTCGAATCGGGTAAAACTCGCTTCATGGACTTGAGCCTCCTGCGCTACGAACACGATTACGTTGGAGCTCTCGCCATCGGATGAATTCTGGTTCCATTATTACAGTCCATTGCTTTGGTTCGGAAAATGGAATCTCTTCGAGCGTATAACGAGTTGCAGTTGTATCGTTTATACCTCTTAACAAAAATGAGTCTGCCATGTGCCCTGCGCCATATTTCGAAAAGGTTCGATAAAATACATCGAGGCTTACTCGATCCCCACTTGGATGATGCATTGCTTTGTCAGCGAGTTCCCTGCGGATTTTGGATTGATTCTTCCCCCATTCTGAACCATCGCTTCCAGCCATGGCACGAGCCAGTGTCTCGGCATAAACGAGGTGCAACGGAACAGGCATCGTTGGAGCATCGACGAAAGCTTTGGTCAGACTACCCTCTAAGACTCCTGAAATGCCGGCTGGGGCCCCCCAGTGATCCCGAATGTACGTTTCCCAGCCATTTTCCAGATTGAGACGGAGGTGCCCACCTTGTTGACCTGACGAGGCTAAAAAGGCGCAGATACCTTGATGCAACCAAGAATCTTCACCTGCGTTTGTGAAACTCTTCTCATGAACCCCTGCTTGAATATCATCAAAAATCCTCGCTTGCTCCGTAGCAGCATGAGTATTATGGTTGCTGTAAAGTTGTATGTGGTTGAATTTTAAGAGGTTGACAAAAAGAATTTCTGCCTTCATCCAATCTCTATTGAACGTCCCAGGGGCAATATTTCGGCCGCCTTTTGCTTGTGGCATGCCGTATAAAATCTGGAGATTTCTTCGTGATAACCCTGCATTTTTGATGGCAGACACGTCCTTGCCTTGGTCGATCTTTGTCAACATCTCTTTCGATTTCTCAATAAGTTTGTGGAATATCTTACGGAATGGATCCAGCGTTCGTTGGTCGACAGAGACTGAATTACCTTTGCTCCAGGCGATTAAATCGAGGTAATCCACCCCTGCATCCTTACCCACAAGCGTAGATTTGCCTCCTGCATGACGATTCGTGAGAACTGAGTTTATTTCGATTTTCATCGAAGACTGCCAATATTTTTGGAAATCTTTGAGCTCTTGCTGTGGCATACCTGGGACTCATATCAGACCGAAATAACCTTTGCGATGTCGTATTGTCGATTGAGTCGACTTGTCAACACTGCAATATCTTCAGTCTTGGCGTATTCACCCAAGAAAGCTAACAATTCTTCACGTGGCCTGTCATCGAGGTTCTCCATGACTCCATCCAACATAAGGATTGGAATCTCTGGCGTGTATGCTTTTCGCATGGCAATCAGCAGCGCTGCTGCAATGATGGTTCGCTCGCCACCCGCACCTGAAAGTCCAGTTGGAGGGCCATCTGCCCAATTAATTTCGATATTATAGTCAATGTTCAGTGAAACGCCGGTGATTGGCGAAACTTTCAGTCGCTTGAACATCGTCGTTCCAACATTGTTGAACACACGTCGTGTTTCTTGTCGCTGACGATCTGCTTCTTCAGCAGCCCATTGGGCTGATGAACCAATGTGTTCGAGCAAGCCGCGGTCCAGTTCTGCTGTAAGGATGGATCGAATTTCCCCTGCACCTTTGGATAGGTTGTTCTGAATCAATCCTTTGTCTGCTTCCTTTGCAGCCCCAATTCCGAGCATGAGTTCTGCTTCTTTCAACGTCAGATTCATGGTCTGGTTTGCTAACATGTTCAGCGACGTGAAGCGAATAGCAAAGGTCGTGGTGTTCTCAAGTGTTGCCAATTCGTCAGTCAGGGCTCGTTCTGCTTTCCTGTCTTTGACCTCTTCAGGATCCGATGTGTCAGACTGGGAGAGAAGTTTTTCCAATTCAGAGGTGGCTGCTTTGTAGACCGACTCATACTGATCTCGCTTCTCTTTCATCTTTGTCAGGGATGATGAATCAGTGGTCATGGCCTGCTCAGCGTCTTTTATGATCGCCTTTGCTGCAGAGATCTCGGCTCGTGCAGCTGCAGCCTGTTGATCTGCCATTCCGAATTGCCTCTTCTTGTCAAGGTAGGTTCGAACTATGGAATCTCGGCGTGATTTGGCATCTTTGAGTTCCACCATTGCCTGCTTAAGTTTGCTTTCATCACCAAGCCCTTCGATGACTTTCTCAAACAATGAGGCGAATTTTGGGCTTGCTGCTGAGATTTTATCTTTCTCCGCAAGGAAAGCATCAACTGCTTCCTGAAGTCCTGATACGGCGCTTTCTCCGCTTGCTGCTTTGACTTTTATTTCAGCACTTGCGATGGCTGCATCGAGGGCAGTTGTATCAGGTTCACTGAAGTCCATTTCTAACAAATCTTCTGCTTCGTCGAGTTTTCTTTGTGCGGTTTTTCGCTGTGTCTTTGCTGCATCAATGCGTCGCTTCTGGTTTGCGTTCAGGGCTTCGGCTTGGCGGTATTCTCCATCAAGTCGCTCAAATTCAATCTTTGAGGTGTTTTTCTTACTTCGTGCAGCATTGGTCTTCTCACCTAATGCGGCTTCAGCGGCTCCTTTTCCTTCGCTTCGTGCGGTTGAACGCTTTTGGATCGCATCAAGTTCTGTTCTGATTTCTTTACGTCGAGCATCAGCACCGGAGAGTGAATCTTTCCAAGAATTGAATTTGAGTCGCATGGTCCCAAGTTCTTGATCCACGGCATTGAGCACACTGTGCCAGGTTTGGTAATTTCCCGCTTCACTTAAGTCATCAACAACCCATTTGAAATCATTCGGATTATCTGCGGATGCATTGAACACGGCACGGTGAATCCGAGAAGGAGGGAGGGCCGACAGCATTGTGGTGAACAGTGCTTTAGGGCTTGAATTTTGACCCTTAATCATGCCGTTTGCTGGCAAAGTTGCGCTGAAGGTTGTGGCTGGGGTTTTCACTGAAACACTTCCTTCACTGCTACCGCGTCTGAGAAGAGCTTGGTCGCTTGTTCGATCGTCGAGGTGGAGGGTTTCAGCTTCTTCTTCGTAGACGTTCTCCATCGGAGGTCGCCCCACGAGAGCGAGGTGAATACCCCTCATTAGTGATGATTTTCCAGAAGATGAGCTTCCTTCGATGATGTTCATCTGGCCAATTTTGAGGGTTGCGTTGGTTTTCTCAACACCACCAATATCTTTCGCTTGAATTTCAATGTTCGTCATATTCAGTCCTCCTGTTCACTGGTTCATTAACAAATCGATATCTGTTCCATCGGATGGATGGATGAGATGTATTTGTGACTGGCCGTTTCTCCAGTATTGGGGTTTTCGAGTCATTATAAAGAACGCAAGGCAGTTGACAAATTCTTCACTGAGCCATGGTAAAATGACCTTGTTAGTGATGATTCCAGATTCTAAACCTGAAACCAATCCATGATCATTACCGGTGATTTGACGAGATAGCCGCTTTTCTCTTGACAGGCGCCCCATTGTGTATTCAAGTTCTTCAATAAAATCCTCATCGCCTGATTGTTTCTCTTCCCACTCAATGACATTTTCAATGAGTTTCTGTATTTTTGAACCATGATGGTGGAAGGAAGACGGATCAAACTCCGAATCAATTGGTTCAGATGGGTCGAATGATAGTGTTGGGTTAAGAGTGATATCTTCTGGATCGAGGGGCGTCCACCAGTGGTTCCTGCTTTCTTCAGTCAGCGTTGCTGCAAATTCTCTCAAGTCATAATTGAGCTCATACATTCCCCCGTCCGAGCCACGAGACAAGACGGCTTCCGGCGATTGTACACCATCTTCAGTTGAAGTTGATAACACAAGGAACCAGTTTGAATCAGAAAGAAGGGAACGAAAGGCGTCAGAAAAAAGGGAACTGCTGCTTCCCTTCCCATCGCGAATCGGATCCAAACCATTCTTGGTGTCCTTTGTTTGATTTTTCATTGATGACTTGATCTTTGTGTGGTCGGTGTAGCCTAAACCGTTGGTGAATTTAGTCTGCAATGCGAGTTTACCCAATACAGGAAACCTCGACTTCACAGACCGACTGAGAGGGAAATCAAGGGCCTCGGCGATTGAGTATTTACTCAAATCAACGAGTGAATGCGCAAAAGCGCCTAATGAGTCGACGAGTTTCTGGGCTTCTTGACTGTCAAGATCATTGATCGGAATCATGTAACGCAACCCGCTTGTGAAACCCGCCGCCGCTACCTTTTGTCCTTCAAGAACCGTGTTCCATCGTAGCACTGAAGCAACTTGTACATTACCAAGATGCGAGTCCATTGCTGCTGCCACTTCCTTATCACTGCCTTTTATTGTCACTGCTTTACCATTAAAGAGAACATCCCAAATCACCTGTAATTGGGTCATTAGAATCCCTCCCTTTTCCAACCTGTAACATGTTCAAGAACGATTTCAATTGCGGTTTGCCGGGCAAGCCTAAATGAGGCATCTTCTCCTTTTTCAAGTGCTGCCTCGATTGACTTACCTGTGAGTTCAAGTAAGTCAGCTTGGGTTTTGCCTCTTGCACCCCGAATAGGAAGAGCGCTTTTGGCGACGGTTTTCATTTCATCAAGGGTAGGGGCTGGAGCGTCACGCATGGCCAGTCGTGAACGTACAGCTGGGTCGATTTTATCCGGGAGATTCGTCGTGGCAATCACCATCGTCTTGGTGGTAATCATTGTGTCGAGTTCATGGAAGAACACACCGTTCAAAGAACGAGTCCATTCTTTAGCATCAGGATCGTCGCGCCGTGTGAGTAAAGAATCGATGTCATCAAACAGAATAATGGTCTTCACGATATCGTTCGTGTTATGTTTGCCTTCCCTGAAAACGTGCTTCAACCGTTGTTCGGAATCGCCAAACCCTTTCGCGTTGATATTTGATGAATTCACATGAATAAGTCGCATTTGCAGTGGATGCCTTGAGTTACCGAGTTCGGAGTTTAGACGACGCCCTGCTTCAATGACGGCTTCTGTCTTTCCTGAGCCAGGTGGGCCCTGGAAAATGAACCCCTTGAATGGAAAGTTGTTGGTATCTCTTAGATTAGGGTAAAGATCGCCAAATGAATCATCGCCATCGCCGAAGAAAAAGCGCATGGCTTGGACCATCTGATCGATGAACATGTCCTGAGTTGGCACTCGAATCAGTGTGTTTGAGAGCATTGACAAATCGATTTCCGAGTATGGCTTACTTCCGTCCATACCCTCTGCTTCAATTCAAGGCATATTAAGCATTACAACAGCATGTTTCTTGCGACACAGTATCAAGGATGGGAGCAAGCAATGGTAAGGTCAATCGGCACGGTGTGTCCTCGCCACGGCCTGAATCAAGACTCTTTAAGCCACCAACATAACAAGAGGCCATGCGAAGGCTACTGCTGGCGCTTTTGATCGCAACCCTGTTGTGCCCAATTGTCAGCGCTGAAACCTACCGCATTTCGGGACAAGCGACGTACGCAGACGCATCCCCGGTCACGCTTGACTATGTCTCAATCACCTGTGGTGAGGGAGAATTTGACTGCTATCAGTATCAAGGCACCAACACCATCACCAACGCCTATGGCGGTTTTACCATCGTCATTGAGGCTGAGGCTGAAGAAGACGGTCTTGAGATTCTGCTGACGTTGAGGGGTGAAACTTTCCCCCACGTCATCGACATTTCACAGCATGAAAACTCATCGCAAGGAAGGGTCATCCAAGACATTGCGCTGGCTCAGAACCCGCCTCCATCTGGAGTGTTCATGGGCTTTGGGTGCTTCATCGTCGTGTTTGTCATGGTGTTTGTTTCCGTCCTACTGCGGACTGGACGACGCTTGTCAACCAAGCAAGGGCGCATGGAGTTCATGGGTTACAAAAAGGCGAGAATGCTGCAATGCCCTACCTGCAAAGAAATGATTGCTCAGCCCGAATTGGTCAGGCACCTCATTGTCGTACACGATATGGACCCGATGGAAGCTGGCCAGAAAACTGGCCGGGTTATGCGGCGATTATGGTCTGAAGAGGAATGAAGAATTTTTGAAACCGCGCACCGGCGAGGGGTTTAAGAAAGGGTTCTGCAAGCAAACTTCATGTCTATCATTGAAGCATACAACGAAGCCTGGGATAACGGAGACGTCGACACACTCGCAAAGATCATTCACGACGATTGCGTGTTCAACCCACACGTCGGTGGAATCACCATGGGCAAGTCCGATATTCTTGGCTTCGCTGGTGGCGACAACACCCCTACCTCAGAACACAACCGAATCCTGTTTGAAAACGATGAAGTCGGCGTGGCCCACTCAATTGTTCACTTCGCAAACGACTCCGACTCTGAAGCCGTCATGTCCTTCATGCGATTCAAAGACGGCCAAATCATCTCCATGGAGACCGGTGCAACCCCACTCTCTGATGATTACCAACTCATTGGTACAGAGTGAAGTCGCAATCAAGCGGCTCAAGCCTTTTTGAGGCGCATTCGCGCAGCAACAAGGGCCAACAGGCCAATCCAAAGCCATGCGTTTGACAACGCCATAGCGGGCGTCAGCTGTTGAACGTCTTCGAGTTGGCCACCGGGCCCACCTTCACAACCTTCGGGAGGTGGACCGATGCC
>Ga0209716_1002543_pt1 | contig 11900 bp, 9 predicted proteins | sample COGITO_mtgs_1205_FD_184811 | JGI IMG/M metagenome (GOLD analysis project Ga0209716, IMG submission 184811) | Pelagic marine microbial communities from North Sea - COGITO_mtgs_120531 (SPAdes) (version 2) | ecosystem: Environmental > Aquatic > Marine > Epipelagic ...
GCCTCTGAGGCCTTAGTAACCTCAACAGAGGAAATGATTGATGCGTTTACATCTTCAAAATCAATACCACTACGACCAGAACCTGAGCCCACAGTCGATACGCCATTGATTTCTACTCTGTTCGCGTTGGTACCACGAATCTGAACGCCTGTACCAATACCGGCGGTACGAGTAATTTGAACACCAGTGACATTTTCAAGAACTTCTGCCAAGTTTTGATCTGGCAACTTACCAATGTCCTCGGCCTGAATCACTTCGATTAAGTTAGAAGCAGATCGTTTCTCCTCTAGCGCAGTGGCCAGAGATGAGCGAATACCACTAACTACAACCTCTTCGATTTGAGCTTCCTGTGCATTCAAGCTCGCGGTGAAAGAACTCACCAGTGCTGCGGCCAAGGTAAGACGGAAAGTATTCGCCACCTTTAAGCCACCTTGCTTCTTATAGTTGTTCGGTTTCATGCTTTTTCCCCTGTTAAGTTTAATACAATCGAGGCTAAACTAACCAAATAAACAATATCTGTCAACTATATTTGTAATACCAATACTGAAATATTGGACAAAACACCTTTATCTTTACGCCTATATATACAGATTACTTTGCTGTTTTACGCGAACGCAGCGCGCAAACACCTATTCAGCCTGAAGGATGTGCCTTAAGCGGGAAATATAAAAAAGAAATTTAGATTAATAATTACGATGGTTCCAATGCCTAGCAGTAACGGCTAGGCAAAAGATGGAACCAAGTATCTGTGTGGAGGGGGGGCGTGGCGAAAGCGCCCAGTTAATCGACCATACGCTCGAAAGAAAAGCGCTCTCGAATCTTGGATGCGTTCAACTTAGCTTCATTCAAGGCCGCCTCCTCGGTGGTCTCATGCAGCGCAGTCAACATACGCGCGAAATGGCTGCGCATGGCGGCGCGTGCAGCGTTTGGATCACGGGACTTAAGCGCATCAAAAATAGCCTCATGTTCTGCCATACGCCGCTCTGTGTCTTTCATACAGACCGCCGAGTGCGCCATTCGGATATTCGGCAATGTCTCCTGAGCCTCCCATAGCTGGGTGATAAACAGCCCTAGTATGCGGTTACTCGATGCTTCCGAAATCACTGAGTGGAACTTTCTATCCGCCCCAAATGAAGAGGCCTCGTCTTGAATATTTTCCTTAGCCATCTCGGTCAGAAGACCTCGCAGCGTATGCAACTGCTCATCAGTAATAAGCGATGCCGCAAGCGCCGCAACCTCACCCTCGATATAAACCCTGGCTTCTATAAGCTCGAAGGGGCTCACTGACTGGCCCAGACTGAGAACATCTGACTGCCGCTCACGAACATAGACGCCAGATCCTGTCTTAACCGAAACTACGCCTTGGGCTTCAAGCGCAATAATTGCTTCGCGGATTGTAGGCCTACTTACAGCAAAACGCTCCGCCAACTCACGCTCTGATGGCAACCGACTGCCAACAGGATATTCTCCAGAGCCCATGAGATTCAGGATTTTCAGGACAAGTTGCCGATAGAGTCTATCGCCTGGGGAGTTAACTTGAGTTTTCATAACAAACCTTCACCTAATCATATCTATAAAGTGAAACGTCGGATTGACGGCTTCTGAGGGTGTTATTACAGCACAGACTAATTGGTATGACCAGATGTTTATTAATCCAACCGCCAGCGACCTTAATTCTTTGTGATATAAACCGGGTCAACTGCCTCAAGCTCCTGCACCAGCGATGCAATAGCGCAGCGCATATCGCGGGTGGCATCGGTGAGCTCATTGATGGGCTCATAGCACTCTCATTTGACACCCTTATCTTCTGGAATCGGTCATATTTTAACCATCCAAAAACTGGATTTAACCACTGTATTAACATACAGTTAATGAGTCAGATCAGCTATTTCTCTCTCTCCGTTTTTTGTCTTGGGAGAGTCCTTGAGAAACTCTGTTAGTCTTCTTTATCTGCCTAAGCCTGCAAGTTAAAGGTTTGTAACTAGATGTACACGACTGAATGCGCCCACCTGGGAGAGCGAACCCCTCAGGCAGACGACTTTCCATAACCGATACAGGAGTATCAATTATGAACACAGTTAATAGTAGTCAACCCAGTCCCTATCTGCCCGACCATTTAGAGGTTGTCAGCCACCCGCTGGTCCACTTTCGTGAACCGCCCTCTTTTACCAACTGCTTGGATATCCTGCACAACTGCTGTTATCTGGTGGATTTGTTTGGGTATGTTGGTCTAGATGAGGACACTGAGGGTGGGCTATCTGAACAGGCGGCCAATGCGTTTTTTTGGCAGACGCGTGCGCTGGAGAGTACGTTGCGGTATGTGGCGTTGTGCTTGCGGGATGTTGGCAAAAGTAAGTTTGATAATCTGGATAATATCAAGAATTCTCCGTTGGCTACGGTGTTTAAAGATAATGATCCTGACTTACAAAAAGCTCTCTCAAAAGCCTTCGAGTCGACAAAAGGCATTAGTCAGAAAGATATTGATACATTCATAGAGTTACTAAAAATATAACTAAACATGGACAAGGCATTTATCTGGCTTGCTCAACAGAGGTCAGAGTCATGCTAAGGGGTTAACTCTATTAATAAGCTATGCTTCGGTGCTTTTAGCGAATATAAGGCCAGACTTATTTATCCTCTGAAGATTAACCAACCGTTCGCACTTCCCAAGAGGCACTAAACGGAGCAAGCGCAGTTGGATAGGTTTTACTTTGCTTAGCATGCACCGCGCTTTGGCTGCAATATGAGAGGATGTGGTGAGGGAAATAGCTAACCCCGCTTGGCTTCCTGCATAACCAACAGATCCTGAACCGCCAACTGCGCAATAGGCGTAAGGCCAATATCAGCATCCCCTGCCTGCTCAGTAATCAAATTTTTCATCGGCGGCGACCAAAACTTTTCCAGATGCTGGGCCACCTGATCAGCCACCATTTTATCGTTGCCATTGGCACTCATATTGAGTGCAATCTGATTCACCATTTTTACCAAGCGGTCGAGTTTTGATTGTGACATGTTGTTTCTCTCAGTTAATTCTTTGGCCATGGGCATAGATTACATGTCGACCTGTTCTGCTAAAGCCCACTAATGTTAATCCCGCTATCTCAGCCAGTTCTATAGCCAATGATGTGGGTGCCGATACTGCGGCCAACAATGGGATATTGGCACTGGCGGTTTTGGAGACCATTTCGTAACTGGCTCTGCTGGTGACCAGCACAAAACCCTCGGCGGGTTCCTGTTTGCTAATGGCGCCTAATAATTTATCCAGGGCATTGTGGCGGCCTACATCTTCTCTTAGCAGCAGTATCTCGCCCTCTTTGCTGCACCAGGCAGCGCCATGGACTGCGCCGGTTTGTTGCTGTAGCTTCTGCTCGCCGCCCAGTGCGGCTATGGCTCGCTGCAGGGCTTTGTGACTGATGCTTAACTCTGCGCTGATGCGGTAAGGTGTGGTGATGGCCTGCTCTAACGATTCGGCGCCACAGAGACCGCAGCCGGTGCGCCCTACCAGGTTGCGGCGGCGCTCTTTGAGTTTGGCAAAGGGTTCGGCGGTGATGGTTAGTGCCAGCTCTATGCCTTTTTCAGTTGCTATCTGTTCGCAATCCAGCAGCTGTTTGGCTGAGGTTAATATGCCTTCACTGAGGCTAAACCCCAGGGCAAAGTCTTCCAGGTCTGCGGGGGTTGCCATCATCACCACATGGGAGATGCCATTGTAGATCATGGCTACGGCCGTTTCTGTGGCGACAAAGTCGGTTCCCTCGGCCATCTCTCCAGCATTCCAAACGGTACGATTTACCTTACCTGAATTGCCTGTGCTCACCTTAGTTACGCGCTTCCTGCAACTGGGCTTTCTGTAACAAACCTTTCTTTAACAAACCTTGCTGCTGCTTGTCGAAGGCTATTTGTCGCGATTGCCAGTTAGATGGGGCTGTGACTTTGCTCAGCTGCACGGCGGTGACTTTGTACTCTGGGCAGTTGGTGGCCCAGTCGCTGTTGTCGGTGGTAATTACATTGGCGCCGGATACCGGGTGGTGGAAGGTTGTGTAGACCACGCCGGGTTTTACGCGCTCGGTGACATCGGCGCGCAGCACGGTGTCGCCTACTCTGCTATTGATGCCTACCCAGTCGCCATGATTAATACCACGCTCTTCAGCATCATGGGGATGAATCTCAATCAGATCCTCACCGTGCCATGAGCTATTGTCGGTACGTCTGGTTTGGGCACCTACATTGTACTGGGACAGTATGCGACCGGTGGTGAGCAGTAGCGGGAACTTGCGGTTGGCGCGCTCTTCGGTGGGCACATATTCGGTCATGGCAAAGAAGCCTTTGCCACGCACAAATTCATCGATATGCATGATGGGTGTACCCTCTGGGGTGTTGTCATTGCAGGGCCACTGAATGCTGCCCTGCTTTTCCAACTTGGCGTAGGAGACGCCATTAAAGGTTGGGGTCAGGCGGGCGATCTCGTCCATAATTTCTGAGGGATGACTGTAGTTCATCTCGCAACCCAGCGCATTTGCCAGAGCCATGGTGCCTTCCCAGTCGGCTTTTCCGCTCAAGGGTGGCATGGCTTTTCTTACTCTGGAGATACGGCGCTCGGCATTGGTAAAGGTGCCGTCTTTTTCCAGAAATGAGGCGCCGGGCAAAAATACATGGGCAAATTTAGCGGTCTCATTAAGAAAGATATCCTGCACCACTAAGCAATCAATGGCGCGCAATGCGGCCTCCACATGCTGGGTATTTGGATCGGACTGGGCGATATCTTCGCCCTGACAGTACAGACCTTTAAACTCGCCTTCGATGGCGGCATCAAACATATTGGGGATACGCAGGCCAGGTTCTGAATCCAGAGTTACGCCCCACTCGCCCTCAAATAATGCTCTGGTGGCACCGTCAGAAATATGGCGGTAGCCGGGCAGCTCATGGGGGAATGAACCCATATCGCAGGAGCCCTGCACATTATTCTGGCCGCGCAGTGGGTTGACGCCGACACCATCGCGACCAATATTGCCGGTCAGCATGGCGAGATTGGCAATGCCCATTACGGCGGTGGAACCCTGACTATGTTCGGTCACACCCAGACCATAGAAAATAGCACCATTGCCGGCGGTGGCATAGAGCCTTGCAGCAGCGCGCAGATCGGCGGCGGGTACGCCACTGTACTGTTCGGTGTTCTCTGGGCTGTGACGCTCGTCTTTTATAAACGCCATCCACTGTTCGAACTCAGGCATATCACAGCGATCTTCAATATAGGCGAGGTCTTCAAGGCCTTCACTGACAATGGTATGAGCCAGCGCGTTAAGTACCACCACATTGGTGCCCGGGCGAACTGGCAAATGATGGTCGGCTTTAATATGGGGTGCGCTAACCAACTCAATCTTGCGCGGGTCTATCACAATAAGCTTGGCGCCTTCTCGCAGGCGTCGCTTGAGTCTTGAACCAAATACCGGGTGGGCTTCGGTGGGGTTGGCCCCCATCACTACAACCACATCAGCATCGGCCACAGAGGCAAAGGTTTGGGTACCGGCAGATTCACCCAAGGTGGTTTTTAAGCCAAAACCAGTCGGCGAATGGCAGACCCGGGCACAGGTATCAACGTTGTTGTTACCAAAGCCGGCACGAACCATTTTTTGCACCAGATAGACTTCTTCGTTGGTGCATCTGGACGAAGATATAGCCCCTATGCTGGTGCGGCCATATTGGCTTTGAATCGCTTTAAAGCGCTGCGCTGTGTAGGTCACCGCCTCTTCCCAGGACACTTCTTTCCATGGGTCGTCGATACTGTCGCGAATCATGGGTACTGTAATACGGTCTTTATGAGTGGCATAACCAAAGGCAAATCGGCCCTTAACACAGGCATGGCCTTCGTTGGCCTTGCCGTCTTTGTAGGGTGTCATGCGCACTACCTGATTGCCCTTCATCTCAGCTTTAAACGAGCAGCCAACACCACAGTAGGCGCAGGTGGTAGTGACCGAATGTTCCGGTTTACCGGCTTCGATAATACTCTTCTCAGTGAGAGTCGCCGTTGGGCAGGCGTTGACACAGGCACCACAGGAGACACATTCGGAATCCATAAAGTCTTCCGCCTGACTGGCGCTGACTTTGGATTCAAAACCGCGGCCATCAATGGTCAGGGCAAAGGTGCCCTGCACTTCTTCACAGGCGCGCACGCAGCGTGAGCAAACAATGCACTTGGATGGATCGAAAGTGAAATAGGGGTTGGACTCGTCTTTCTCGGCCACCAGATGGTTCTCGCCTTCAAAGCCGTAGCGCACAGAGCGCAGACCCAGCTCACCGGCGGTGTCCTGCAATTCGCAGTCGCCATTGGTTGGGCAGGTCAGACAGTCCAGCGGATGATCGGAAATATACAGTTCCATCACATTGCGGCGCAGCTTGGCAATTTCATCAGACTGGGTTTTGACTTCCATGCCCGCTTCTACGGTGGTGGTGCAGGAGGCCGGAAAACCACGGCGGCCTTCGATTTCTACCAGGCACACGCGGCAGGAGCCAAAGGATTTTAGTTGGTCGGTGGCACAGAGACGTGGGACTTTTACACCGCTCTCGGCGGCGGCGCGCATTACAGAGGTGCCTTCTGGCACTGTGACTTCAACGCCATCAATACTCAATGTCACTAGCTCGATGCTCGTGCTTTCTGGGGTACCGTAATCTGCTTGGGGTTCGTAGAATTCCAACATACTATTTACCTCCCGGGCTAGCGCCCGCGGCGTCTTGTGCAAAAAAATCTTCCTGGAAGTGGGTTAGCGCACTACGCACCGGGAACGGTGTCATGCCACCCATGGCACAGAGGGAGCCCAGCTCCATGGTGTCGCACAGTTCATGCAACAAAATTAGATTATCATCGCGGTTTTCATTGGCCACTATACGGTCGATCACTTCCACGCCGCGTACCGAACCAATCCTGCAAGGTGTGCACTTACCGCAGGATTCCACCACACAGAATTCCATGGCAAACCTCGCCTGCGCTGCCATATCGGCACTGTCATCAAACGCCACAATACCACCATGGCCAATCATGGCTTTAATCGCGGCAAAGGCTTCATAGTCCATGGGCGTATCCCATTGGGACTCAGGCAAAAATGCCCCCAGAGGGCCACCCACCTGAATAGCGCGGATAGGACGACCGCTGTGGGTGCCCTGCCCATAGCCTTCAACTACTTCACGCAGAGTAACACCAAAGGCCAGCTCAATCAGGCCGCCGCGCTTAATATTACCCGCCAGTTGAATAGCTAATGTGCCTCTTGAACGGCCCATACCAAAGTTCTGATAAGCCTCTGCCCCCTGCTCCAGAATAGTGGAGATAGCAGCCAGAGTTAATACATTGTTCACTACTGTGGGCTTGCCAAACAGACCTTCAATTGCCGGCAGCGGCGGCTTGGCGCGAACCATGCCACGCTTGCCCTCAAGGCTCTCCAGCAATGAGGTCTCTTCACCACAGATATAGGCACCAGCACCCAGACGCACTTCCAGATGGAAGCTTTTGCCAGAGCCCTGAATATTGTCGCCGAGGAAGTTGGCAGCGACTGCCCTTTCAATCGCAATATTTAATAGCCTGTGGGCCACCGGATATTCCGAGCGCAGGTAGATATAGCCCTGGGTAGCACCTACCGCCAGACCGGCGATGCACATACCTTCGATAAGTTGATAGGGGTCGGCTTCCATTACCAGACGATCGGCAAAGGTGCCGGAATCCCCCTCATCCGCATTACAGACAATATATTTTTGCTCTGACGCGCAATCAAGAACTGTCTGCCATTTAATACCAGCGGGAAAGGCTGCGCCGCCGCGACCACGGAGGCCGGAGTCTTTTACCTGGTCGACAATCTGCTGACCATCCATTTGTAGTGCGTTACTCAGGCCCACAAAACCATTCAGGGCTTGATAATTATCCAGACAAACCGGATCACCCAGTCCGGCGCGAGCATAGGTCAGGCGCTGCTGGCTGGCCAGATAGTCAATGCTCTCAACCTGGCCCAGGTACAGATGATGACTGCTGACATCGGTTTCAAGGGCATCGAGAATACCGGGGATATCTTTATTGGTTACCGGACCAAAACCAATACGGCCATCCTCGGTATCAACTTCAAGCAGCGGCTCTAACCAGAACATTCCGCGGGAACCATTGCGCACTGGCTCGACACCCGCGGCCTGCAATGCGCGGGCCACAGCGTCCGCACCAAGGGCCAGAGCAGTGGTATCCTGGGGAATATAAATACTCATTTGGGCTCTCCCGCAGGCGCGCTTATATCAGCCATCAGATCATCAAACCGCTCGGCATCCACACGGGCATAAATATCATTGTTAATGCGCACTGAGGGCGAGCAGGCACAGTTGCCCAGGCAATACACTGGCTCTAATGTAATAGCGCCATCTTCGGTAGTCTCATGGTAGTCCACCCCCAGCAATGCTTTGGCATGGGCCTCTAGCTGGCGCGAACCCATGGACTGGCAGGCCTCGGCGCGACAGATCTGCACTGTATGCTGGCCCACTGGGTGGGTTTTAAAATCATGGTAGAAACTGATCACGCCGTGAACTTCGGCGCGGGAGAGATTCAGGCCAGTGGCAATCGCGGGCACTGTGGCATCCGGGACATAGCCCAGCTCCGCCTGAATGGCGTGCAAAAGCGGCAGCAGGCCGCCGGGCACGGCCCTGTATTGAGTCACAAGATGACTGATATCAGCGGTATTTTGTGCGCCTGTTTCCACGTCTAAACGACTCCTGTTGCTGCGTTGCGCCAAAGCTCTAACAATAAGTGCATAAAGACAACCCTATTTCGGGCGCAGTCTACCACCATAACCCCACTGGTTTCGGGCCCTAAGCGACTCTTATTTATCTAATAAGGACCGCTACTCTAAGCCTTGCCAGCTCCCAGTGCACGGGCGTGAAAAGCCATATGCTGCCCTATAAACGTAGCAATAAAAAAGTAGCTATGATCGTATTCCGGTTGCAGGCGAATATCCATAGGGAAGCCAGCCTGTTTTGCGGCCTCAATTAGCAGTGGCGTCTTTAGCTGCTTCTCAAGAAAGTTATCCCCCTCGCCCTGATCCACCAGCACCGGCAAATACTCTGTGGCCTGGCCTACCAGAGCGACAGTATCGTACTGAGCCCAGCTATCCCGATTGCTGCCAAGATAGTGAGTTAACGTCTTATCACCCCAGGGGCAATTTAAGGGCGAACAGATCGGTGAAAACGCTGAGACCGATTTAAACTGGCCCGGGTTCTTTAACCCTATGGTCAGTGCACCATGGCCACCCATGGAATGCCCTGAAATTGATGCCCTTGCGCTGTCCACTGGAAACTCGGCATTAATCAATGTCGGCAGCTCTTCGACTATATAGCTGTACATCTGGTAATGCTTAGCCCAGGGCTCTTCGGTGGCATTCACATAAAACCCCGCACCCAGGCCCATATCATAGGCGCCTTCAGGATCATCAGCCACGCCCTCACCTCTGGGGCTGGTATCAGGGCAGACAATGGCAATACCATGCTCTGCTGCATGCTGTTGGGCTCCGGCCTTTTGCACAAAGTTCTCATCAGTGCAGGTCAAGCCAGATAACCAATACAGCACAGGTACTGACCCCTGCTCGGCCTGAGGTGGCAGATAAATGGAGAATGTCATCTCACAATTAAGCACAGTGGACTGATGCTTGTAGCGCAGTTGCCGGCCACCAAAGCTCTGGTTTGAGCCAATCTGTTCAAGTGTCATCTAAAACTCCGCCTTAAAACTCAACAACTGATCTAATACTCTCGCCGGCATGCATTAAGTCAAAGGCCTTATTAATATCTTCCAGTGGCATCTTATGGGTAATCAGATCATCAATATTAATCTTGCCATCCATATACCAGTCCACAATCTTGGGCACATCGGTTCGACCGCGAGCGCCACCAAAAGCGGTGCCTCGCCAGGAGCGACCGGTCACCAGCTGGAATGGTCTGGTGGCAATCTCTTTGCCAGCGCCGGCCACACCCACAATACAGCTCTCGCCCCAGCCTTTATGGCAACATTCCAGTGCCTGACGCATCACTTCTACATTGCCTATGCACTCAAAGCTGTAATCGACACCGCCGCCGGTCATATCAATAATATGGTCGACCACATTCTCGACCTCGCGGGGGTTAATAAAATCAGTCATACCAAACTGCTTACCCAGAGCGGCGCGGGCCGGGTTTAAATCAATACCAATAATTCTGGTGGCGCCGACCATTTTGGCCCCCTGAATCACATTGAGGCCAATACCACCCAGACCAAAGACAGCCACTGTGGAGCCAGCTTCAACTTTCATGGTAAAGGCCACTGCGCCAATACCTGTGGTAACACCGCAGCCGATATAACAAATCTTGTCAAAGGGAGCATCTTCCCGCACCTTGGCCAGAGAGATTTCTGGCAACACGGTGTAATTAGAGAAGGTGGAGCAGCCCATATAATGGAGGATTGGCTTGCCTTCGAAGGAGAATCTGCTGGTGCCATCGGGCATGACGCCCTGTCCCTGGGTGGCACGCACCGCCTGACAGAGATTGGTTTTTGGGTTGAGGCAGAAATCACATTCCCGACACTCGGCGGTGTATAGAGGAATCACATGGTCGCCGGGCTTTAGATTTTTTACGCCTGGGCCCACATCAACCACCACGCCTGCACCCTCGTGACCTAAAATTGCCGGAAAAGCACCCTCCGGATCATCGCCAGACAGGGTGAATGCGTCGGTATGGCACACCCCGGTGGCTTTAATTTCTACAAGTACTTCACCCGCTCTGGGGCCGTCAAGATCGACTTCGACAATTTCTAGGGGCTTTCCTGCTCCAAATGCAACGGCGGCTTTGGTCTTCATTTTAGATTCCTCGCTTAAAACTTGGTCACTGCGGTTATTAAGAATAACCTTCTATTATTATGTTGCTTACTTGCCATACTAGGTCAAAACAGGCTATTTTGGCTATCAGAATACGGCGTCTAATTACAAAAATAATCAACCGGTGGAGCCCATGAAATCTATCCCTAATCTTGCTGTGCTGTGGCTTTTATCTGTCTCTTTATCCTGGGCCGCTGAAATCTCCCCGAATTCTAAGCCGGTAGATGATCTGGTGATCTATACCGCTAAAAAGATCATCACCATGGAGCCTGCGCTGCCCGAGGCAACTGCTGTGGCCGTCGCCGATGGTCGAATTGTAGCTGTGGGCTCTCTGGACTCTCTCGGTAGCTGGATGGAGCAAAAAAACTCCCGTATCGACCGGCGCTTTGAGGGCAAAATTATAATGCCCGGCTTTATTGAACCCCATGTACACCCCTCGCTGCCTGCGGTGCTGACCCAATTTCCATTTATTGCCCCAGATAACTGGTCTTTACCTGTAGGTGAATTTCCCGGGGCCACATCGCCTAAAGCCTATATTGCACGATTAAAAGAACTGGTTGCCCAGCACAATAACCCAAATATCCCATTTATCACCTGGGGCTATCACCCGCTCTGGCACGGTACGCTATTTCGTCAACAGCTCAGCGAGCTGTTTCCGGATCAGGCGGTGATGCTGTGGCATCGTTCATTCCACGAACTGATTGGCAATGATGCAGCCATGGATTTACTTGGCATTACAGAAGCCGAATTGGCGAGCAATCCACTCACCAGCTGGGAGCGCGGCCACTTCTTTGAAAATGGTATGTATGCACTGATACCAAAAATGCCCTTTCTATTTGAGCCTGGGCGCTTTGGCCAGGGCATGCAAAACTTTATCCGTATGGTGCATCAGGGCGGTGTCACCACGGCGCTGGATATGGGCACTGGTGTCTTTGGTGATCCAGCTGGCGAGATTGCCATGATCCGCCACACTGTTGAAGCGGCCAAAGCACCGGCAAGATTTATTCTCACCCCGATTATTACCGACTTTCTTGGCCGCGG
>Ga0209716_1002555_pt1 | contig 11863 bp, 10 predicted proteins | sample COGITO_mtgs_1205_FD_184811 | JGI IMG/M metagenome (GOLD analysis project Ga0209716, IMG submission 184811) | Pelagic marine microbial communities from North Sea - COGITO_mtgs_120531 (SPAdes) (version 2) | ecosystem: Environmental > Aquatic > Marine > Epipelagic ...
TGCCGAACCAAATATTGAAACTGAAGGCCCAATTTTACTTAGTTTTTCATATCCCTCAACAAATTCTGCCATTATTTTAAAAATGGCCCAAGAATCGTTTGTTTTTATCTCATTCCAAGTTTTAGGTTTGTATTTTTCTTTTATTTTTCTATCATTATGTATCATAGATCATCGAATTTTAAATTATTTTTTTCTCACAACTAGTTGACTAATGTAATTCTTTTTTCAAAAACTTTGCGGTATAACTAGTTTTATGTTTTATAATCTCTTCAGGGGTTCCTGTACAAAGAATTTTCCCACCGTTTTTTCCACCTTCCATTCCAACATCAATAACGTGGTCTGCAAGTTTTACAACATCTAAATTGTGTTCTATTATTAAAACTGTATTTCCTTTGTTAGCGAGTTTGTTTAAAACCTCCATTAAAACTCTTATATCTTCAAAGTGAAGGCCGGTTGTAGGTTCATCTAAGATGTAAAAAGTATTTCCTGTATCTCTTTTAGATAATTCTGCAGCTAACTTTATTCTTTGTGCTTCTCCGCCGGAGAGTGTTGTAGATCTTTGTCCTAAGGTAATATAACCTAAACCAACGTTTTTAATCGTTTTTAATTTTCTATGAATTTTAGGAATGTTTTCAAAGAAACTTGTAGCCTCCTCAATAGTCATGTTTAAAATATCGGAAATAGATTTTCCTTTATAGCGTATTTCAAGAGTTTCTCTATTGAAACGTTTTCCTTGGCAACTGTCACATTCTACATAAACATCAGGTAAAAAGTTCATTTCGATTACTTTAACTCCTCCGCCTTGGCAGTTTTCACAGCGACCACCTTTCACATTGAATGAAAATCTCCCCGGTTTATAACCACGAATGGCCGCTTCAGGTGTTTTGGCAAACAAACTTCTAATTTCACTAAAAGTTCCTGTATATGTTGCAGGGTTAGATCGAGGAGTTCTTCCGATTGGAGATTGGTCAATGTCAATTACTTTGTCGATGTGTTCTAGCCCTTCAATTTTAGTGTAGGGCATCGGTTTTTTTACACCTCTGTATATGTGAGCATTTAGAATTGGATATAAAGTTTCATTTATTAAAGTAGATTTCCCACTTCCCGAAACACCTGTAACACAGATCATTTTACCAAGAGGAAAATCTACAGAAACATTTTTTAAATTATTCCCTCTTGCTCCTCTAAGCTTAATGAATTTTCCATTTCCTTTTCGACGTTTTTTTGGGATGATAATTTTTTTATTTCCATTCAAATAATCTGCAGTTAGCGTCGTCTGTTTTTTTAAATCTTCAAAAGTTCCAGTACTCACAATTTCACCTCCATGTCTTCCTGCTCCGGGGCCAATATCAAATACGAAATCTGCATGTTCAATCATGTCTTTATCGTGTTCAACCACCAATACAGAGTTTCCGATGTCTCTCAATTTAACTAATGAATCTATTAACTTTTTGTTGTCTCTTTGGTGTAAACCAATACTTGGTTCATCCAAAATGTATAAAACTCCCACTAGTTGTGATCCGATTTGAGTTGCCAGACGAATTCTTTGAGCTTCTCCTCCGGACAGCGATTTTGAGCTTCTGTCTAATGTTAAATAATCCAACCCGACATCTAATAAAAATTGAATTCTAGTTCTGATTTCTTTTAATATTTCTGATGCGATTATAAGTTGTTTTTCTGATAAGTCTTTTTGAACTGTTTCAAACCAATAGGCTAATTCAGTGATATCCATTTGGGCCAAATCACTAATATTTTTATCCGCAATTCTAAAATGGAGTGCTTCTTTTTTTAATCTTTTTCCATCACAATTTTTGCAATTAACTTCATCCATAAATCCTTTCGCCCATCGTTTTATGGAGGTGCTTTCTGCGTTTAGGTGTTGATTGGTTATAAAAGCAATAATTCCCTCAAAGTCAATATTATAATTTCTAGTAACCCCTATCGTTTTTGATTCGATTTTAAAGGATTCATTTCCACCATTTAAAATAATATCTAAAGCCTTTTTTGGAATGTTTTTTATAGGGTCAGAAAGTTTGAATTCATAACGCTCAGCAATGTTTTGAAGTTGTTTAAAAATCCAACTATTTTTTTGTTCTCCTAAGGGAATAATTCCTCCATTTTGAATAGAAATAGTTTCATTTGGAATTACTTTTTTGATGTTGATTTCATTAGTAATCCCTAATCCATTACATTTAATGCAGGCACCCTTTGGTGAATTAAAGGAAAAGGTATTGGGTTCCGGATTTGGGTAGGCAATCCCTGATGTAGGGCACATCAATTCCCTGCTGAAGTATCGAGGGTTATTATCTTCAATATCAATAACCATCAATATATTGTTGCCAGAATATAAGGCGGTTTTTATGGTTTCTTCCAGGCGATTTTCAATCGATTTATTTACGAGTAATCGATCAATCACTACTTCAATATCATGCGTTTTGTAACGATCTAAACGCATTCCTTTTGTGATTTCTTTTATTTCTCCATCAATTCGAACACGCAGAAAACCTTGTTTAGAAATTTGTTCAAACAATTCTCTATAATGGCCTTTTCTAGATTTAATCAAAGGTGCTAAGATTGCAATTTTTTTATTGGAAAACTCTTTTAAAATAAGTTTTCTAATTTGTTCATCAGAATAACTTACCATTTTTTCTTCCGTATTGAAAGAATAGGCATTTGCAGCTCTTGCAAATAATAACCTTAAAAAATCGTAAATTTCTGTAATAGTACCTACAGTTGAACGTGGGCTTTTATTCGTTGTTTTTTGCTCAATAGAAATAACAGGTGAAAGACCGTCAATTTTATCAACATCTGGCCTCTCTAAGCCGCCTAAAAACTGTCTTGCATAGGCAGAAAAAGTTTCAATATAACGTCTTTGTCCCTCTGCATAAATAGTGTCAAATGCTAATGAAGATTTCCCACTTCCACTCAAGCCAGTAATAACAACTAGTTTGTCACGAGGTATTTTTACATCAATATTTTTTAAGTTGTGAGCTCTTGCTCCGTATACTTTTATATATTCTTGATCTTTCAAATGAGAATTTTTTTAGAACTTACAAAGTTAAAGAATCCATTTTTAATTTAGTTGTCTATGGTTATCAAATCATAAAATAGTACCTTGCAATTAAATTGTATGTTAACCAAATGATTGATCGTATTCGACATTTTTTTGAAAGAAATGGTTTTGGAGTTTTTTCTAGACTGGCAGACGGGTTGGGTATGAGAGCTGTAAATGTGCGTCTTTATTTTATTTATGTTACTTTTTTTACAGTAGGATTGTCTTTTGGATTCTATTTAACAATGGCATTTGTATTCAAGTTAAAAGATCTTATTTACACAAAACGAAGTTCGGTATTTGATTTGTAACCTATGAATATTTTAGCATCTAGAATAAATAAAACACTTTTTCTCGTTTTTGTAATTTTATTACTGGGGGTTTCGGGCTACATGATTTTGTCCGGCTACTCTTTTGTAGATGCTCTTTATATGACAGTAATTACAATTACTACCGTTGGTTTTGGAGAGGTGAAACCTTTTACGCCAGAAGAGAAAATATTTACAGTATTTTTAATTTTAACCAGTATAACTCTTTTTGGGTATGCTGTTTCCACTTTCTCTGAGTACATAGTGAGTGGAAGATTATTTGAACAATTTAAACACAGAAAAGTGGAAAAACAGATTAAAAGTTTAAAAGCTCACACCATCGTTTGCGGTTATGGTAGAAATGGGAAACAAGCAATTTTAAAATTAAATAACTACAATAAAAAGATGGTAGTCGTTGAGAAAGATAAAGAGATGATCGCTGAGTTGGATCATGAAGGAGTTTTAAACATTCAAGGTGATGCAACTTTAGATGAAACTTTATTAAAAGCAGGAATTAATACTGCAGCAAATTTAATTACTGCTTTGCCTTCAGATGCAGATAATTTATTTGTTGTCCTTACAGCGAACCAGCTGAATAAAAAATGTAAAATAATAAGCAGGGCATCAAACGAGTCTTCTTACAGCAAATTAAAAATTGCGGGAGCAAATAATGTTATTATGCCCGATAAATTAGGAGGAGATCACATGGCGTCTTTGGTTGTAACCCCAGATGTTATAGAATTTGTAGATCGTTTAACCATCGAGGGGGAGACTACTGCGAATTTAGAAGAAATAGCCGTCCATGACTTACCAAAAAAGTATGTTAATAAGACCATTTTAGATTTAGATTTGAGAAGGGAAACAGGTTGTACAGTGATAGGTATTAGGAATCCTGATAAGGATTACATCATCAATCCAGAAGCTGAAACAAAGTTAACATTAGGTTCTAGTCTAATCGTTTTAGGAAGGCCTGAACAAATTATTAAATTGAGACAATTATTCTAAATAATGGTTAAAGTCATAATTACAGGTAGTAACGGTTTATTGGGTCAAACTCTTTTAGGGTTGCTATTAAATGAAAAAGAGTCTTATCAAGTAGTTGGTTTTTCAAAAGGCAAAAACAGAAGTGGTAGAGAAGATTTTAATTATGTTTCGATTGATTTAACAAAAAAAGAAAATCTCAAAGAAAAAATTCAAGAAATTCAACCAGATTTTATAATCAACACAGCTGCAATGACTCAGGTTGATGATTGTGAGACCAATAAAGAAGATTGTAATATTTTAAACGTTGAGGTTGTCAAATGGTTGGTAGAGATATCAAAAGAAATCAATGCACACCTAATTCATTTATCTACAGATTTTATTTTTGATGGCAAAAAAGGACATTATAAAGAGACAGATACTCCAAATCCATTAAGTTATTATGGAGTCTCTAAATTAAAATCGGAACAAGTTCTTATCAAATCGCAAATAAACTACACTATTTTAAGAACGATATTAGTTTATGGAAAAGTACACGATATGAGTAGAAGTAATATTGTTCTTTGGGTAAAAAAGATGTTAGAAAAGGGTGAGGAAGTCACAATTGTTAATGATCAGTATAGAGCACCAACTTATGTAGATGATTTGGCGCTGGCGTGCAAAATATCTATTGAAAAAAAGGCAACAGGAATTTTTAATATTTCTTCAAACAAATTATTGAGTATTTATCAAATTGCCCAGCAAATTGCTGAAGTCTTTGATCTAGATAAAAATTTAATTAAACCCATTTCCTCGACAATATTAAATCAAACGGCACTCAGGCCAGCAAAAACAGGTTTTGATTTATCAAAAACAAATAAAGAGCTAGATTTTTATCCAAAATCTTTTAAGGAAGATTTAAAAAATTTTAAAGAAAAATTAGTGTAAATTATATTTAAAGCAGAAAACTTATTAAAAGTTCAATTTTTTCATGATATTGCGAATAACTTTTTAAAAAAAAAACTAACTTAATCATATTATGAAGAAAAAATTTCTATCACTGCTTTTATTAGCAGCCCCAATTTTAACGTTTGCTCAAGAAAAAGGTTTAGATCAGAAAATTGATGAAGCTTTTAAGCCAATATCAGATTTTTTTAGCAGTGTGATTTTCTTTCCAATTTACAAAAGTGAAAGTGTAGAGATTCCGTTTGTACTTCTTTTATTAGTTGCAAGTGCTGCATTTTTTACTATTTATTTTAAGTTTCCAAATATTTTTCATTTTAAAACTGCAATCAATGTAGTTAGAGGAAAGTATGACGAATTGGATGAAAGTCATGGATCTACTGATCCAGATTTAGATGGAGATATTCGTGATACAAAAAAAGAAGTACAAGAGGGAGAGGTTACACATTTTCAAGCATTAGCCACAGCTGTTTCTGGAACTGTAGGTAATGGAAATATTGCAGGAGTTGCATTGGCAATTGCATTAGGTGGTCCTGGGGCAACATTTTGGATGGTAATTTGTGGATTCCTGGGAATGTCTACAAAGTTTGTAGAATGTACTTTAGGTGTGCAATATAGAGATGTTGGAGATGATGGAACTGTATACGGAGGTCCAATGTATTATATTAGTAAAGGATTAAAAGAAAGAGGATTTGAAATGTTAGGAAAAATAGCTGCGGTTATTTTTGCTATTTTCTGTATTGGTGGATCTTTTGGGGGAGGTAACGCGGCACAATCGAATCAGGCAACAGTTGTTTTAAAAGAATTATTAGGATTAGAAAGTACAGCTGCTGGTGCAATTATTGGTGTTATATTAGCAATATTAGTTGGTGTAATTATAATTGGAGGGATTAAAAGAATTGCTTCAGTTACAGAGAAAGTAGTTCCGTTTATGGCTGGGCTTTATGTCTTAGCTTGTTTATATATCTTAGGAGTAAACTTTTCATTAATTGATGATGCCTTTTCTTTAATATTTAGAGAAGCTTTTAACCCAACCGCTATGGGAGTTGGCGGATTTATTGGTGTGTTATTAGTCGGATTTAAAAGAGCTGCATTTTCAAATGAAGCTGGAGCTGGTTCTGCATCTATTGCCCATTCTGCTGTGAAAACAAAATATTCTGCATCTGAAGGGTTAGTGGCGTTATTAGAGCCTTTTATTGATACGGTTGTAATTTGTACAATGACAGCTTTGGTTATTATTATTTTTAATTTTGGGGGAGATGCCTCTGGAGCAACAATTTTCCAATATGGTGGAGATGTTGCTGGTGCGGTAATGATTGATGGAGTTGCCTATGAAGGAGCCGGAATTACATCAAAAGCTTTTGCGACTTATATTCCTTTTTCTAATGTATTCTTAACAGTAGCAGTAGTATTATTTGCAGTTTCTACAATGATATCTTGGTCTTATTATGGACTACAATCTTGGAAGTACTTATTTGGTAGAGGAAAAAAAGCAGACATTACATACAAGCTATTATTCTTATTGTTTGTTGTTATTGGAGCTGCCGCTAGTATGAAATCTATTTGGGATTTCTCTGATGCAATGATTTTTGCAATGGTATTTCCTAACATGGTTGGGTTGTACTTTTTGTTTCCAGTTGTTAAGAAACAATTGAAAAGATATACTGATGCTATCAAAGCAATAAAAGCATAAATACGTTTTTATGAACATATTAAAATCCCATTTCTGGTATCATAAAAGCCAAAGAAATGGGATTTTTATCGTTGTTTTATTGATACTTATTTTACAATCAATAATTTTTTTTGTTGATTTTTCTTCAGAAGATGTAGACTTTCTAGACTCTATTCAAGTTTCAAAAATTCGCAAACAAATAGACAGTCTTAAAGCCATTGAAAAAGCCCACAGAACACCTAAAATAGTTCCTTTCAATCCCAATTATATATCAGATTACAAGGCAAGTCAATTGGGGTTGTCTCTAGCTGAAACAGATAGGTTATTTCTCTTCAGAGAAAAAAATAAGTTTATCAACTCGAAAAGAGAGTTTCAGAAAATAACAAAAGTATCGGATTCCTTATTGGCTAAAATAGCTCCTTATTTTAAATTTCCAGATTGGGTTTCTAGAGTAAATCAACAAAAGCAGCGGAATAATAAGAACTCTTTAAAAAGTAATTCGATTTCAAAAAACAAGACTATTTCCACGAAAGATATCAATAAAGCCACGAAAGAAGATCTAAAAACGGTTAACGGTATCGGGGAGAAATTATCAGAAAGAATAATTAAGTATCGTTCTAAATTACAAGGATTTTCTTTTGAGAGCCAACTCCACGAAGTTTGGGGTTTGAAAAAAGAAATCATTACGCGATTATTTTCAATATTTACAATTATAGAAAAACCAATTATTAAAAAAAGAAACATTAATACTCTCACCTTTAAGGAGTTGTTAAAAAATCCCTACATAGATTACGATCTTTGTAAAAAAATATTTGAATATAAAGATGAGATAGCAGAGTTTCAGAATATCTCAGAATTAAAAAATATCAAAGATTTTCCTATGGCTAAATATGATAGAATAGTCTTATATTTGATGGCAGATTAAAACCCTAAAAAAAGTTATTAAATGAACAGCATGTATTTTTCAGAAGAGCACGAGGCTTTTCGTTCAAGTTTCAAAGATTTTTTAAAAAAAGAAGTGGTTCCGCATATAGAAAAATGGGAGAAGACAGGAGTTATTGATCGCTTTATTTGGGAGAAATTTGGTGAAATGGGTTATTTTGGATTATCTACTCCAGAAGCATACGGAGGTTTGGATTTAGATCTTTTTTATACCGTTATTTTTCTTGAAGAATTACAAAAAATTAATTCAGGTGGTTTTGCTGCTGCGATCTGGGCGCATGAATATTTAGCGATGACCCATTTAAATGAAGAAGCTTCCGAAACAATTAAGCAAAAATATTTAACACCAAGTGTTGAAGGGAAAATGGTTGGATGCCTCTGTATTACTGAACCCTTTGGTGGTTCTGACGTTGCAGGGATGCGATCTACAGCAATTAAAAAAGAAGATACTTATGTCTTGAATGGCTCCAAAACTTTTATTACTAATGGAGTTTATTCAGATTACTTAATAGTTGCTGCCAAAACGAATCCTTCTGACAAACACAAAGGGATTAGTCTTTTTGTAGTAGACAGAAAAACTCCAGGTATTTCTGCAACAAAATTAGATAAATTAGGCTGGAGAGCTTCGGATACTGGAGAAATTGCTTTTGACAATGTAGAAATTCCAGCAGAAAATCTACTCGGAGAAGAAGCGAAAGGTTTTCCTTATATCATGCAACATTTTGCTTCAGAAAGATTAATTATGGGAGTAAATGCTCACGCACGAGCAGAATATGCTTTGGAATACGCTATCAAATATATGGGTGAAAGAGTTGCTTTTGGTAAGTCGTTAGACCAGTTTCAAGCGCTCCGTCACAATATTGCAGAAATGGCTAGTAAAATCGATATGTGTAAAGAATATAATTATTCTATAGCAAAACGGTTAAACGATGGACTTTATGTGGTAAAAGAAGCAAGTATGTCTAAGTTGCTTTCCACGAAAATGGCGGATGAAGTAATTTATGATGCCTTACAAATGCTCGGAGGCTACGGGTATATGGAAGAGTATCCAATGGCGCGATTGTTTCGTGACAGTAGATTGGGACCAATTGGAGGAGGTACCTCTGAAATTTTAAAAGAGATTATCGCAAAAATTGTACTAGATCACAAAGAGTATACACCCGTAACTTAAAAGGCCTTATTTTTTTGAAAAACACATAAAAACAATGAATGTTTATTCATTCATATTTTGTGCTCCTAAAATATTTTACGAATACCAATTGTCAATTCACAATTTGTAATTACATTTGCAGTCCAAAAATTAGACAAAATAGTATTACTACTATTCAAAATATAGAAGAACTTATGAAAGGAGGTGCCAACTTATGTTAATTATACCAATTAAAGAAGGAGAGAACATTGATAGGGCTTTAAAGCGTTACAAAAGAAAATTCGATAGAACGAAAACAATGAAGAACTTACGTAACAGAAAAAACTTTACGAAGCCATCTGTTGCCAATAGAGCTCAAAGAATCAAAGCATCTTACGTTCAGAAATTAAGAACACAAGAAGAAGTAGGTTAGTCATAACTTATCTTCAAAAGATCAAACTCGTAACGCTTTTAGTGTTACGAGTTTTTTTGTGCTTTTTTTTGTAGATTTACTTACTAAAGACTTGGAATTTGATTGATGCATTTTTAGAATATTTATCACTAGAGAAAAAATATTCTCTTCATACCGTTACTGCCTATAAAAATGACCTGCGTTCCTTTAAGGATTTTTTAGTTTCAGAATACGATCAAGAAAATTTTTTAGAAGTTCATTATCCTCAAATTAGAAATTGGATTGTTGTCTTAGTGGGTGAAAACTTATCAAATAGAACAATTAATAGAAAAATAAGCTCCTTAAAGTCTTTGTATAAATTCTTACAGAAAACAAGTCAAATTGAAGTCAATCCTCTGTCACAACACAAATCCTTAAAAACAGAAAAAAGAGTTCAAGTTCCATTTACAGCCAAAGAGATCAATGCTGTAATATGTCAGATAGAAGTAGGTAGTGATTTTATATCCACAAGAGATAAATTAATTGTAGAGCTTTTTTATTCTACAGGAATTAGAAGAGCAGAGTTAATTAATATCAAAAGTAGAGATATTAGTTTTTCAGATTCAACGATTAAAGTCTTAGGTAAAAGAAACAAAGAACGCTATGTTCCTTTGTTGACATCGGTGGTTGAAACGCTAGAAAAATATTTAGAATTAAAAAAAGACTTTTCAATAGGTTTAGAAGAACTTTTGATTACGAAAAAAGGAAATAAAATATACGAAACACTTGTTTACAGAATTATAAATTCTTACTTTAGTACCGTATCCTCTAAAGAGAAGAAAAGTCCGCACATACTGAGGCACTCTTTCGCAACACATCTCTTAAATCAGGGAGCAAATCTAAATTCAGTTAAAGAGTTATTAGGTCATTCCTCTCTAGCCGCTACGCAAGTCTATGTTCAAAACAGCCTTGACGCTATAAAAAAAGTGTATAATCAAGCTCACCCTAGGAGCACTAAAAACGAAGATAAATGAAAGTATTTACACAATCAGTAAATTTTAATGCAGATAAGGATCTTTTAAATTTTGTAAAAGAAAAATTTTTAACCTTAACGAAATTTCATGATAAAATAATTGATGCAGAAATTTTTTTAAAAGTATTTAATACAAGTGATAAAGAAAATAAACGAACAGAGGTTAAAATTAATATACCTGGAAGAGAGTTGATCATAAAAAGGGAGGCTAAGACCTTTGAAGAAGGTGTCAATTCTGCTGTAGATAATTTAAAAAGACAGCTAAAAAGGTCTAAAGAAAAGCAGAGAGATTCTGTAATCTTATAAAAAGTAAAAAAATATACAAAAAATATATAAAAAATAATTACAAAAAGTTTTAGAATAAAGAAAAACTTTATACATTTGCAATCCGTTAGAAATAGCGGGTTGTTTTTTTACATCAAAAGCCGATGTAGCTCAGCTGGCTAGAGCAGCTGATTTGTAATCAGCAGGTCGTGGGTTCGAGTCCCTCCATTGGCTCAAAAACAACAAGTTCATTTAAATAGTAAATTAAAGGGGGAGATACTCAAGCGGCCAACGAGGACGGACTGTAACTCCGTTGACTACGTCTTCGCAGGTTCGAATCCTGCTCTCCCCACAGTTTACATTAACGCGAAAGTAGCTCAGTTGGTAGAGCGTCAGCCTTCCAAGCTGAATGTCGCCGGTTCGAACCCGGTCTTTCGCTCAAATAAATCCAATAAGCCGATGTAGCTCAGTTGGTAGAGCGCATCCTTGGTAGGGATGAGGTCATGGGTTCAAATCCCATCATTGGCTCATTTAATATTATTATTATTAAACATTAATATATATTTAAACTAAGAATTAAAATCAATAATTATGGCAAAAGGAACTTTTGACCGTTCGAAACCACACTTAAACATTGGTACAATCGGACACGTAGATCACGGTAAAACAACTTTAACTGCGGCTATTACTAAAGTATTAGCTGATGCAGGATTCTCTGAAGCTAGATCTTTTGATCAGATTGATAATGCACCAGAAGAGAAAGAAAGAGGAATTACAATTAATACTTCTCATGTAGAGTATCAAACAGCAAATCGTCACTATGCGCACGTTGACTGTCCAGGTCACGCGGATTATGTAAAGAACATGGTAACAGGTGCTGCTCAGATGGATGGTGCTATTTTAGTTGTTGCTGCAACTGATGGTCCAATGCCTCAAACTAGAGAGCATATCTTATTAGGTCGTCAGGTAGGTATACCACGTATCGTTGTTTTCTTGAACAAAGTAGATATGGTTGATGATGAGGAGCTTTTAGAATTAGTAGATATGGAAGTTAGAGAATTATTATCTTTTTATGATTATGATGGAGATAATGGTCCTGTTGTTTCAGGTTCTGCTTTAGGAGCTTTAAATGGTGAGCAAAAATGGGTT
>Ga0209716_1002560_pt1 | contig 11852 bp, 17 predicted proteins | sample COGITO_mtgs_1205_FD_184811 | JGI IMG/M metagenome (GOLD analysis project Ga0209716, IMG submission 184811) | Pelagic marine microbial communities from North Sea - COGITO_mtgs_120531 (SPAdes) (version 2) | ecosystem: Environmental > Aquatic > Marine > Epipelagic ...
TAATACAAAATTATATGGGTGTATTAGTATGTTTGATTTAGCTTCCTTTTGTTCATCAGATAAAGTGATATTAAATTTAATCTTTCCCTTTGGAGGGGCCTTTTCAATGTTATCAGCCATTTATTTTAAATTAAAGTTGTTTGTGTAGTTTGTGTGGTATTAATTCTTAATAACGATTTATCATGCTTAACTATTTTAGCACACATTTCATATTGTTCCAATACCTCACATAAATTTAATAGTTTCTTTAAAGCTATTTTATAATCTTTCTTTTCCAATACCGATACAGCATCAACGTTCGTAAATTCTATTAATATTACTGATTGGAGTTTCATCTTTTGAGCGGATTGGATTGTTTCCAACAATACACTAAGATACTCATCACCACCATTTTCTACGAAATTCCTAATGGATTCGTTGATGGGAGATATATACTTTCTCCAATTAACATTTGATAATGGTTTCTTTTTCAAATTACAAAATGCTTTAGTTGTTACTAAGTATAAATAGTATGGTGGTGTATTAATTATTTACTAAGATGGTGTACCACCTCCACCACTATAACCACTATCGTTAATAATAGCACTTGTTCCAGTATTGTCTGGAACGTTTGTAGTATCATTAGATGGTTCACTAACGGTGCCAGATGTAAATGTAGTACCTAATCCGTCGATAAGAATACCATTCACTCGTTCCCATTTTTGTAATTCCTCATTCCAACTATAATATTTTCCATTATATAGAGCTTCCTCTTCATCAACAGAACCTTTTCTACCAATTGGTGCATAATCATCAAAATTAAGCCCAGTATCAGTCCAATTGGATGGTTCGTTATAGGCAGGGGTTAGTATTCCTCTGAAATCACCTATATAATCAGCAGGAAGTAATCGGTTTTTATAATCACCAGAAGGTTTAGATGTTACCCAAGCTACATATTCGATTAATGGTTTTATAAATTCTTTTGGGTTAGCTTTAAGTCCAGAAACAGGGTCTACTTTAAAATTTGAAATCATAAATAAATGTCTTAATACTTTAACATATGTACGTTCATTACTGTTTGTTATATCAATATCTAATCCCAATTCCGCTAATCTTAAATCATCAATAAGTGCTTTTATTGGTGCTAGATTAATCAAAACAACACTACGTTGATGTAATAATTCATTTACACCATAAGGCCTTCTTAGATTAAGTTGAGAATTTAACTTATCAATAAAAGCAGGAGTACAATAACTATATGGTATTGCACCATTATTATCTACAATAGATAAAATATAGTTAAATTGTATTTCATCATCATTTACAACGCTTAATTCTGATAAATCATATTGTGGTACATCTAAAAAGTTTTCACTATATTTACCAAAGACACGTACAGTATTGAATTGGTTAAATTGTGTTACTTGATATGGGTCAACACCATCCATATCAATACCTCTAAATTGAAATTGATTTACCGAAACAAACCCTTGCATAGAGGGTGAGTTGATTGGTTCACTATCAATTGTTATTTGATAATCTCCCCTCAATATTCTATTATAAGTACTTGAATCTAAATTTGCCATTATGTTACCCTTTGGTATAAATATTCCTAATCGTAATATTCTACGATAACACCAGCTTCTTTAAACATTTGAATTGAACGAATAGATGATTCATTCCACTTATCACCTTTAGCACCCTTACCTTTTCGTAATACTATTTTAGATACACCACTATTAATAATTGCTCTTGCACAATCTGAACAACTCATTCCACAAGTCATATACATTGTAGTTCCTAATGTAGATACTCCGATTCTTGCGGCATTGTAGATAGCGTTTCTTTCCGCATGTTCAAACCAAAAGTATTTCTCAGGTCTTTCTTGTCTTTCGTTGAGGTTATCGTTGATACCTCTTGGAAATGAATTGTAGCCGGTAGAAACAATCTCATTATCTTTACCAACTACAACCACCCCTATCTGAGTTTTCCTATCTTTAGATTTGAGTTTAACTTGTTCAGCTATATTAATGAAGTATTCATCCCATTTCATATTTCTAAAATGTTTCCGTTTGAAGTCAATTTTCCAAATCTACCATCTTTCACCACCGAACCATTTGAGAAGATTGTATCTAAATTAACCAACTTCATAGTTCCCTGATTGATAATATCTTCGTGATTATGTATGTGTCCGAATAAACACAACTTTGGATTTACTTCCATTACTCTATTAAGAAGAGATTTATCACCACATCTTTCTATGTTACCATTTCTATCAGTAGATAAATCCAATATACCTTTTGGTGGTCCGTGAGTGATAACAATATCCACATCCTCATCAATGATGTTTCTCCAAATTCTATCTAACTTATTTCTAGCTTTAGTGAATACCCAACCATATCCAAATGCTGGAGTGAAAGGTGAGCCAAAGATTTTAATACCATCGATAATAATATCTTCGTTTTCTAAATAGAAGATATTGTGTCTTGCGAAATCTTCTTTGGTTACGAATTTGTTTTCAATAGAAGTATCGTGATTTCCAGCAACAAATATCTTTACAGGTATTTTTAATGTACGATACCAATCAATAAAACCTCTTACCTCAACTTCATTTGGGTAAGGGTCTCTTGGATTAGAACAATCCCCACTAAAAATCACCATATCAATATCAGTTGGAACTTCCAACAATCTATGATAAGTGTGTGTATCTGATATGTGCCAAATTCTCATAACTAAATTCCTATTACTAATTCTTTATTTAACCAACCAATGATGAGTTCTAAATCACCATTAAGTGTTCTATCATATGTTATCTTAATATAGGGTAAGATGTAAATCTGACCCCATACTGAGTAGATATTAAATTTTACTTTGCCCATTTTCCTCTTTGTACTAATTGTGAAATGATTCCGTAGATTGATAAATCTTCATAAGTGTCTTGGATGTTTTCACCTACTTCATCAGGTTGACCCAATACCACTAATTGCTTCAATCGATTTATCTTATCATTCTTTCTGAACCATAATCCAGTTAGTGAAAGTTTTACATCATCATCAGTTTGAAGTGGAGTACCTACTGAGATATTACCAGGTCCATAATTCCTTTGCTTTTTACAAAAGGTTTCATACATCTCCTCTTGAATCTTTTTAAACTCATCAGTTGTTTCAGGGTACATTCTCTCACAATATTCAATTGCAGATTCTCCATAATTTGGTGCTTCTTCGCTCATAACTCTATTATTTGATTTAATGTTTATCTACAAATATAAGAAAAATATTTTACATAAACAAGCTAAACAAACTATATTTTCAAAAAGTGAAAAAATTCTAAATTTTCTTTACGTTTGGGGAAAGTGGTGTATATCTATATATACTCACATAAGATACTCTAAGGTGATGCTATGAGTTTAAACGCATCCAAACTTCAATCATAAGCGTTAGATTGTTGGACCAGATAAATTCTTCTTTTAGTTTTTTTTCAGACACAGTGACACGGTGCAAGACAAGACAGCAGTAAAATAATTAAAAAATAAAAAGTATAAATAAAAATTAGACAATAGCAACTATACTACTTCATAGTTAAATTTATCTAATCTTCTAACAATTCTATAAACTCTTAAAGATGGGTCGTTGTTATCTAATTGATTTCTTTTAGTTTGGGCTTCTCCGATTGTATCATATTCATCAAAGGTATCTTCGCTATTAAGTTTATAAACCCATATTTGTCTTTTTGCCCAATTCGGGTCCCCAGCATTAGTATCAGCTGGTATTAATTGTTTTTGTATAGCGTATTCTTTCATAATAAATTATTTTCTTTTAAATGTTGGAACATATCATTTCCTAATCTCTCACCAACTACAATATCAGATGGGTAATGTACTTTAGCGTTAACTCTACTCTTACCTATATCTCTTCCCAACTTCTTAAAACGTATAGCATGTTTGGGATATTTATTTGCGAAATAATTTGCGATTAAAGTTCCTTGAGTAGCGTGACCGGATGGAAACGAAGGTGAATCGGCTGTATCTAAATGTAATTTATTTTTATCTAACTTCAGTCCATATAATTCAGCAACTAAATTTGGTCTTGGTCTGTTGTAGTGATATTTTAAATCTAATATGATACCACTAGCATCTTCTATCAAACCCTCAATCTTTTCTTCTTCTAAATCAACATTCAGTTCAGAACACAATTCCCTAAACATATCAGTTATCTTATCCATACTATAAATGAAATCTTCATTAGAATCAACTCCAATCAGTTTGATTAACTCCTGAAGTGTTCTTATTGATTCATTTGGGTATGGTGGTGTATCTTTATGGGAATCATATTTAAACTCCTTAAACACTCCGTTTTCAATATTATCTATCTTCTCAGCATGTTTAGGTAGAACCTCCTCAGAGTTTTTAAGCTTCTTTAACTTACCAACATTTTTAAAATCGTATACTACCATAGATATAAATATAATAGTATATAATAAACGTATGGGTATCTTATATACCTATGGATTTTAATCTAAGAATTTCATCTTTGATTTTTTGATTGAATGGTGTCCAATTAAAATTCTCTAACATCCAATCTCTATATGAAGCGGGTATCTCTCTAACTTCTCTTCTAGCATATTTACCAAAAGGCATTATAACCTTAACACCCTCTGCAGCTTTTTCGTGTGGGGATTTTTCACCTTCTATATGTAATCCTATCTCACTAATAGGAATACCAGTTAGTAACTTCTTATCTTCTCCATACATTTTCCACATAGTATTCTCATCTTTGAAGTAGATATCCTCAACCTTTCCAAATTTCGGAACTGCTCCTACGAAATCTACAATCAATCCCTCAGACTTATCAGGGTGAATACGAGTAACTCTACCAACAAACTGATACCACCAACTTAAAGATGCGGTAGGTCTACCAGTAATGATACAATCCAACTCAGGATAATCAAATCCAACTGTTAATATGTTAACTTGAGCGATACATCTTAACCTTCCTTCTTTAAAATCCGTAATAATATCCTTTCTTTCTTGTGGATGCATATCAGAATATACTGCTTTACAACTTGGAATCTTCTTTGTAAGTTCGATAGCTTCGTCAATTGTTGGAACTGCTATAAGAATTGACTTCCTATTGTACAACTCTTCTACTTTTTTAGCAATCTTATCACCAATTTTCTGGTTTTTGTATGCTTTCTTAATAGATGAGTTAGAATATTCGGCTCCCGTTGTGTTATAAACCAAATCACCTGTGTTAAAATCGTATGATTGGTATTCTAATCTACTCCAAAATCCCAATTCAACCATTTCTTGAATTTGTGCAACGTAAATAATCTTCTTAAAAAAGATTCCTTTCTTAGAACGGGAGGTTAACATCACTAATTTAGAGAAAGGTCTACCATCAGCACCCATATTCGTTTGTAGTTTCAAAGGAGTAGCAGTTAAACCCAATGTATATTTGATACCAGCACCCTTTAGGAAACGCCTAAGCATTCCATTTGGTTCTCTGGGGAATCTATCACACTCATCAATGATAACCTTTGTAATCCCATATTCTTTGAACTTAGAAGCAATGTTAACGATTGAACCGATTGTAGCATATGTAACTTCACCAATCTCCTTTTCACCCATTGATGCTGAGTATATAGATGCTTCTCCACCTAAATTAATAAACTTAGAGTAGTTTTGCTCTAATAATTCCTTTGATGGTTGGATTACTAACACCTTTTCTCCTACACCTTTAGCTATTGCGGCAATAACAATTGACTTACCAAATGCGGTAGGTGCAACAATTATAGATGGTACTGGTTTTTTCTCTTTGAAATACTCAATACCTAACCTAACAGGTTCAATTTGATTGGGTCTTAACTCCATATTAATACTACTTTTAAAAGTTTTACACTATTATATAGTGTAAACTATACAAATATACAATAATTTTTTGAATTATCCAAATTTTATAGCATATTTCTTTTAAAGTTATCAACAATAGTTAAAAATTTCTTAAAAAAGTTTGGTAGTTCTAAATATTCTTCGTATATTTGTACTCAATAATAAGAATATATCCAATTGGGATATGTTAGGTTACATTTAATGAACAAAGCAAATTTAATTATGAAGCAAATTTTAATTGGGATGATGATGGTACTAACCACATTATCTACATTCGGTCAAACTACTGGTAAGGTAGTGGAAGCTGAAACAAATGAACCGCTACCAGGCGCTACAATTGTAGTTAAAGGTACCTCAAACGGAACAGTATCCGATTTTGATGGTAACTTTTCTATTGAAGCAGAAGAAGGTAGTGAAATTGTTATCTCATTTTTGGGATACCAAAATCTAGTAGCACCATTAAAGAATGGAACTACCTACTCACTGGAATCACGTAGTAACACATTAAGTGAAGTGGTTGTTACATCCGGTGTTATTGATATCGCTAAGGTGAGAGAAACTCCAATAGCATTATCAACTATTTCACCTTCGGAGATTTCCTTAAAGACTGGTAACCAAGAGTTCCCAGAAATTATGAATAAAACTCCAGGGGTTTACGCTACCAAACAAGGTGGTGGCTATGGTGATTCAAGAATCTCATTAAGAGGTTTTGACCAAACTAATACATCATTCCTTATTAACGGACAACCTGTTAATGATATGGAGAATGGTAGAGTGTATTGGAGTAATTGGCAAGGATTATCAGATGTTGCATCAGGTATTCAAATCCAAAGAGGTTTAGGTGCATCTCGTTTAGCAGTTCCTTCAGTTGGTGGAACTGTTTCTATTTTTACTAAAGCCGCACAAAAGAGTGAGGGTGGTAAAGTACAACAAATGGTTGGTAACGATGGTTACATAAAGACTGGAGTATCGTACAATACAGGTAAAAATGAGAGTGGATGGGCATCATCTTTCTTACTATCTAAATGGCAAGGAAATGGTTATGTAAACAATACATCAGGTGAGGGATACACTTACTTTGCAGCAGTTGGTTACGCACCAGAAGGTTCAGACCACGAGTTGAACTTTACATTCTTAGGAGCTGGTCAATGGCACCACCAAAGAGATGTATGGGTTTCTATTAGAGATTACCAAAACTTTGGTAGTGAGGGTATCGACCAACGTTGGAACTCAAATGGTGGTACGTTGAATGGAGAAGAATTCTCAATGAGAAGAAACTTCTACAACAAACCATTAGCAACTTTCAACTGGGATTGGGAGATTAGTGATAACCTTAAATTAGCTACATCATTATATGGTTCAGCTGGTAGAGGTGGTGGAACGGGTCCAAGAGGTAACAACTATCGTGCTTCTGAATCTGATATCCTACCATTCAGAAAAGATTTAACTGAACACTACTTGGAAAATGGTAGAGGTTCACGTAATCCAGATGGTACAATTGATTTCGATGCTATTGTTGCAAACAACCAATCAACTACCGCAGGATACACTGGTGATATTAGTGGATTTGAAGGATTGCTTATTGGTTCTAATGGATTCAGAGATTCAAATGTGAATCGTTCAGTATTGGTAAGAAGAGCATCTATGAACTCACATGACTGGGTTGGTGGTATCTCTAACTTAGAAGGTCAGTTCGGTAAATTTAAAACATCTATCGGTGTTGATTTACGTTCTTACACTGGTTACCATTATAGAGTTCTTAACAATCTAATGGGATTGGATGGATACTACTCAACGGGTAATAGAAACTCTGCTGGTCAGATTATCGAAACTACTGTTAACGCATCTCCATTTAATAATACTGGATTAAACGGACCTAAGATTGATTACTACAACGTTGGTAAAGTTGGATGGCAAGGTTTAAACACTATGGTTGAATATGGTGGAGATAGATTAACTGCGGTTGTACAAGCGGGTCTTTCAAATCAAGCATTCCAAAGAATCGATTACTTCGACCAAGTTGGTAATCCAGAATCAGATGTTCAGAATCAAGGTGGTGGATACATCAAAGGTGGTGCTAACTACAATATTGATGAGAAGCAAAACATATTCTTTAATACAGGGTTTATTTCTCGTCAACCTCAGTTTGATGCTGTATTCCCTAACTTCGCTAATACAATTAATGAAGATTTACAAAACGAAGAAATTCGTTCATTTGAATTAGGTTACGGATTCATTGGTAGAGATTTCTCATTCAATGTAAACGCATACTCTACAACTTGGGGTAATCGTTTTGTTACTCGTTCCTTATCTAACCAACAAGGTGTAGATGGTTCGGCTCAATTTAGAAACATTGATGTAAGACACAATGGTATCGAATTTGAAGGTAAATACAACGTAACTGAATCAACTAAGATTACAGGTATGTTATCAGTTGGTGATTGGAGATATACGAAAGATTTTACCGCAGAGTTGTTTGATGATAATCAACAATCAATTGGTACTGGTACTCTTTACTTAGAAGGTTCTAAAGTAGGTGATGCTGCTCAGTTTACTTCAAACATTGGTATTGACCAAAGATTAGGTAATAAACTTAGTGTAGATTTAAACTATCGTTTTGTTGATGGACTTTATGCAGATTATTCAATTACCGATTCAGAGTTCACAAACCCCGATAACGCTGGTGCATTGAAACTTCCATCTTATGGATTGGTTGATTTCGGTATCACAGGTAGATTAGGTAAAGGATGGGTTATTAGAGGTAACATCAATAACTTATTGAACACAACGTATATTGCAGAATCTAACTCTAACATTCATGCAGATGAAAACTCAACTACTTGGAATGGTGTTGATGTTAGAAACTCAGTATGGTTTGGATTTGGTAGAACTTGGAACGCTTCATTGACGTACAATTTCTAATACTAAACTAATTAGTTATATTAAGGGGATTCCGAAAGGTTTCCCCTTTTTAGTTAACATATCATTTACATATTAATGAATTTTGGGTTACATACATACTCACTTATCACTATATGTATTATAAATTAAATAAGAATTTATTATGAACAAATTAATTTTATCTATTGGAGTACTACTCTCAATAGTATCATGTAGACCTACAACTACCGAACCCACAATCGATGAAAAAGTGATTAGTGGAATGATTACCGAAGATACTCATTGGTATTCGGATACCATTTATGAAATCGCTGGTAGAGTTGTGGTTAGTGAAGATGCGGTTTTAACTATCGATGAGGGAACAACAATTAAAGCAAGAGATGGACAAGGTTCTTTATCATCTGCTCTTATCATTTCAAGAGATGGTATGATTCAAGCAAATGGAACTTACGATAACCCAATCATCTTTACTTCTATTTACGATAGTGGTGATAACTTAGATGAATCAGATAAAGGTTTATGGGGTGGTGTTGTAATCTTAGGAGATGCTCCTATTTCAGCAGATGCTACTGAAGCCTTAATCGAAGGTTTACCTGCTAATGAATCATTTGGATTATATGGTGGTATGAATCCACATCACAATAGTGGAACATTCAAATATGTTTCTATTAGATATGCTGGAACTCTTTTGGGTGATGGTAACGAACTTAATGGTTTAACATTAGGTGGTGTTGGTGATGGTACTACAATTTCAAACGTTGAGGTTGTCGGTAACTTGGATGATGGTATCGAATTCTTTGGTGGAACTGTTGATTGTGAAAATCTAATCGTATGGGCTCAAGGTGATGATGCATTTGATATCGACCAATCATATGATGGAACTATTACAAACTTCATTGCAATTTGTGATGAGAACTCAGACCATGCTTTGGAAATCGATGGTGGGGAGGGAACAACAAACAATCCTTTCAGAATGGAGAATGGTATTCTTATCGATGGTGATACTGCTGAGGTTCACATCAGAGATTTTGCTAAAGGATATGTAGAGTTCTATGGTGAAGCAAATGTAGTACAAGATAGTGGAACATCAGTTGAGGTAGAAATCTTAACCCAAATGTTTGATACATCAATCTTTGATTGGACATATACAAAAGAAATGGGAGCTCTATAATAGAACTTACCAAAATATTAAAGGGGATTCCGAAAGGTTTCCCTTTTTTATGTCCCAATGTTAAGTTTTAACCTTTAGGTAACATTTAACATACATTTCTTAACGTTAAGGTAACATTAGATATACTTATAATAAAGGAGGAATATTATGAAAAACTTAATCAAAGTTATTCTACTGCTTTTAATATCTTTACCAACATTCGGACAAGAAAAAACATTAGAGCAAGTAGATGGTAGTAACAACTATCGTTACACAACGTATCACACTAATGGTGATATACATCAAATTGGTTGGTTCAAACGAATTGATGGGAAACTTATAAGAAATGGTATATGGGAAGATTCAAATGGTACAAAGGTATCATATGATAATGGTAAACGAATTTGGATTCAACCAGCTAACAAACCTATGTATACTAATAAAGATTTAAAAATTAAACGTTTACAACGTAAGGTAGAGAAGTTAGAACAATTAGTAGCTACAAAGGATTAACTACCCAATCAAAATTAATTACAAATAATAAACCTCACTTTAATCGGTGGGTTTTTTTATACTCCTATATCGTATTTAATCCCTTATTGTTCAATCGGTTTGAGAGGGGCCCGATTCTCCCCTTAACTAATAAACTGTCTTTTTACAAAATTTTTCATCGGTGTCGGTCAAAAAAGATTTTCGTCTTTCCTTGATTTTTTAATGATAGTATATTATAAATCCCAAACCGAACCTCTTCTATTTCGGTTCCATTCATTATACTTTTCTTTGATAATAAATAATAATAATTGTATGATACGCATTTTTACTTACCTAATCGTTTCCAACCCGTATCTTCAAATACAAATGGTAGTATAGAGTGTATTATCATTTTAAACAATACAACTAACATTCTTCCTATCATTTTCCACGCACCCCATAGGTGAGTGAAGTATCCCATATTAATTTCTTCTAAGTGTTTCATTTTGAATTCGTTATCCCACCAATTTATAAATCGGTTCATACATATATACCAAACTATAAGTATAATACCAATTTTAAGTAGTATCATTACACTATCTCCTACCTTTAGGTATAACCTTAGTAAGAGCAGATTTAACTCCCTTAGAAGGTTTAATATCCTTTACGTTTTTTGGTGATTTAAAATCAATCCAGCGCAACCCAAAAAAGAGCCAAGCCATTTTTCTTCGGAACCAATTAGGTTTCTCACTTAGGGAAAAAGAAATAAAGTTATCCTCATCCCCTATCTTCCACTCTCCAACCGCTTGATTGGGAGTAGGTTTCGTTTTCATATCGTTTCTCATATATACTTAGTTTACTTTAGTAGGATAGCATTCAATCATCATATCCAATATAGTTCTACATAGTTCGAATTCGTTTAACTCCTCCATACGGATAAGTAGGGATTGTAGGGAACGTAAGGGAATCAACTCTCTAATCGTTGTACTCCTTATACTCCCCTGCCTATAACACCCTAATACCCAATTAAGATGAGTTACCTTACTGAATAGAAGGGAATCGATATCCTCCGTTTCCCCATACTCTCCTATATGATAGTATTCCTCTGAATTCATATGTATAAATAGTATAGGTACTGAGTAACAATCACATAACCTTAGAGTTTACTTCCATCAACTCCTTAATGGCTTGAGTACATTCCATTACATATTTCAAATCTCCCTCCATTATTCCTTTCTTCTTTTGATAACTCCACCAAGCTAATTCTTCATTGATATCTTTATTCATCTTCATCCTCTTTATTTTTTTCTTTATACTCATACCATAGTGGATTGGGTAACTCACTATAATGGTCCCACAATCCTTCTTCTACTATATCTTTTTCCTTCATATTACTTAATCCAATTGTTTCCTCTTAGGTAACATTCTCTAGCATAGTTTAGGGCTTCTCTATCACCTCCTCTA
>Ga0209716_1002563_pt1 | contig 11846 bp, 7 predicted proteins | sample COGITO_mtgs_1205_FD_184811 | JGI IMG/M metagenome (GOLD analysis project Ga0209716, IMG submission 184811) | Pelagic marine microbial communities from North Sea - COGITO_mtgs_120531 (SPAdes) (version 2) | ecosystem: Environmental > Aquatic > Marine > Epipelagic ...
CACATGTAAAAGCATTACAGGCTGGCGCAAAATATCTGGCGCTTTGATTGGGCATTCGCCCTGGGTCTGAGAACCGAGGTTGCCAATTGCATATTTCAGCCGCGGAACGTATGCGATTTGTTGCTGATACTTCCTCCGATTTGGTTCGGTTTGTTTGCGGTTTGGAAAATGGTTCGCGCGAAAGCGCGTCCAAGAGAAAACGTGTTTGGCACCGCCGTTATAAATTACTGATGACCGTGCCCTAGTAGAGCAGAGTTCGACTGTCTGAGGAGAAGGGTATCGAGAGTCCAGACGATCGATCGACCATGGACCCGCCTCAGGCGAGGGGAGGACGGTTCCAGCAGGCGGTGCAGGAGATACAAGGTGCGCGCATCCCGAGGGACCGTCCGCCGCGCTTCGTCGCGCCTTCCAAGACTTATTTAACACCGTGCCCCCCTCCCATCCACTCGCAGCCACCACGACCGCCCCGAAACAGCAGAAGAGCCGGCTGTTCCCGAGCCAAACGTCATCGTCGCCCAAGCCCAAGAAGATCACGCGGTCAGAGGCCAAGAAGGAGGAGGAACTCAACACGTTCACCAAGCTCACCGTGGATTACCTCAACAACAAACACGCGGACATCGAGCCCGAGCCGTCTCCCAAGACGTACTACTGCGAGTACGCCAACCTGCGGAACACCCCAGGGCGGTGCGTCGAGCCCGAGACCGAGACACAAACACTGGCGCTCATCGACGAGGTCGCGGACGCGCCCCCGCGGCCGAACGTGACGTCCTGGTTCCACATCGAAGGCGTCAACGACACGGTGCTGCGCGAGTTCTTCGCGCGAATGAAGCTCAACACGGGCGCGCCCAGCAACGGTGGGGCACGCCGAGGGGGCGGTAAGAACGGCGACGACGCGGTGGCGCTGTTCTTCAAGCGGCACAGGGAACCACGGCTTCGGTTCTTCGGGACGCACATGTACGTCGCCATGCAGCTCTTAGACAGGAACGACTCGGAGGGCGACATACCGATGGTCAGCGACCAGCAAGTCTCCGCGCTCTTCATCCCGAACAGACGGATCTTACTGACGGTGAGCGAGTACGCCAGCCCAGGGACGGACTTTGACCGCCTGAGGGAGACGCTCGTGCAGGGTTCGAGCGCGTGTAACCACCCAAACGCGGACGCCACCTTGCTGTTAGCGGTGCTCGCGGACAAATTCATGGAAGACTCGTTCCCCCTCGCCGAGGAGCTGGGCGATTACCTCGAGTTACTGGCGCACGCGTTGATCATGAAACCCGGACTGCGTTACAACATACCGGCGGATAAGGTGCGGACGGAGCTGTGGCGAATGCGCCGGTTCGCGCTGAGAACGCGGCGGCTGACTGAGATACTGGCGGAGGATCCGCTGCAGCTTTTTGAAAACGCTCGGTTCCGAAGCTTCGTCGCCGTCGTCGAGCGGCAGTCGTCGTCGTTGGCGGAGCTGTGCGGGATGCACAACGAGCGGTGCGGTGACATCATGTCGCGCATAGAGGTGCATCAGACGCACAAGACGAACGAGACTCTGTTCACGCTGACGATCCTCACCGCGTTGATCATCCCGGTTCAGTTCCTCACCGGCGTGTACGGCATGAACTTTGAGAACATGCCCGAGCTTCGAACCACGTACGGGTACTACGTCTTCTGGGCGGCGGTCCCGACGTTGTGCACGTTCACGTACCTGATGCTTCGACGCAAGGGGCTCATCGAGGACGACTCCGACATCAGGATCACGCAGCTCATGCCCACCGAGGTTGTCTCCGCGGTGAGTTTCATATCAAAGAGGGCGAAGCGTCGGATGAGACAGGTTGGAGTCGGAGCGGCGTACGTGGCTGGCGGGATGGCCAAAGGCGCCAAAAAAGCGGGCGGCGCGGTGCACGTGACGATCAAGAGCGCGAGCCCGAGGTTCAGCGGGAGCGGCGGCGGGGGGGGCTCGTCCACGCCGCCGACGCCCAAGGACGCGTCGGCGTAGAGTGTAGCGTCAATTTGTCTGTGGTTTCCGTCATCTTCTTCTAGAGATCTCTCGTCGCTTCCGCCTCAAATTCTCAGTATCCTCAGTTTCCACCCTCTTCCCCGTCCACGTACATGTTCACCAAGTCCGCCTTCTTCACCCCGCGCTTCCCCGCGTACAGGTGCGCCAGACCCATCGTCTGCAGCTTGTGCTTCAGCTGCGCGACTGTCATAGCCGCCGCCTCTTCCCGCAAGTCTCCCTCGGGCTCGGGCTCGCCGGCGCCCTCCGCGGGCGCCTCCACGGCGTCCACGAACTCGGGCTCCTCCTCGATGGGCGTTGGGGACTTTTCCCTGCGACGCTTGGACGGCGACAGCGGCGTGGGTTTCCCCGTCTCCGTCGTTTCAGGACCTGGGGCGGCCGGAATACCTCCGGACTTGGCCTCCGCCTCTGCCCTCCACGCGTTCATCAAGTCGTCCGAGCTCCCGTGCGATTTCCGCGCCGGTGAGATGAGTTCGCCGCTCTTGCGCAGTTCCTCCAGGCGCGTCGTCGCGTACGCCGCGCGTTTCTCAGCCTCCGCCGCGCGCCGTTCCGCATCCCGCCTGGCCGTTTCAGCCGTCGCCGTCTTAGCCGCGGCGTGAGCCCTCGCGTCGGAATCAGCCGCCGACGCCTTGGCCCTCGCGTCCCTCGCCGCGCTCTCCGCACCTTCCCGCGCGCGCTCAGCCTCCCCGAGCCGCGCGCGCAGCGAGGTGAGCTCCTTCTCCAGCTGCGACGCGCTGCTATCGCGCGCGGCGCGAAGCGCGGTGGAATCGGCGCGAGCGGCGGCGAGTTCGCGTTCCGCTCGTCTCGCGTCGTTGGCCGCCGCCTCGGCTCGAGCTCGTTCGGCTTCAAACGCCTCGCGTAAGCTACCCTCGCGCTGCGTCGCGCCAACCTCGGTCATCTTGAACTCGTTGTGCGCGTTCTGCAGCGCGAGCGCAGCCTTGGCGGCGTCCTCACGCGCGTGGGAGGCTTCCTCCCTCCGCGCCGCGTCGGCGTCGGCCGCGGCTTTTTCCGCGACTCGCCGGGCGTCCGCCTCGGAGGACGCGCGGGTCTCCGCGCTTCTCGCGCGCGCGTCCATCTCCCGGACCCTCGCGTCGAGCTCTATGACCCTCTGCTCGAGCTCCCGGGCTGATGCCGTCGCGCTCTCCGCCTTTTGCCGCTCCATCGCGCACTCGGATCGCGATGCGCTGAGCGCCTTCGTCGCGAGCGCGCCCACCGCGAATTTAGCCGCGTCTCTCAAAAACCCACCCAAACGCTCGTGCGCGCTCGGACCGTCCGCCTCCGCGAGGTACGTCTCAACCTCGGAATCGATACGTGCCAGCACGGAATCGATGCTGGCGTCCGGCGCGTTCGCCGCGCCCATCACGCGCGTCGACGCGGCGGCCAAAAGCTCGGAACATCGCGCCGACGCCGCCGCCACGCGCCGCTCGCGGTATTCGCGGTATCGGCCCTGCAACGCGCGCTCCAGCTTGATGTACGCCGCCGCCCTGGTCTCGGGGTTACCGACGGCGCGGGCGTCGAACACCGAACGCGCGTGTTCGATCGCCTGCGCGTGGCACACGGACAACTTGGCCTCATCCATGGGTGTATCGTCGGCTGCTTCGTAAAATTGTTCGACGTAGTCCGCCTCGCCTTCCTCGACGGCGGCGGCGCACTCGCTCTCGGCGACGCTCTGCCACGCGGTGGCGATCGCGGGCACCGCGCCGTCGTTGATCGCGGCGACGTACTGCGTCGCCATCGCGGCGAGCGCGGGCCCGTTGAGAACGTCGGCGCCGACGCTTTTCGGCCGGCACCGTTCAAAGAGTAAATCGAGCAGCGAGTCCAAACCGGCGCGAAACTCGGGCCGGAGCTCGGAGCGCGGGACGGTGTCCAGCTGTCGTAGCTGCTTCTCGTCGTTCACCGGCCGGACCAGCGGGAAGCACTCGCGCTCGGGGAAGAGGCCGCGGATGCTCTCGCGGATCGCGTTCTTCGCCTCGGCGCCTTTGTTTCCATTCGCGGTGGAGACGTTGCGCAGCGCGGACTCGAGGTAGTCCGCGGCGGTGACGTATCCGCCGTGCTCGGGGTCGTCCAGGTCGAGGTAAAAGTCGCGGAGGAGCCAGACGAACGACGGCGAGAACGTGCCGAGCTCCCGGACGTTAGTGCCCTTGCCCTTGTGTGCGTCGCTACGCGCGTTGCCCTCGGAGCGAACGCGGATGTGTTTTGTCATCTCCGTGACTAGGGACAGGCGATCGAGCGCGGCTTCATCGATGCCGCCCATCTGGTTGTAGCAGAACAGCGAGGATAGGAGCACCGCCATGGAGAAGATCTGCGTGCTGTACTGGCCGGTCTGGTCGTACGCGTCGATTCCTTCGGTGTCCAGGAGGATGACGTGGAAGCGCTTGCCGGTGACTGGGTCGATGCGCTCGATGGGCGCGGACCAGATCCACAAGCCTTTGGTGCACGGCCGGACGGTGGGTCCCACTTTGAATCCCGACTCGTTCCCGGCGCTGCACAGCTGGTTGAGGATGTAGCTCTTGCCCTGGCGCGCGCGGCCGCAGACGGCGAGCACGCCGACGTCGCCGCGGATCTTGCGGAGGGCGTCCAACGCTTCGGCGCCCAGCTCGAACTTTTTGGTCCGTTCGTCGTACTGGAGCAGGTGCAGGGGCTTGCCCGCGGCGGCGGGCTTGCTCGAGGCGGCCTTGGGGGACTTTGTGGGGCTGAAGAAACCCATCGCGCGCCTCTGTGTGATCCCGGTCGCGGACGTCGCGGATAGGGAGCGCGCCCCGAAGAGTGCGCACGTTGAGATCCTCTGCACCCCCTTCAAAGAAGAATAACGCCAGCCTGATTGATTGCGCCTGACGAACCAGTGTTTGAAGTAGAGATAAAAAGGCTGCACCCTCATACCAAATGCCCATACGAGCCCGTAATTTTCTATCTCACTCGCCAATTTTGGTCAATTTTAGGTCAAAGGCAGCTTGTCGAAGGCAGCGTCAGCATTTCATAGGAGAGAGCGCCCCCCTCACTCGGCGGACGGTCCCTCTGGCCCACCTACTGACTAGCCAGCAGCCATGAACACCGGCCATGGCTACGGCCCGCCGCACGAGCAGCTCTTCATGAGCATCGTCCCCGGCCACCACACCATGCTCCAGCCGCCGCCCAACATGGTCCACCCCGTCCTCCCCGGCCTCCCCGCGCACGCCATGTCCCTCGACCCGCACGCGCACCTCGTCCCCCCGCACCCGGGCGGCCTCCCCGCGCAACACACCACACTCGCGCAACACGGCGCGATACTCCACCCGCACGGCGGAGCGCCGATCCGCACGTGCCCAATCCCGGGCTGCGACTTCGTCACCAACCAAGGCCGAGCGCGGATGGAAAAACACGTCGCCACGCACGGCACCGAGAAACCGTTCAAGTGCCAAGTCGAGGGATGCGGCAAAGGGTTTAAACTCGCGGAGCACCTACGGCAACACGCGCGGGTGCACGCCACGGAGCGGATGTTTCGGTGTACACGGCCGCTGTGCGAAGAACACGACGCGTTCAAATCGATGCCCGAGCTGAGACTCCACGAGACCCGCGTGCACACCCTGGACAAGGCGGAGGGACGCGAGATGAAGCTCAAGGAACGGCTCGCGAAGATGGAGCGGGACGCGGAGAGTGCCCGGAAGGACAACGCGACGCTACGGAAGGCGGTGGAGCTGCTGCAGACGACGCTGAAGGAGGCGACGGCGCCGAGGAGGCCACGAAAACGAAAAAGCGGCGGGAACGGGAACGGGAAGGACGGCGGCGGCGGCGACGACGACGGTGACCAAGACGAAAGGGGCGGGGGGGAAGGGGGAGACGGCTCCTCTCGCGAACGACGACGTCAATGTGACGCGTCGACGTCCATGGATGCCGGCGGCGGGATGGACGATGACGGACGCAAGAGGGTGCGCAAGGCGTACACGGTATCCGCGAGTAATATACTCATCGCGGCTAAAGCAGCCGCCGCCGTCGCGCTGGCGGGTGCGGAGGAACGGTGGGATAAAGGGAAGGCTAACACGAAGGCCGGGTCACGGAAGGACGGTGGATTCGGTACCGCGACGCCGAGTGTGTCCACGGCGACTGCGAAGGGTACGACGAAGGTGAAAGGGGCGGGGGCGGTGAAGAAGAAACTGCCGAGGGGCGAAGTGGCTCCGTTGATGCGGGTCACCGCGGCGGGTGTTGGGGTCGGGGGGGAGGGCGTAGGGCGCGGGGACGACGTAGGGGGCTCGACGAGGAACACGAGGAACGCCGCCGCGGGGAAGGAATAGTCGGTAGACGTAGATATAAGAGACGTTCGTGCGTATGATTGATGAAAACGAGTCGGAAAGCTACCGCGCGCGCTCTTGCTCCACTTAGTCCGTAGTTGTGTCCACAGCGGGTGTCAAGGTGTCATGCAGGGCATGCACGTACATCATTGCGAGGACCCCACAAACAACCGATGAGATCAGTTTGGGACTTATCCCGCGAGGCCTCGATAGTGACATGTACGTGCGTCTTGTTTCACGCGCTGTGGACACAACAGTCTTCGCAGAATACTAAGTGGAGCAAAAGCGCCCGCAATTTTGTCGTCACCCCGCCCCCTCCAGATCCAGCACGCGCTTCTCCTCCCTCTTCCTCCTCCTCGCGTGCAGGCACGCGACCAGCAGGGATAACGGTAGCACCGACCCCGCGATGCACACCACCACGATGGACACGATCGCTCCGTCGCTCAGACCCTTTCGAGTCTTCTTCCCCTCGGGGGCGGGATCGTCTTCGAATCGAACGTCAACCGCCGATCCCGCCGCGTTCGCTGTTCTGACCGTCGCCCTATCAGCATCCGCACTCGCGCCCGTGAGGCCGGTGTCCGGGTACCTCGGGTCTCTCGGCCTCGGCTCGGGCCTCGGCCGCTCCCTCGTTGGCGATGACTGGCCGGCGTTCGCGGCGGATACGGTTCCGAGGGAAAGTAAGTCGCACCGCTCGATGACGGCGAAGACTGGGAGGCCCGACGCCAGCGCCGCCGGGAGCGCGTCCGTTAGGCACGACATGACGGCGTCCGGTACCGTCGGGTCCATCCCCGCGTCGAGCATCCGCGGTACGAGCGAGTCGCCCACGCCGACGACGCACGCGTCGCACGCGGAGGTTAGCTCGCCCTGAAGGTTGTCGCCGACGTTGGCGTCGTCGTCGAGGGTATCGGAGAGCTCGGCGACGTAGTAGCACGGCGCGAGGGAGCCGATGCGGTCGAAGTCGGTCGGGAGGAACCGCGCGACGCACTGTGCGGCGGGATCAGACATCGACGATACCTCGCGGGTCGACGCGGGCGTCACCTCGGACGAGCCGACGGGGTTCGCGGTCTGCGCGTCGCACGTCGACGCGAGCAGAGCGCACGCGAGCATCAACGCCGCGCCGCCGCGGTGTCGCATCGGGGGTATCGCCATGCGCCGCGGATGTATCGCGGACGTGTTCACCTCGCGCGGCGCGCGTGCTCGCGCGCGGTGAAGTGGGGTCCGCGGGGGTGACCCTCGACGCGACAACGAGCCTCGTAGCCACAACTTCTTGTCACCTTCCAAGGGAAATACAGAGAGACAACCCGCCCGAGGTCGTATCGACACTTCCACGGGCGCCATGGACTGCTACAGCGCGACGCAGGGCACCGAGCTCGACCCTCAGTTCAAAGGTGACTGGGCCACGCGCGCGCTCGGCGTGGCGTGCACCATCGACGAGGTCGTCCCGCGTTGGATCGAGGTCATCCCGCGACGCGACGACGACGGCGACAACAAAACGTGGGTCTACGGGCCGATCATGCAGGTCCGCGACGTCCCCAAGGACTTCTCGTTCGACTACAGGAACGACCCCATCCCCGGCGCGAACGACCCGCGCTCGGAGCTCAGGATCCGCGACCTTCACGACGACGAGAAACGACGGTACGACGACATCGACGGGCTCCGCGAGGCGCTCCAACCCAACGACTGGCCCATGAGGAACGTCGTGTCCGTCAACCTCGGACGCGCGACACCGTCCGCGGAACTCACCAAGTTCATCACCGAGGAGCTCGGGTCACTCGCGCCCAAGCTCGAATACCTCGACATATCAAGCCTCACGCACCCGTCCTTCGGGGACGAACAGCTGACGACGATGATCGCGTCCATGCAGAGACTCCGCGTGCTCCTCATGCCCCACGAATTCGGCCCCTCGTTCAAGGACATCGAGTTTCACCCTTGGCTCGAGTACGTCAGGTTCAGCGGAAAGTGCGATGACATATCGAAAGACGTCGACGCGTTACTTCGCAACTGCCAGAAGATCGAGCGACTGGACTTCACCGCGTTCGGGCCGGACCCGGGAGGACGAAAAGGCGCGAGAGACGCGCGGACGAAGATTCGGAACGCGAAGATATTTTGGCAATCGGGCGGAGGCCGGGTTCCGCCCGTCGCGCACTGGCGGCCGGAGACGTTCGCCATGTGGACCGACTCGGTGTACGCCACCGTGGGAGTGCTCAAGGGGAAGATGCTAGCGGACACGGACGATCCGGATCGCATCGTGGACGCGATCGACGATGAGGAGTGGGAGAAGTACATCGAGGCGAACGAGTATTGACACCGGTGACGTGACGACGGCGATACAATTGAAATGGATGAATAACGTTCTGAGTCTCTGATACAACATCTTCACACAAGTACCGTGTGAGGTACTTGTACTTCTCGTAAGCATCATGATGTTGTATCAGAGACTCCGAAGGCCCATTTCAATTGTGTGGCTATCATCAACTCGCATCAATATCAAAATCGTACACAACAAACGACGACTCACTCGCGCGTCTGCGTCAATCCACCCGCGATTCTCTCCAACTCCTCCGCGTGGTTCAGCCGTAGCGTCCGCATCACCTCCACCAGCACCCACGCGTCCAGCGCGGCGTACGTCACCTGCCGCGGCGTCAACGGCCGTTTACTCCAGTCGCTCATGCGCGTCGCCTTATCCAGCGGCTTCCCCAGCACAGCCGCGGTGAGATGGCTCAGTCCCACCAGGTGTTTCCGCTGGTAGTGCTCCTTGAGGCTCCACGGCCCCGCCAGCCTTCTCGGCGGCGAGCGGTCACCGCCCGTCGCCGCGGCGGCAGCCGCACGCGCGCGTCGACCGCGCTTAGCCTGCCCGCCATTCGACGCCTCCTCCCTCGCGATTCGCGTCCCAGCCGCCCACACGTGCTGCAAATCGACAACCGGGCCCACCCCGCCGCTCGGTCCCCCGTTCTTCTCGACACCGAAAGCCGGCGGGTGCAGCTTCGCGAGTCGGCGCAGATCCTCCGCCACACCGAACCCCGTCTTCAGCACGCGCGCGTCGGAGAGCACGCGCCCGAGCGTGGGCGCGATGGCTTCGGGGCACCGTCGGAGGAGCGCGGGAAGGTCCACGAGGAAGACCGCATCGGACGTCGCGATCTGCAGCAGCGCGACGACCGACGCGGCTCTTCGTTCCGCGACGTCGAGGGCGTCCTCGTCCAAAAGTGTCCGGTCATCCCCGTCCCCGTCCGTGTCCGAATCGTCACTCGTACCGCCATCCGGCCCGTGTACTAACGCATCCACGGCATCCAGCGCCGCAGCCTCCGCCTCGGCTTCAGCCTCCGCGGCGAGCTGCTTCGCCAGCTTCTTCTGGTCGCGCCACCGCTTTCGCGCCCACCGCGTACCTTTGCGCCGGCGGTTCTCATCCGCCTTGGCTCGCTCCTGCTCCAAATCAGCCGCCCACTCGGTGTCCAAACCGACGATGTCCGCCGCGAGGAGCGCGTCGCACGCAGCCTTAAGGCCCTCCTCGTCGTCGACCCACACCACGCCGCCGTTGTCGGTTATGCGCGTGGGTAATTGAACGTGTGCGTCGCGCCTCTCAGCCGCCGCTTTCAGTAAGTCCTCGTCGGTGCACATCGGCCCCATCGCTCGGTTCACGTCTACGCCCAGCCGCCCCGCGAACTCCGTCGCGGTCACCGCGTCGCCGGCTTCCACCAGCGCCTGGACCACCGACATCTGCAGCGCGACGTCGTCGCCCGCGTGTCGCAGCGCAGCCTCGGATTGGCCCTTCTCCACCATCCGCCCGATGGTGCTCTCAAAGTACTTTTGTCGAACGAGCGGGTACGTCGCCTGGAGCGCGAAGCGATCCACCGCGGCGTTCGCGGCGCGAAGCCCCGCGTGATCGTTAGTCTCCAGGCACGCGTCCACGCACCGCGACTTGAGCGCGACGCCGTCCACGCACGCCGCGAGGTCGGACGCGAGTCCAAACTGGGACGCACGCGTGAGCGCCGTCACCGTCTCGTCCGTCGCGAACGAGGTCAACGAGAACCAGAGCGCCAGGTTGATTCCCGGCGCGTGCCTTCCCTCTTCGAAGATCAGCGAACGCACGTACGCCTCCAGCGTCGTTGCCACGTCATCGTTTTCGTTTCCATCCTCCTCGGCGCATAGGTCCGCGAGGTCCAGGCCGTACGTCTCGGCGACGCGAAGTAACGCTCGGGGTTCCATCGACGCCGGATCGTTCTGATTGTTCGAGGATCGAAGGCTGTCTCGGATGAGTTCCGCGCCGCTCGACCTGTCCGCGCTGTTCGCGAACCGTTCACGCGACGAGACTTGGTCCATCATGGGAAAGTCGTGCCGTTCGCGGATGGCGGCGGATGCCTTTGGGACGCACTCCATGATGAGGTGCGCGAGTGGATCCGTCGCGGCGTCTCCGGTTTGGTTATTTTGGTTATTTTGGTTATTTTGGTTATTTTGGCGATTGCGGTGCCGACGTGCGGCGAGGAGCCGGAGGGATTCGGCGGCGAAGGACGGGACGTGCACGTCGGGTGCGGCGAGCATGGCGCTCGCGCGCTCACGCATCTGGTGGAATCGGAGACCTTCCCGCTCCAGCGCGAGCAGCGCGTCCACCGCGCGCGTCGGGGTCCACGGCTGGCTGGCGTCGTCGTCCACGTCGACGACGCTGCCCTCACTCACCGATGGGGGGGTCGCGCCGGGGGCCGGGGTCGGGACGACGGCGCCGCTCGCGCCGTTCGGGACGGCTCCGGCGATATCCTCGAGTCCGCCCGCGGGTCCCCCCTCGCCCCCTCCCGTAGGTGGGCTCATCTCGCGCCCCGATGAAGTGGTCGCCGAGGCGGTTAAGACTCTGTAGGGATGACCTCGGTCGGGCACCCTGGTGGTCGGGGACGACGAGCGGCGCGCGGCGTGCGTCGAAGCGTTCGAGGCACCGCGCGGCGATCGAATCGTTCGGAGAAGAAGCGACGCCGCGCCGACCCGATGGATCGAGCGCATCAAACCCACTCGGCGCCCGTGAGGTGTGCCCGCCGGCGTTCGAACCGCACAGCTGTGTTGTATCGCGGAGAGAGGCTCTCGCGGAGAGGCTGGGGCTTGCAGAAGCAGTTTCCGCGCCGCGCGCTGATGAGACTGGATGACGACTCGGTTCCCGGAACTCCATAGGAATATTGCTTCGGAAGATCCGCCGCTTCACTCACAACCAAGCGCACGTCTCTTCACAGACACAGCCAGTCTTCCACGACACGCATCGCACACATCGCAGTGAAAGCACCCTTTCACCGCGCGTAACCGACTCACGACGCTTCTGGGTAGCGACGAACCCACCGCCTCGGCCGAGAACACAGATCTCCGCCACCGACGCTTTTTCACTGAACCGATGACCACCACCACCGAGAACGCCCCCGCGAACATGGACCCCGTCCCCGCCGATCCCGAGGCTAAGGCTGAGGCCGTCAAGGACGCGCCCGCCACCGACGCGCCCGCCAGCCGCCCCAGCACCCTACCCGAGGCGCCCGAGCCGCCCGGAGCCCTCTCCTGCGAATGCAAGGCCGTAAATCGACGTCAGAGGCGTTGGCACGGGCAGGGGCACG
>Ga0209716_1002581_pt1 | contig 11783 bp, 7 predicted proteins | sample COGITO_mtgs_1205_FD_184811 | JGI IMG/M metagenome (GOLD analysis project Ga0209716, IMG submission 184811) | Pelagic marine microbial communities from North Sea - COGITO_mtgs_120531 (SPAdes) (version 2) | ecosystem: Environmental > Aquatic > Marine > Epipelagic ...
AGTGAAAATAGTACAACAAATTCATATACTGGAGCTACTTTAAATCAATCAACTACGTATTATTGGAGAGTAAAAGCAAAAAACACATGTGGAGATGGAGATTTTTCACCTACAAGTTCTTTTACCACTCAAAATTGTTCTGTGTGTATATCTGATGGAAATACGATCTATTATACCGGAACAACTAGAGTAGTTTTTAATACGATAGACAACTCCTCAAATTTGCTGGCAGGGGCTTACAGTGATTATACAGGTATAAGTACTGCTGTAAAAGCTGATGAAGTTCATGATTTAACAATTCAGGTAAATACAGATGGTGATTATACTGTAAATACTATGGTTTGGATAGATTGGAATCAAGATTGTGATTTTGATGATGAAAATGAAGAGTATGATCTTGGAACAGCCTTAGATGTAGAAGATGAAACTACAACATTAAGCCCTTTATCTGTAATAATACCTTCAGATGCTTTATTGGGTTCAACAACAATGAGAGTATCTACTAAGTATGCTTCAGACCCAACCTCTTGTATGACTGGTGAAGACGCTGAGGTAGAGGACTACACTATTGAGGTAATTGATGCAACAGCTTCTTTGGATAATGATACTTTTGAGGGTTTTAATTTATACCCTAATCCATCCAATGGGAATTTTAACTTGCAGTTTAATGCAGAATCAACTGAGAGCGTAGAAATCCAATTATATGATTTAACTGGAAGGTTGGTAAAAGAGTTACAATTCTCTAATATATCATTACGATTTTCTGAAAGTATTTCTTTTCAAAATACAGCTAAAGGATTCTATGTGTTAAAGATTAAAAATGGTGCTAAACAAACTTCAAGAAAATTAGTGATTGAATAAGTATCTAAAATTATTTTGTTATTAAAAAAATTAAAGGGTTGTCTAAATAGGCAACCTTTTTTTGAACTATTTTTAAATAGTGGATGTTATAAAATTAAATAAATTACTTTTGTTCTATGTCTATAGAAGTACAATCTGTTACAAAATCTTATGAAACTCAGTTGGCGTTAAATGAAATTAGTTTCTCTGCTAGTAAAGGTGAAATTATTGGATTTTTAGGTCCAAATGGTGCTGGGAAATCTACCATGATGAAGATTTTAACCGGATTTATTTTACCTACAAAAGGAACTGTTTTTATATCAGGTATTAATGTCTTAAAAAATCCGATAGAAGCAAAAGCTCATATAGGATATCTTCCCGAACAGAACCCATTGTATGAAGATATGTATGTGAAGGAATATTTACAATTTCAGGCATCAATTTTTAAGGTTCCAAAAGAGACTATTGAAACAGTTGTTAATACTGTTGGTTTAAAGCCAGAAGTTCATAAAAAGATTGGTCAACTATCAAAAGGATATCAACAACGGGTGGGCATAGCTGCAGCTATTATTCACAATCCAGATGTATTAGTTTTAGACGAACCTACCACAGGATTAGATCCAAACCAAATTCAAGAAATAAGAACTTTAATTAAAGAGTTAGGAAAAGATAAAACAATTTTATTTTCTACTCATATTATGCAAGAAGTAGAGGCTGTTTGTGATCGAGTGATTATTATAAAAAAAGGAGAATTGCTTGTAGATAAACCAATTAAAGAGTTGAAGAAAAGTAATAAACAAACTATAGAGGTTACTTTTGATTACAAGATTGAAGAACAATTTATTCAGATGCTACCAAATATGATATCTTTTAAGAATAACTTTGACAATACTTGGTATATAACGTTTGATTCAACCGAAGACATGAGACCTGTAATTTTTGATTTTGCTAAAGAAAATGGATTAAAAATTTTAGAGTTAAATTCAAAAAACCAAAGTTTGGAAACACTTTTTACTGAGCTTACTGCTTAATTTAATTTGAAATTAACATGTTGATCTTCTAGTTTTTTTAAGAGCTCACTACTAATCTTTATTTTTGTGTTTCTGCTAGGAACTTCCAACTCTATTTCTTCTTGTACATCATAAATTACAAACCTTAGAGATTTTTTTCCTTTGTGTTCTTTAAACAAGGTGTCAAAACTTTTTATGGATTTCTCATGAATATCTTCTACGGGTATTTTAATAGTAACTTTTTTGCATAAATCATCCATTACATCATGTAATAATTTAAATTCTGTAAATTTTAACCTAGCTTCCCCTTCAACTCCCTCTTTGTTTGTCCATCCTTTTTGAATTGTAGTTCTCACAAATAAGAAAGAATTTGAGACTAAAAAATGTTTAAACTTTAAATAGTCTTCTCCAAAAATTCGAAACTCAAAACTGTCTAAATAGTCTTCAATAAAGAAAGAAGCCCAACCTTTTCCAGCTTTTGAAACTTTGTGTTGAACTTCTGTAATGATGCCAGCAAACACCAAGTTAGCACCTACATATTTTTGCAAATCACTTTTAAAATGACCCACACTTGCATTACAAAATTTTAATTCATTTTTAAAATCATCTAATGGATGAGCAGAAATATAAATTCCTACGACTTCTTTTTCTTTAGCAAGTTCTTCCATATTCCCCCAGGCCTCGCAAGTTGGAATATCTGGTTCAGGGAATTGAACATCTGAAGCTTCTCCAAATAAAGAGACTTGCGCAGAATTTAAATTTTCTTGGTATTTACCCCCATATCTAATTGCTTTCTCTATAAAGGTTTGTCCTTTTTCATCTTCAGCAAAATATTGCGCTCTGTGAGTGTTTGAAAAAGAATCAAAACCTCCAGCTAAAATTAAACCATCGAAAGCTTTTTTATTCGCCGCTCGTAAATCTATTCTTTTGGTTACATCAAAAATTGATGTAAAATGACCATTTTCTTTTCGCTCTTTAATAATTGCTTTTACAGCTGAACTACCCACGCCTTTGATGGCACCCATTCCAAAACGAACAGCCCCTTGTTTGTTTACAGAAAATTTTAAATAAGATTCGTTAATATCTGGTCCTAAAACTTCTAAGCCCATAGATTTACATTCTTCCATAAAGAATGAAACAGATTTAATATCATTCATGTTGTTAGACAGAACAGAAGCCATGTATTCTGCAGGGTAGTGAGCCTTAAGGTAGGCTGTTTGATAGGCTATCCATGCATAACAAGTAGAATGAGATTTATTAAAAGCATAAGATGCAAAAGCTTCCCAGTCTTTCCAGATTTTTTCTAGTTTCTCAGATTCATGACCATTTTCTCCTGCTTGATTGATAAATTTAGGCTTCATTTTTGCCAAGACAGCAGCTTGCTTTTTTCCCATTGCTTTTCTTAATACATCGGCTTCACCTTTTGTAAAGTTGGCTAGTTTTTGAGAGAGTAACATTACCTGCTCTTGGTAAACGGTAATTCCATAGGTTTCAGCTAGATATTCTTCCATAGCCGGTAGGTCATATTCAATATCTTCCTTACCGTGTTTCCTATTAATAAACGATGGAATATATTCCATTGGACCAGGTCTATACAATGCATTCATGGCAATTAAATCTCCAAAAACAGTAGGTTTAAGAGAACGCATATGTTTTTGCATACCTGGTGATTCATACTGGAAAATTCCAATGGTTTCACCACGCTGAAATAATTCGTATGTTTTTTCATCATCTAATGGGAAATTTTCTGGATCTAGCAGAACACCATGTCTGGCTTTTACAATTTTTACAGTATCTTTTATAAGCGTTAATGTTTTTAACCCTAAAAAATCCATTTTTAATAAGCCTGCACTTTCAACAACAGAATTATCAAACTGAGTAACATACATGTCTGAATCTTTTGCCAGAGCTACCGGAACAAAATTGGTGATGTCTGAGGGAGTGATAATAACTCCACAGGCATGAATTCCTGTATTTCTTACAGAGCCTTCTAGGATAGCAGCTTTGTTAATGGTTTCAGATTCTATTCCGTCTCCCTCTGATATGGCTTTTAATTCGTTGACCATATCTTTTTCTTCAGAACGTAAAGCAGCAATTTTCCCTTTACTTTTCTCATCTGTTCCAAAAATATTTTTCAGTTTAACATTTGGTATTAATTTTGCAATTCTATCTGCCTCAAATAGTGGTAAATCAAGTACTCTTGCAGTATCACGAATGGAAGATTTTGCAGCCATGGTTCCATAGGTGATGATTTGAGCAACCTGATTGGCTCCATATTTATTAATTACATAGTCCATTACTCTTCCTCTTCCTTCATCATCAAAATCAATATCAATATCAGGCATAGATACACGTTCTGGATTCAAAAAACGCTCAAAAAGTAAGTCATATTTAATGGGATCTATATTGGTAATCCAAAGACAATACGCAACAACAGAACCAGCAGCTGATCCTCTACCTGGTCCAACAGAAACATCCATTTTTCTTGCCTCCCTGATAAAATCTTCTACAATCAAAAAATATCCTGGATATCCCGTATTTTCAATAACTTCTAACTCAAAATTAAGTCGCTCTTTTATAGACTCTGTAATTTCTCCGTATCGTTTTTTTGCGCCAATAAAAGTGATGTGTTTTAGATAGTTATTTTCTCCTCTTCAGCTGGAATATCAAATGCTGGTAAAAGAACATCTCTAGCTAACGAGAATACTTCAATCTTGTCTACAATTTCCTGAATGTTAGCTATTGCTTCAGGAATGTCTGCAAACAATTCTTTCATTTCATCACTAGACTTAAAATAATATTCGTCATTAGGCAGCCCATACCTATAGCCTCTTCCTTTTCCTTTAGGAGTAGCTTGTTTTTCTCCTTCTTTTACACACAATAAAATGTCATGTGCATTTGCATCTTCTTTGTTTAAATAAAATATATTATTGGTTGCAACAACTTTAATTTGATGGTTTTTAGCAAACTTTAGGAGTGTTTCATTTACAATACGCTCATCTTCTTGATTGTGTCGCATTAATTCGATATACAAATCGTCACCAAATTGTTGTTTCCACCAGATGAGGGCTTCTTCAGCCTGTTTTTCTCCTACATTTAATATTTTATTTGGTACTTCTCCATAGGTATTACCAGTTAGTACGATAACATCCTCTTTGTATTGCTCAATAATTTTTCGATCTATTCTTGGAATATAATAGAATCCATTTATGAAAGCAATGGAAGACATTTTAGCAAGGTTATGGTATCCCTTTTTAGTTTTAGCAAGTAAGACAATTTGGTATCCATTGTCTTTTCTCTTTTTATCTAAATGATCTTCGCAGACATTAAATTCGCATCCAAGAATTGGCTTTAAGATTGATTCATTTGGAGTTTCTCCGTTTTCTTCAGAGATTTCATTTTTAGCTAATGCTTGTTTGTTGTGTTTTAAGATGGCACTCACAAAATGAAAAGATGCCATCATGTTTCCGGTGTCAGTTAAAGCAATTGCAGACATGTTATCTTTAGCTGCAGCTTTTACAATATTTCCAATTTGAATGGTAGATTGTAAAACTGAAAACTGTGTATGATTGTGAAGGTGGGCAAATTGAACATTTTCTAATTGAGATAGCCCAGCTGATGTATTAGATGTTGTTTCGTTTTCTTTTAGAGAAGCTAAACGTTTTCTAATTTTTTCACTTTCTTTCTTGAGATTAATGTGTTTTAAGCCTATTACCTGTATGGGTTTAGGATTAGCTTCTGAAAAGTTTTTAAAATAATCTTTATCAACATCTAATTTTTCTTTTGAAAATTCCCTCAAACGAATTAATTCTAAGAAACATCTAGTTGTAGCTTCAACATCCGCTGTGGCATTGTGAGCTTCTCCAAAATTTACACCAAATAAATGGTTATGTAATTCTGTTAAGGTAGGTAGTTTAAACTTTCCTCCACGTCCGCCTGGGATTTGACATAATTGTGCAGTGTGCTCAGTACAAGTATCTAGAACAGGTAGTTTGTTTAGGCTGTTTGAAACTCCCAAACGGTGAAATTCACAACCCATAATATTTAAATCAAAAGTTACATTTTGACCAACAATAAAAGTAGTTTTGTCTAAAACTTCATTAAATAAGACTAAGCATTCTTTTAAGGGAATTCCCTGTTCTAGGGCTAAATCAGTAGAAATTCCGTGTATTTGTTCTGCATCGTAAGGAATGTTAAATCCATCAGGTTGAAGTAGGAAATTATTATGCTCTACTATATTTCCCATATTGTCATGTAGCTGCCATGCTATTTGTATGCATCTTGGCCAATTGTCAGTATCGGTAATAGGAGCATTCCAGCTCTTTGGTAACCCAGTGGTTTCCGTATCAAAAATCAAGTACATAGTTGCGGATTTCTTACCTAGAAATTAGAAAAATAAAAATACTAAAAAGTGAAAGAAAAACACCGGAAGAGTTATTCGGTTTTATTAACAATTAAGGGTTGGTAATAAATGCTATTGTTTTTTCAACAACAAACCTAAAATCTATCGGAAGCTTTGTTTTTGTCCAGGGTTGAGATGTGCCAAATACATGATTAGATTCTGGAACAACAATGAGTTTACTAGATAGATTCCAATTGTGGAGGTTTTGTGCATGTACAAAAGGTACAGATAAATCCTTATCTCCATGAAATATTAGATGAGGAATCATCATTTTTTTTACTGCATTTTTAACACTTAAGCGTTTTTTATTTTTTATAAAATTATCGTAGAATTGAATGTAGTGTGGCATTTTTTGTTTGGTTCTTCCATTTAAAATATACAAGACACCATCCTCTTTCCATTGTTCTAATTCGGCACCTTCATGAAACATAGTTCTATTAAGATCACAAACTGCTGCCCAAGTAACTAGTTTTTTTATTCTTGAATCCTCTGCTGCCTTTATGATAGCTATTGCACCACCTCTTGAGTGACCAATTAGTGAAATATTATTGGTATCTATCTCATTTTTAAATTTTGTAGTAGTGCAAATCCAATTGATAATACTTTCTAAATCATCTAATTCTTTTGTGTAGTTATTGTTTCCAAAGGCATCTAGATCAGGAAAATCAATGGGTTGATCTGGAGTGCAACCATTGTGAGAAAAATTAAATTTTAGCAAAGCCAGCCCAGCTTTTAAAAAATTGGAAGACATCAAGTCAAATGCTCCCCAATCTTTATAGCCTTTGTATCCGTGACAGAAGATAACCAATGGTTTTTGTTTGTTAGTTTGATTAAAATACAAATCTGTACTAATGGATTTTTTGTATTTACCTTTAATTGGAAAGTTTTTTAGAATTTTCATAAAGCATATAAAAATAATTAAAGTTTATAATACCAAGTATTTTTTTGTAACAAATATGTAAATTAGACGTCTTAACATTGTAAAACTAAAAAAACTTTAAAATGAAAAAAATTTTATTATTAGTAATAGCTATCACAGCAAGTATGACTATTAACTCCCAAACAGCCGAAGAAATCATAGCAAATTATTTTGAAAATACAGGAGGGATAGAAAACTGGGCAAAGTTAGAAGGAATTAAGATGAGCGCAAAAGTGAATCAGGGTGGTATGGAAATTCCGTTAGAAATCACTCAGTTAAAGAATGGTAATCAAATGACCGTAATAAATTTTCAGGGTTTAGAGCTTAAACAAGGAGTTTTTGATGGTGAGGTACTGTGGAGCACTAATTTTCAGACACAAAAAGCCGAAAAAAGTGATCAAGAGTCTACAGATAATATGAAACTTCAAGCACAAGATTTTCCTGACGCTTTTTACAATTATAAAGAGAAAGGATATACATTAGAGTTGTTAGGTAAAGAAGATTTAGAAGGAACAGAAACCTTTAAAATTAAATTGACTAAAAAACCGATGACTGTAGACGGTAAAGAGGTAGAAAATTCAAGTATCTACTTTTTTGATGCTGAAAATTTTGTTCCTATTGTTGTACATTCTGAAATAAGAATGGGGCCTGGTAAAGGGATGATATCGGAAACAAAACTAAGTGATTATCAAGAAGTTGAAGGAATGTATTTTCCGTTTTCTATGACTCAAGGTGTTAAAGATGGTGGTGGCCAGCCAATTACTATGGATAAAATTGAATTAAATCCAACTGTAGATCCAAGTGCTTTCAAATTTCCAGAAGAAATTACAGAAGGAGAAAATAAAAAATAATTATATCAGTAAAAAAAGAGTCTGTATAAATTTGTATAGGCTCTTTTTTTACCAATCAATCATAAAATCTTACAGACATGAAAAAACTAATAATCTTAGTTTTGGGATTGGCTTTGCTGCCTTTTAGCAGTGGCGCCCAAAACTCATCTTCCATTGATTTGAAAAATTTATTTGGAGATTTAAGAGCACGACATATAGGACCTGCTTTAATGAGTGGCCGAATAAATGATATGGAAGTTCACCCTACTAACAATCAAATTATTTACGCTGGAACAGCTGGTGGAGGTGTATGGAAATCGAATGATGCCGGTACTACTTTTAACCCAATATTTGATGATCATAGCCAATCAATTGGAGCTGTGGCCATAGATCCTAATGATCCAGATAACGTAATTTATGTTGGAACAGGAGAAACTTGGACAAGAAATAGTGTTTCATACGGAGACGGTTTATATAAATCAACCGATGGAGGTTCTAATTGGAAAAAACTTGGTTTTGATAAATCAGAGCGAATAGCAAATATTATTGTTAATCCAAAGAATTCTAATGAGGTATATGTGGCTGTATTGGGAGCACTTTGGTCAGATAGTGATGAACGTGGTGTTTACAAATCTTCAGATGCTGGAGAAACTTGGGAAAAGATATTATATATAGATGAGAAAACTGGAGCCGCAGATATGACTATGGATCCAAAAGATCCTTCTGTTCTTTATGCTTCAATGTGGGAGTTCAGAAGAACAGCTTGGTCTTTTTCCTCTGGTGGAGATAACAGTGCATTGTACAAATCTTCTGATGCTGGAAAAACTTGGAATAAAATTCATAACGGTTTTCCTGATGGGCAATTAGGGAGATTAGCTATTGCAGTAGCTCCATCAGATGCTACAATTTTATATACAGTAATAGAAGCAGAAGATCCAAAGCGAAAAGGTTTGTATAGAAGCGATGATGCAGGAGCTAATTGGAAACAATTAAATAATGATTTCGGAATTACGGTTCGTCCTTTCTATTTTTCAAGAATAACTGTAGATCCAAGAAACCCAGATGTTGTTGTGAAAGGAGGTCTTTCAGGATCAATTTCAAAAGATGGTGGTAAAACATTTAAATCATTAGGTAATATGCATAGCGATATTCACGATATTGTTTTTGATATTCATGATTCTGACAGAATGTATGCAGGCACAGATGGTGGTGTCTATCGTTCTTGGAATGGAGGAGTAACTATGGAAATTGTAGAAAACTTGCCTTTATCACAGTTTTATCAAATAAGTGTAGATAATGCAGAGCCTTACAATATATACGGAGGACTTCAAGATAATGGTTCTTGGTACGGACCATCGTCATCGAGTGGTGGAATCAATGCAGGTGACTGGAATTCTATTGGAGGGGGGGATGGTTTTAGAGTATTAAAACACCCAACAAAAAATATTATTTATTCAGAAATGCAAGGAGCAGAAAATGTTTGGAGATATGATGTTGACAATAAGTTGGTAAAGACAATCCAACCTCTTGAAAAAGCAGGGTATGAAGATTTGCGTTTTAATTGGAATGCACCAATGGCAATTAGCGCACATCAACCCGATCGTTTTTATATGGGGAGTCAGTTTCTTCACAAATCTGATGATATGGGAGATACATGGGAAATTATTTCTCCTGATTTATCTACCAATGATTCTACGAAACAACAACAAGCAGATTCTGGAGGATTATCAATGGACAATTCTGGAGCAGAAAACCACACAACAATATTTACAATAGCAGAATCTCCTCTAGATGAAAATGTTATATGGGTTGGAACTGATGATGGAAATGTTCAAGTGACAAAAGATGGTGGAAAAAACTGGCAAAATGTTGTGAGTAATATTCAAGGGCTACCAAGTAATACTTGGACTTACCATATAGAGGCAAGTGTACATGGAAAAGGAATAGCATATGCTGTTTTTGATGGTCATAATAGTGGTGATATGCAGCCTTATGTATATAAAACATCAGATTTTGGAACAACTTGGACTAACATCATTACAGACAATGTTATTGGTACCTCTAGGAATATTCAAGAAGATTATGAGAATGAAAATCTATTATTTTTAGGAACCGAATTTGGACTTTATATTACCGCTGATGGAGGTAAAAATTGGGAAAAATTCACTAAAAACGTACCTCCTGTAGCCGTTCATTTTATTGATCTACAAAAACAAACTAATGATTTGGTTCTTGGAACACATGGTAGAGGTATTATCATCATTGAAGACATTTCTCCATTACGTGAAATCACTACAGAAGTTTTGAAATCTAAACTTCATTTTTTTAGTTCTAAACCAATGAAATTATCTGATGAAAGTGGGTTTGCAGGGAGTTTTGGAGCTGAAACTCAATTTGTGGGAGAAAATGCTAACAGATCACCTCAAATAAAATATTTATTACCTAAACGACATACTTTTGGAAAGATGAGTATGGAAATAAAAAATAGTAAAGGTGAGGTTGTTTCTAAATTATCACCTGGAAAATCTAAAGGTATCAATATTGTAAATTGGTCAGGAAATATTAGACAACCTAAAGTTGCCAAGGGAAAAACTCTCGCATTTGGTGGTTTTGCAACACCAAGAGTAGAAGCAGGTTCATATACAGCAGTTATAACAAAAGGGAGGAACGTATACGAGCATACTTTTGAAATTGTTTATGATGAGCGATCTGGTCTAACTTCAGCAGATAGAAATATGAAACATGATATCATGTCTAAGATGTATAAAATGACTGAAGAATTAGCTTACATGGTTTATCAAATTGATGCTTTTATTGAAGCACCTGAAACAAAAAGCAAACTAAAATCAAAATTAAATGAGCTAAAGAAAACTTTAGTTATTACAACTGGAGATAATTATGTAGGTAGTGCTGAACCTGAGTTAAGAGAAAAACTAGCAGACTTATTTAGTAAAATTGTTGGGAGTTATGATAAACCCTCAAATTCTGAATTAGAGTTTTTATCAATTGTTGAAAATCGTTATTCTAAAGCTAGAAAAGACTTTGACAATATTTCAAAGAAAATAAAATTTAAGGAAGCTCTTCAACTAAAGACTTTTGAGGAATTTACAGAGTAAAATTAAAGCCCCTTTTGGGGCTTTTTTTAGTTTATTAAGTACCTTTTTATGTTATTAAATATTTAGTTCGTCAATTTCAAAAAACTTCGTACATTTGCGCCCACTTATCACGAGATGGTAAGATTATTAATAACCAAGGTCGAGAACCTTAAAAAATTAAAAAATGTCAGTAAAAATTAGATTACAAAGACACGGAAAAAAAGGAAAACCATTTTATTGGATTGTTGCAGCAGATGCAAGAGCAAAAAGAGATGGTCGTTTTTTAGAGAAATTAGGAACTTATAACCCTAATACCAATCCAGCAACTGTTAATTTAGATGTTGATGGTGCTGTTAAAATGGTTACAAAACGGTGCACAACCAACAGATACTGCAAAAACCATTTTATCGTATAAAGGAGCAATGCTTAAAAACCATTTAGTTGGTGGTGTAAGAAAAGGTGCTTTAACCGAAGAACAAGCTGAAGAGAAATTCCAAGCTTGGTTAGAAGAAAAAGCAGGTAAAGTAGCCTCTAAAGAAGAAAACGTAGCAAAAGCAAAATCAGAAGCAAAAGCTAAAGCATTAGAAGCAGAGAAAGCTGTTAATGAAGCTAGAGTTGCTGCTGCTGTTGAAGAAGTTGCTCCAGAGGTTGCTGAAGAAGAAGTTGTTGAAGAAGCTGCTCCAGAAA
>Ga0209716_1002587_pt1 | contig 11771 bp, 9 predicted proteins | sample COGITO_mtgs_1205_FD_184811 | JGI IMG/M metagenome (GOLD analysis project Ga0209716, IMG submission 184811) | Pelagic marine microbial communities from North Sea - COGITO_mtgs_120531 (SPAdes) (version 2) | ecosystem: Environmental > Aquatic > Marine > Epipelagic ...
GTTCTAATAATATATTATCGGTTAATACTTCAATTTTATCAGAAGAAACTCTTTGGTTTTGGAATCAAGCAACAAATACTTATGATGCTATTAACCAAGCACCGAGTTCCATGTATATTGCTCCAGCACAAGGATTCTTTGTTGAGACTTCTGGAACTAACTCGCTAAGCATTACCGAAGCGATGCAATCACACCAATCAGCAGATACCTTTCAAAGACTTTCAAGCGAAAGACCCGAGATTAGCTTAGTTCTTAGCGATGGGGAAATAACTAGAGACACAGATGTTTATTATATAGACGGAACTACTACTGGATTTGATAATGGATATGACAGTACCACTTTTGGTGGCGCTGCCAATAGTTTTTCTATTTACACACACCTAGTGGCTAATAGTAACGGTCAAGATCTAGCCATTCAATCGCTTCCAAATTCAGACTTAGACACCATGATTATCCCAGTAGGGATTACAGCAGCAGCTGGAGAGCAGATAAGTATTTCAGCCAATGCGATTAACCTTCCTGAAGGAGTTAATATATACTTGGAAGATAAAAATGATAATTCTTTTACGATTTTAGATAGTACATCAACCTTTACAACAACCCCTGACGAAGACTTAAATGGAATTGGACGTTTCTATATACACACAACGGCAACGGCGCTAAGCGACAACCAAGTAAGCTTAACAAATGTTAGCATGTATGTCGTTGACAGTAATTTAACAATCACTGGTGTGCACACTGCCAATGCAAGCGTTCGCGTATATGATTTGGTAGGAAAAGAAGTCGTCAATACATCTTTTGAAGGAACAGGGCTAAATAAAATAGAATTACCAGTCCTGACTACAGGTGTATATGTCGTGCAATTAGAAACGCAAACAGAGGCAGTTAACAAAAAAATAATTATCAAAAAATAAAACGTACAACTATGAAAAATAAAGAACCTAAAGACATTTCACGAAAAGAGGCGCTTGGAAAGATTGGTAATTACGGAAAATATGCCGCTCTTACAGCCATAGGAACCTATATGATATTAGACCCTAAAAAGGCTCAAGCACAATCTGGACTAGACGATCCAGGTGATTTGTTTGACTCCTAACAAACAATACTAGAAACAAAAAAAACCTGCTTAATAGCAGGTTTTTTTTTATATAAAACTATCGGTTATTTAAGAAACTAAAGGGCGGTGACTCATTAGTGCATTTACTTTTTGAGCAATGGCTTCAAGCTTAGCTTCATCGTCATGGTTATTAATAACATCGTCAATAAGCGCTACAATCGTTTCCATATCAGATTCTTTCATGCCACGAGTTGTTATTGCGGGTGTTCCCACTCTAATCCCAGAAGTAACAAATGGACTTTGAGTATCAAAAGGCACCATGTTCTTGTTGACTGTAATATCCGCTTTCACTAATGCATTTTCTGCATCTTTTCCAGTAATATTCTTGTTTCGTAAATCAATCAACATCATGTGGTTATCAGTCCCACCAGAAATTAAATGGTAATCGCGCTTTACAAAGGCTTGAGCCATCGCATCCGCATTCTTTTTAACTTGTAAAATATAATGTAAAAAATCATCTGTTAAAGCTTCTCCAAAAGCAATGGCTTTTCCAGCAATAACGTGCTCTAAAGGCCCGCCTTGGTTTCCAGGAAATATAGCAGAATCCAATAAGGAAGACATCATACGTACTTTACCAGATTTTAAGGTAATTCCAAAAGGATTTTCAAAATCAGTACCCATCATAATTAGCCCGCCTCTAGGGCCTCTAAGTGTTTTGTGAGTAGTAGTTGTAACTATGTGGCAATGTGGCAAAGGATCGTTTAAAATTCCCTTAGCAATGAGTCCTGAAGGGTGAGAAATATCTCCAAGTAATAATGCCCCTACACTGTCTGCAATAGCACGGAATCGTTTGTAATCAATATCACGAGAATAAGCAGAAGCACCAGCGATAATTAACTTAGGTTGTTCTTTGGTTGCAATGTCTTGAATCTTATCATAATCCAAAACGCCTGTTTCCTTTTCAACTCCATAAAATACAGGATTGTATAAACGACCCGAAAAGTTAACTGGAGAACCATGTGTTAGGTGGCCCCCGTGAGATAAATCAAATCCTAAGATCTTATCCCCTACTTTTAAACACGCATGAAACACAGCAGTGTTTGCTTGACTACCAGAGTGCGGTTGTACATTAGCCCAAGCAGCACCAAACAAAGTCTTAGCGCGGTCAATTGCTATTTGTTCAACTTCATCAACAATTTCACAACCACCATAATAACGCTTACCAGGGTAACCTTCAGCATATTTGTTGGTAAGGACAGAGCCCGTAGCCTCCATTACTTGTTCACTTGTAAAGTTTTCAGAAGCGATCAATTCAATACCATTGATTTGACGTTCTTTTTCAGCTTTAATTAATTCAAAAATTTGTTCGTCGCGTTGCATGTGTTGTATTATTCAAAAGTTATATGCAAAATTAATAATAAGATTGCTTTAAATCCATAAAAAATAAATATTTAAACACTATTTATTAAACAGTCATCAACATTTTGAAGAAAGGAGAAGAGACTAGAAAATTTATGGTATTTCTTTACATTAAGAAATGTTTATAAATAAGTGTGTTTTTGCTAAGTATTAAAAATTTAAACCCTCTAAATTCATTAATCTATAAAATTATAGTAATTTTTTTTTTAGCCCTGTAAATTTGATACTTTTGAGAGTATATTTATTTATTATGAACAGTACAAATATTAAGTCACACTCACTCTCCTCGGGATTGTTGTATTCAAACATTAGGTTTATCACAATTTCAATGCTTATTATTACCCTTTTGGGTCTAATTGATATATAAATCCTCTTTCAAACTATTGTTTAATGCAAAACAATCGTTTTTAAATAATTCAAAAAAAATAAAATGAAAGTCTTAAAATTTGGTGGAACATCCGTAGGTTCCGCAAAAAACATACAGAAAGTTATAGAGATTATAAAAAATGAATCTTTATCAGAAAATGTATCCGTAGTTGTCTCTGCTATTGGAGGAATTACAGATAAATTACTGGCGGCGGCTAACAAGGCTATTGAAAAAAACAAAAACTACAAAGAAGATTTTGAATCCTTACGCTTGAAGCATATTGAAGTTGTTGACGGCTTATTAACTGGGGAAGCACACGAAACCACTTTAGACATTGTTTTAAACCACCTTTCAAAGCTAGAAAAAATATTAGATGGTATTTATTTGATAAATGAACTGTCCCCTAAAACTACAGATAAACTTTTAAGTTTTGGAGAATTACTTTCTTCGTTAATTATTTACGAAACGATGAAATTACATGACTTAAATATTCAATTAAAAAATTCACAAAATCTAATCGTTACAGATTCAAATTTCACAAACGCTGCTGTAAATTTTGGAGAAACAAATGAAAACATTATTACCTATTTTGGTAGTAATGACAAGATCATAACCATACTTCCAGGGTTTATCTCAAAATCTGAAAATGGAGAAATTACAACACTAGGTCGTGGAGGCTCGGACTATACAGCAGCTATTATAGCTGCTGCAATGAATGCCAGTGTACTTCAGATATGGACAGACGTAAGCGGCATGTTTACAACAAACCCAAAATCAGTTAAGAATGCCAAACCTATCAAAAAGTTATCTTATTTAGAAGCTATTGAATTATCTCATTTTGGAGCCAAAGTATTATACCCGCCTACCGTACTACCCGTACTCTCAAAACACATCCCTCTATTAATTAAGAACACCTTAGCCCCCCAAGATGAAGGTACCTTAATTACTCATATTGTTGAAAACAGAAACCCTAATCCTATCAAAGGAATTAGTAATATTAATAATGTTGCATTATTAACATTGCAAGGAAATGGTATGGTTGGTATTCCTGGGTTTTCAAAACGGTTATTTGAAACGCTGGCAAGAGAAAAGATAAATGTAATTATTGCCACTCAAGCCTCTTCTGAGCATTCTATTTGTATAGGAATTGCAGACAAAGAAGCCACGCTGGCTAAGTATGTTATTGATAAGGAATTTGAGAATGAAATATCTCTTTTTAAAATTGATCCACTAGTGGTTGAGACTAACCTATCAATTATAGCAGTTGTAGGTGATCAGATGAAAAGTCACCAAGGGATAAGTGGTAAAATGTTTAGCACCTTAGGGAGAAACAATGTTAATATTCGTGCCATTGCTCAAGGAGCCTCCGAACGTAATATATCTGCCATAATAGCAGAATCAGATGTTACAAAGGCATTAAACTGTTTACATGAACGCTTTTTTGAAACAGAGACAAAACAAATTAATCTGTTTATATCAGGAGTTGGAAATGTTGGGAAATCTTTAATTAATCAAATTGAACAACAGAAAAAATATATAAAAACAAACCTGAAGATCAAATTAAAAGTGATTGGTTTATCTAATTCTAAAAAAATGACCTTAGAAAAAGATGGAATTGATTTAAAGGACTGGGATTCTATTTTAAAAAAAGGTGAAAAATCTGATCCTATTGGCTTTTTTGAAGCTACAAAAGCGCTTAACCTTAGAAACTCCATTTTTATTGACATCACAGCTAGTGATCTTGTAGCTTCTAATTATTCACAGTATTTAAAACACAGTATCGCTGTCGTTGCTTGTAATAAAATAGCCTGTTCTAGTAGTATTGAAAACTATTTAGATTTAAAACAGTTGTCACACAAATACAATGTTCCTTTTTTATTCGAAACAAATGTAGGTGCGGGACTTCCGGTCATAGACACATTAAAACATCTCATAAATTCAGGGGATGAAATAAACACTGTTCATGCTGTTCTTTCAGGAAGTTTAAATTATATATTTAATAATTTTAATGAAAACACTACCTTTCACGAAGTTGTGAAACAGGCACAAATTGAAGGCTACACTGAACCAGACCCTAGAATTGATTTAAGTGGAGTTGATGTGGCTAGAAAATTATTAATTTTAGCACGTGAAAGTGGCGAAATGCTTAATATGTCAGACATAGAAAATGAGGCCTTTTTACCTAAAGAATGTATGGCTGCTGAAACTGTAGAAGCATTTTATGAAACTTTAAAGACCACAGAGAATGATTTTCAAAAGTTATACTCTGCAGCAGCATCTAACCAATGTAAATTAAAGTATGTTGCGGAATTTAAAGACGGAAAAGCTAAAGTAGGTTTAAAAGAGATTCCTGAAGGGCATCCATTTTATAATTTGGAAGGCAAGGACAATATTGTGATGTTTTACACCAATAGATACAGGGAACAGCCAATGATTATTAAGGGCGCAGGTGCAGGTTCTGAAGTTACAGCTTCTGGCTTATTTGCTGACATCATTAGAATATCAAATAACTAACTAAATGAATGAAATAAAACTTTTTTCGCCTGCTACGGTCGCCAATGTGTCTTGTGGCTTTGATGTGTTGGGTTTTTGTTTAGAGGCTGTTGGAGATGAAATGATTATTCGGAAAACAATAAATAAAGGCATTAAAATAACTAAAATTGAAGGCTATGACCTTCCTTTTGATGTTACTAAAAATGTTGCTGGTGTTTCAGCAATGGCTTTGTATGAGGCTGCAAATCCAGAATGCGGATTTGAAATAGAAATTTATAAAAATATCAAGCCTGGAAGCGGAGTTGGAAGTAGCTCAGCTAGTGCAGCCGGAAGTGTTTATGGAATGAATGTTTTGTTAGGCAACCCCTACTCTGCTCTAGAACTTACCGCTTTTGCAATGAAAGGAGAAGCTATCGCAAGTCAAAGCGAACATGCAGATAATATTGCACCTGCTTTATTTGGAGGCTTTACATTAGTAAAAAGCTTAGAGCCCTTAGAGATTTTACAACTCCCAACACCCGATGATTTATTTGCAGTCGTTATACACCCCCAAATTGAAGTAAAAACAGCAGATGCTAGAAAAATATTACCAGAAAATATTTCTTTAAAAAATGCCATTACACAATGGTCAAACGTAGGAAGTCTGATTCATGGATTACATACAAATGACTATGAGCTAATTAGTCGTTCTTTAACAGATGTAGTTGTAGAACCATTTAGAAGCCAATTAATTCCTGGATTTGAAAGAATCAAAGAAACTGCTTTGAAAAATGGAGCTTTAGGTACTGGTATTTCTGGTTCTGGCCCATCAGTTTTTAGCTTATGTAAAAGTCGTTTGACTGCAATTAAAGTTGAAAGTGCAATTAGACAGGCATATACAACGCAAAATATTGCCTTTGAAGTCTATGTGTCTAAAATTAATATGGAGGGAATCCGAAAACTAAACTAAAATTAAAAATGAACTATTACAGTTTAAATAATATAGCTCCCAATACCACTTTTGAAACTGCAGTTATAAAAGGACTTGCACCTGATAAAGGCTTATATTTTCCTGAAAATATAACGGCATTGGATCCCTCTTTCTTTGATACAATTGAAACTTTATCAAATGAAGAAATTGCCTATGAAGCCATCAAACAGTTCATAAGCCCCGAAATTCCCGAAGCTGTTTTAAAAACTATTGTGTCCGAAACACTAAACTTTGATTTTCCTGTTGTCAAACTCACAGATTCTATATCTACATTAGAATTATTTCACGGTCCAACAATGGCTTTCAAGGATGTGGGTGCACGGTTTATGGCGCGATGTTTAGGCTATTTCAATAAAAATAACTCTAACGAAGTTACCGTATTAGTAGCCACATCAGGAGATACTGGAGGTGCAGTTGCCAATGGGTTTTTAGGGGTCAGAGGCGTAAGAGTCGTTATTTTATACCCAAGTGGGAAAGTAAGTAATATTCAAGAAAAACAACTAACTACTTTAGGACAAAATATTACCGCCTTAGAAGTAGAGGGCACTTTTGATGATTGTCAAGACATGGTAAAAAAAGCATTTTTAGATGAAGAACTTACTTCAAAAATGCAACTCACTTCTGCAAATTCAATTAATGTGGCTCGATGGCTTCCTCAAATGTTTTATTTTATGTTTGCTTACAAGCAGTTAAAAAACAAATACAAAGACATTGTTTTTTCAGTTCCAAGCGGAAACTTTGGTAATGTATGTGCGGGTATGATTGCACAAAAGCTAGGCTTACCCATCAAACATTTCATTGCTTCTAATAATGACAATAATGTAGTAACACGCTACTTAAAATCTACTAATTATGAGCCTAAGCCTTCAGTTCAAACAGTTAGTAATGCAATGGATGTTGGAAACCCAAGTAATTTTATTCGTATTCAAGCCATTTATGACAACGATTTTAATACTTTAAAATCAAATTTATCCTCATTCAGTTTTACCGATAAAGAAACCAAAGAAGCTTTAGAGGAGATTTATCAAACAACTGGCTATGTTGCAGATCCTCACGGAGCTGTAGGATATTTAGGAAGTAAATCCTACTTGACTACCAATAAAGAAGCGCATTGTGTCTTCTTAGAAACAGCCCACCCCACTAAGTTTTTAGATGTTGTAGAATCAGTTATTGACATTGATATTCCGTTACCTGAACAAATTAAGGCAGTCATTGATAAAACTAAAGTAGCAACAGCGGTTAATAACTATACAGAATTTAAGGCTTTTTTAACGCAGCTATAAACAGCTTCAGTTCCTATTTTTGTTTAAATTTGTAGTGAAAATACGATTCACTATGAAAACAATTGCACTCCATTCAATACACGAAGCACTTAATGCAAAGATGGTTCCTTTTGCCGGGTATATAATGCCTGTGCAGTATGAAGGAGTAACGCTTGAACACCAAACTGTTCGTGAAGGGGTTGGCGTATTTGATGTATCACATATGGGTGAATTTATTATTGAGGGGCCAATGGCACTAGAGCTGATTCAAAAGGTTTCTTCAAACGATGCCTCTAAACTAACAATAGGAAAAGCGCAATACAGTTGTTTACCTAACGACTTAGGGGGGATTGTAGACGACTTGATTATTTACAAATTAAAAGAAGATTCCTATTTACTAGTCGTTAATGCTAGTAACATAGATAAAGACTGGGATTGGATTGTTTCTAAAAATTCAATGGGAGCTAAGATGAAAAACAGTAGTGAAGACTACTCGCTTTTAGCTATTCAAGGTCCAAAGGCAGTAGATGCAATGCAATCTTTATCTAGTGTAGATTTATCAAGTATTAATTTTTATAATTTCACAATTTCTGATTTTGCAGGAGTTAAAGATGTTATTATATCGGCAACTGGATACACTGGAAGTGGTGGTTTTGAAATTTATTGTAAAAACTCAGATGCTAAACAAATTTGGGAACGCGTCTTTGAAGCAGGTAAATCTTACGAGATTAAACCTATTGGATTAGCTGCAAGAGATACATTACGACTTGAAATGGGGTACTGCCTTTATGGGAATGATATAAACGATGAAACCTCACCAATTGAAGCTGGCTTGGGATGGGTAACTAAATTCACAAAAACCTTCACAAATTCTGAAGCTCTTGAGCTTCAAAAACAAAATGGAACCGAGCGACGACTGGTTGGTTTTGAGTTATTGGAACGAGGAATTCCAAGAAAAGACTACCGAATTGAAGATACAGAAGGAAATGAAATTGGAATTGTGACGTCTGGTACAATGGCACCTTCTTTAGGCAAAGGGATTGGCTTAGGATATGTTTTAAGTGATCATAAAGCTATAGGGACCGACATACGTATTGCGATTCGTAAACATAAAGTAGCTGCAAAAATAGTTAAACTCCCTTTTTATAAAAAATAACACGTTTTAGCTATGGCAACATTAAAAAAACACCGCGTTCTTATATTGGGAGTTAGTGGTTTTTTAGGTGGTGTTATTTATAGAGAGCTCCACCCCTATTTTCAAACATTTGGCACATATAAGACTTCGAAATCAGTACTAAAAAAAAACACACATTTTTATCAGTATGACTTTGAAGAAGATGATATCTTTGAAATATTAAATTTGATAAAACCCACTATTATCATCTCATCCTTGAGAGGGAATTTTTCCGCTCAACTCACAGCTCATAAACATCTCTATGAGTATGTAAATCAAAAAAAGGGTTGTAAAATCATTTTTTTATCGTCTGCAAACGTCTTTGATGCCTATAGCAAATTCCCAAGCTACGAAAATGACACTACACTTAGCAACAGTATTTACGGCCATTTTAAAATTAGACTTGAACAATTATTTTTAAAGTTACCAGCTAAAAAAGTGGCAATTGTTAGGTTACCTATGGTGTTTGGTAATCAATCACCACGTAATAACGAGATAAAATTATTAATAGAACTAAATGAACCAATAGAGCTATTTCCAAACCTAATAATGAATGTGATTACCGCCAAAAAAGTATCTCAACAATTACATTATATAATAAACAGAAACAAATTTGGGACTTTTCACCTGGGAAGCTCAGACTTAGTATGTCATGATGATTTCATTAAAGAGATTGTATCGAAAATGAATTTTATAAATACTAGATATAAACTTGTTTACACTACTAATGATTCCCGCTATTTAGCAGTCTTGCCAAGAGACAATAAACTTCCTAAACATCTTCAAATGAAAAGTAAGGAAGTAATTGACGATATGATTTAACTATTTAGGTCTCATAATATTTGTTTTTGAGCCAAGCATTTTTATTTTTGTTAAACTTAATAAACAGGAACCTATGGGAAGAGCTTTTGAATTTCGCAAAGCAAGAAAAATGAAGCGTTGGTCAGCAATGAGCAAGGCGTTTACACGTATCGGAAAAGACATCGTTATGGCTGTAAAAGAAGGTGGGCCCGATCCAGATAGTAATTCCAGATTAAGAGCAGTTATTCAAAATGGGAAAGCTGTTAATATGCCTAAAGACAATATTGAAAGGGCCATTAAACGCGCCAGTGATAAAAGCCAAGGCGATTATAAAGAGGTGTTATTTGAAGGCTATGCCCCACATGGAATAGCGATATTAGTTGAGACAGCTACAGACAATAATACCCGTACCGTAGCAAATGTGAGAAGCTATTTTAATAAATGTAATGGTAATATGGGAACTTCCGGTTCGGTGGTTTTTATGTTTGACCATAGCTGTAATTTCAGAATTAATGCAGACGGATTAGATGCAGAAGAAGTTGAACTTGAATTTATAGATTTTGGTGCAGAAGAAGTGTTTGCAGATGACGATGGAATTTTAATTTACGCCCCCTTTGAAAGTTTTGGCGCTATACAATCTGCTTTAGAAGCGCGAGAAATAGAAATTCTTTCATCTGGATTTGAGCGGATCCCTCAGGTTACAAAGCCCTTAAGTGAAGAGCAAGTAAAAGACGTTGATAAATTGTTAGAAAAACTGGAAGAAGATGATGATGTTCAAAACGTTTATCATACCATGCTAGAATAGTTAAGAATATTTAGAAACTTTTCCTTTGACACCTTCAAAAAATGAACGCATAAACTTAAAATCTGCGTCAATATCATCCGTAGGAAAAAAGGGTTCAGAAATACAATTAACTTTATTTTCAAAATCAAATGTGATCATAACTATTGGCACATTTGCTTTTTTGGCGATGTAATAAAAACCGGTTCGCCAAGTGTCTACTTTTTTTCTTGTCCCTTCTGGCGCTAACACAATACGAAAGACATCTCTATTTGTAAAAAGTCTTGCAATCGCATCTACTTGCTTTTCATTAGCATTTCGTTTAATAGGAGTACCTCCAAGCGATCTAAAAAACCAAGCTGTTAATGGGTTAAAGAGAGATTCTTTTCCAACAAAGTTAGCTTCCATTTGGATAACAGAACGCAAAAAGACTCCTATATAAAAATCATGCCAACTAGTATGAGGTGCAGCGATTATAACTGCCTTTTTCACGGAATCAAATTTCATGAAGCCAGTGAAATTCCACCCTAATAAACGATGGTATATAAATTTTGAAATTGTTTGCATGTTTACATTTTAGAATAAAGATCTTTTAACGAAGACCTTGTAATTTGAGACTTCCAGTCTTTTCCAATGGCATTTTCCCATAATGGCTCAAGACTCAGAGCAACATCAATCATGATGTCAAATTGTTGATTTGTAAGATTTGCGCATAGTCCTTTAGGTAATGTAATATTATGCTTTCTCTTCATCTTTTTAAACAACTTTACTCCATCAGGATAAAATGCTTCAAGATGATCAAAAACAATACAATTACCAATTCCATGCTTGACTCCTAATAAAAATGACAAACCATAGCTTAATGCATGTGCTACTCCAACTTGTGAGTAAGCTATGCTCATACCACCATGCCATGAGGCCATCATTAATTTATCTTGGCTTATGTTAGGACTTGGAGAACTTAAAAACACCTCTTCACATAGCTTTAGTGCAGTTTCGCCATATGTTTTACTAAACGAATTTATAAAATTACCATTTAGAGATTCAATACAATGAATATAACAATCCATTCCAGTATAAAACCATTGATCTTTTGGAACATTTTCGGTTAGCTCAGGATCTAAAATAACCTGGTCAAATGGAGTAAAGTCACTATTAATCCCTAATTTCTTGGTTGGCCCTGTTAATACTGTTGTTCTTGAAACTTCAGAACCTGTTCCGGAAATAGTGGGGATACCAACGTGATATATTCCTTTATTTTTTATTAAATCCCATCCTTGATAATCCTCACTAGATCCGCTATTAGTAAGCATCAATGAAACGGCCTTAGCTAAATCCATAACTGTCCCCCCCCCGATTCCAATAATTCCTGAAGGTAAAATACTAGAGCTTAAAATAATTTTTTCCACTAAACTGTCAACTTGGGAAGTCTTAGGCTCTTCATTAG
>Ga0209716_1002593_pt1 | contig 11756 bp, 10 predicted proteins | sample COGITO_mtgs_1205_FD_184811 | JGI IMG/M metagenome (GOLD analysis project Ga0209716, IMG submission 184811) | Pelagic marine microbial communities from North Sea - COGITO_mtgs_120531 (SPAdes) (version 2) | ecosystem: Environmental > Aquatic > Marine > Epipelagic ...
TGACAGCAGCAATTTTTAATCCACCACGCAATTTGTTCACTACTAAAGTAGCCAATGCTTGTCCATCTACATCTTCTGCGATGATTAATAAGGGTCTTCCTGATTGAGAAACAGGCTCTAAAATTGGAAGAATTTCTTGCAGGTTAGAAATCTTTTTATCGAATAATAAAATATATGGGTTTTCTAAATCAGCAATCATTTTGTCTGCATCAGTAACAAAGTAAGGAGATAGATATCCTCTGTCAAATTGCATTCCTTCAACAACATCTACATAGGTTTTCATTCCTTTGGCCTCTTCAACAGTAATAACACCTTCTTTACCGACTTTGCTAAAAGCAGTTGCGATGAGTTCTCCAATTGTGTCGTCATTATTTGCAGAAATAGCAGCAATTTGTTTGATTTTTTCTGAGGAATTCCCCACTTTTTTTGCTTGTTTTTCTAAGTCTAAAACAATCGCAGCAACAGCTTTGTCAATACCACGTTTTAAATCCATAGGATTTGCTCCAGCTGCAACATTTTTTAATCCCTCTTTAACAATCGCTTGTGCTAATACCGTAGCAGTTGTTGTTCCATCACCAGCCAAATCATTTGTTTTGGAAGCCACTTCTTTTACCATTTGAGCTCCCATATTCTCTAGCTCATTTTCTAGTTCAATTTCTTTTGCAACAGAAACGCCATCTTTTGTTACCGTTGGAGCACCAAAAGATTTTGAAATAATTACATTTCTTCCTTTTGGTCCTAGGGTTACTTTTACTGCGTTTGCTAAAGCATCAACTCCCCGCTTTAAACCATCTCTTGCTTCAATATCAAATTTTATATCTTTTGCCATGTTTTTGTTTTTTTTAACTTTTAGCGAATTTACTTTTGCCGAAAGTTACTTATTTTATTAATTGAAATGAGCTAATGACAACGAGTCAAAAGCAATTTATTTTAAATGATTGCTAGAATATCAGATTCGCGCATCATTAAATAGTCTGTACCATCTAACTTTAGATCTGTTCCACCATATTTACCATACAATACGGTATCCCCAACTTTAACTGTTAATGGTTCATCAACTTTTCCGTTACCCACAGCTACTACAGTTCCTTTTTGAGGTTTTTCTTTTGCATTGTCTGGAATAATTAGTCCAGAAGCTGTTGTTGTTTCTGCTGGAGCAGGAGCTATCAGAACTCTGTCTGCTAATGGTTTAATGTTTAATGCCATATTTTTTAATTGATTGATTTATATTCTTTCTGAAAAGATTAAGACAGAAATTATGCCATTTAGTAAAAACTGACAATCTTTCTATGATTTATAAAATTCTTAAAATGAGGATATAAAAAAATGCCAACGTGTCATTTCCGTTGGCATTTTTTTATTTTTTCCAAAATTGATGCTTATTGCAAGCTATCATTGGTCAGCGGAATTGTATTTTCAACTGGCGTTGTTGTTTCAATACCGTCTAGTGTATTTTCTAGTTTAAAGCCATTGTCACCATTTCTGGGGATTGCAATGTTTGCTAACAAAATTAAGGCAAACATAGCGATTGCTAAAGTCCAAGTTGTTCTATCCAAAAAGTTGTTTGTATTTTGAACACCACCTAAAGATTGTGCTCCACCACCACCGAATGAAGAAGATAATCCTCCACCTTTAGGGTTTTGAACCATTACGATTAATATTAATGCAATGGCGATAATCAAAATTAGGATTAAAAACGCTGAATAACTCATGATTTATTTTTTTGTAAAATTTGTATTCTCTTAATTTGGTCTGCAAAGAAACCACTTTTTTCTGGATATTTCAAACTTAAAATTCGGTATGCTTGTATTGCATTTTCAAACTTTTTTTGTTCTAGATAAACCCTTGCTAAGGTTTCTGTCATTAAAGAAGAATCTTGTTTATTTTTTTTAATTGCAATAGAAGTTATGTTGTCTTTTGACAGCGGAGCTATTTTAGGATTGTTTTTGATAAATGTATTGATTAATTCTTCTTTCTTAATTGGTTTTTTTACTTCCTCTAGAACCTCTCTAATAATTGGTTTTTTTGTTGAAATTTGCAACCACTCGTTAAACGAGTGATGTTCTGATGAAGAAAACGAAATCGGTTTCCCTATTTCTAATTCCTTTTTTATATCAGTATTTTTTTCGTTAACATTTGTATTGAATTCAATAGGCGTTTCAATGTCATTTCTTTCTGAAATCTTGTCAGATATCTGTTGATGAATATTTTGTTCTTGCGAATTGAAATTAGTAGAAGTGATATAATCGAACAATATAGTTCTATCTGTGGTGTGAGATGCTGTTACCTTTAACTCAGTATTGTATTTAAAACTATCGTTATTCTTTAGCCCTTTTAAATACAAAGATCTAGCTGCTTGAAAATAAGGATATTCTTCTATGATATTTTTTAACTCAGCAGTTTCTACTTGCTGAATGTTCTGTTTTTTTTCTAAAATTGTTCTAAATTTTAATACTACCATTTTGCTACTGAAGCGTTAAATATATCTTGCGTAATTCGCTCTAAAATTTCTTCCAACGCAGCTTCCAGAATTCCTCCTGTAAGTTGTGCATTTGCATCAAAATCTGAATAAAAAGAAAATTGTTTTTCAAAATCATCTTTTTCTATTAGCTTATTTGTAAAACGGACATTGACAGTTATAGTTAGTCTATTTTGAGCTGCAGTTTGAGCTGCTGTGGCACTCATAGGATTTACTCTATATCCTGTGATTTCTCCACTAAAATAAAGATCACCATTAGACTTTGTTAGGGTTAAGTTTGTTTGACGTGTAAATAAATCTTGTAAACCTTGTGTAAAACTTTGACTCAAACTTGGTTCAACTAAAGGAGCTTGATTTGGGAAAAAATCTATTTGAAGTGTCTTCGCATCTCCGGTACTTCCTCCAGTAAAAGAATAAGCACCACAAGCAATAAATAAGAGTGAATTTATTAAAATTAAGACGATGCATAGATTTTTCTTCATAAACTATAAATTGTATTGTTTAATTTTTCGATAAAGTGTTCTTTCTGAAATTCCAAGTTCTTTTGCTGCTAGCTTCCGTTTGTTACTGTTTTTTTCAAGGGATTTCTGTATCATTTCAATCTCTTTATCTTGTAAAGATAACGATTCATCTTCTTCAATAGTTTCAATAAATTCGTATTCTTTGTCTGCAGATGAATTTTGAGAAATATTTAATACTTCAACGCTAGTATCAGACGTTTCTTTGTCTCCGTATATTTTTTCAATTAATCGGTGATGTTCTTCTTGAACCTCTTCTAAATTCCCTTTTTTTATGAAGTCCAATGTTAGTTTTTTCAGGTCGTTAATGTCGTTCCGCATGTCAAATAAAACTTTATACATGATGTCTCGTTCTGTAGAAAAATCGGTATCTCTTTTACGACCAATAACAGCGGGTAAATTATCTTTATCACTTGGTAAGTATTGTTTAAGCTTAGCGCCAGAAATACTTCTTTCTTCTTCGATGACAGAAATTTGTTCTGCCAAGTTTTTTAATTGTCTGATGTTTCCCGGAAAACGATAATTTAACAATATATTGACCGCATTTTCATCCAGCCGAATAGAGGGCATTCTATACTTTTGCGCAAAGTCTGAAGCAAATTTTCTAAATAGTAAATGAATATCTTCATTTCGCGCTCTCAAGGCAGGTAAATGGATTTCGATAGTACTTAACCTGTAATATAAATCTTCTCTAAACTTGTTTTTTTCAATAGCAGACTGCATGTTTATATTCGTTGCTGCTACAATTCTAACATTTGTTTTTAGTACTTTCGATGAACCTACTTTCATAAATTCACCATTTTCTAAAACACGTAACAAACGAACTTGTGTCGTTAAAGGAAGCTCTCCAACTTCGTCTAAAAAAATTGTCCCTCCGTCAGTAACTTCAAAATAGCCCTTTCTGTCTTGCGTTGCACCCGTAAAAGCTCCTTTTTCGTGGCCGAAAAGTTCACTATCTATGGTGCCTTCAGGAATCGCACCACAATTTACAGCGATGTATTTTGCATGCTTTCTATGTGATAATGAGTGAATGATCTTAGGGATACTTTCTTTACCAACTCCACTTTCACCCGTAACTAAAACAGAAATATCAGTGGGAGCAACTCTCACTGCTTTTTCTAGAGTTCTGTTGAGGTGAAAATCGTTACCGATAATTCCAAAACGCTGTTTTAATGCTTGTAAATTTTCCATTTTTTATTTTAAATAGATAGAAAAAAGGATCTTTTTTAATTATTATCAGAGTATCCAACTGCTGACCCCTTTAATGTTGCAGAGGTACAATCTTCAACTTTTACCATGACGAAATCTCCCATTTTATACTGTTCTTTGGGGAAAACAATGACAGTATTCTGTGTATTTCGTCCTTTCCATTCATTAGGGTTTTTCTTTGAGGTTCCTTCAATAAGTACCTCTTCAGTTTTTCCTAAGTGTTGCCGTGTTCTGTACAAAGCGTGCTCTTGTTGTAGGTTGATAACTTCTTGTAATCTTCGTTTTTTTATAGAATTAGGAATGTCATCATCCATTTTATTTCCAGCCAAAGTTCCGGGTCTTTCGGAATAAGCAAACATAAAACCGAAGTCGTATTTTACATATTCCATTAACTCTAGTGTGTCTTTATGGTCCTGTTCTGTTTCTCCACAAAAACCAACAATCATGTCTTGTGACAAGGACATTTCTGGAATTATTTTATAGATATTATCAACCAATTCCATATATTCTTCACGAGTATGTTGTCTGTTCATTGCTTTTAACATGGCATTACTTCCACTTTGCACAGGTAAATGAATATACTTGCAAATGTTTGTATGTTTTGCCATGGTATGAATTACATTTAAACTCATGTCCTGAGGGTTAGAGGTAGAAAAACGAAAACGGGTTTTTGGAAATTTAGTAGCACACAGATCTAACAATTGTGCAAAATCGACTGCAGTCGCTTGCGCCATTTCTGATGCTTTTTTGAAATCTTTTTTCAGTCCACCGCCAAACCATAGGAAACTGTCTACATTTTGACCAAGTAAGGTAATTTCTTTAAAGTTTTGATCAACCATCGATTGAATTTCTTCTAGAATACTCTTCGGATCTCGACTTCTTTCTCGTCCTCGAGTAAAAGGAACCACGCAAAAAGTACACATATTATCGCAACCTCTGGTTATTGATACAAATGCAGAAACTCCGTTAGAGTTTAGTCTCACAGGAGAAATGTCTCCGTAAGTTTCTTCTTTCGATAAGATAACATTAACAGCGTCTCTTCCTTCATGAACTTCTTGAAGTAAATTGGGAAGGTCTTTATATGCGTCAGGACCGACTACTAAGTCTACTATTTTTTCTTCTTCTAAAAACTTTTCTTTCAGCCGCTCAGCCATGCATCCTAGAACACCAACTTTCATGTTTTTATTCTCTTTTTTTACAGCATTGTATTTCTGCAATCTTTTACGGACGGTGGTTTCTGCTTTTTCTCTGATTGAGCAAGTATTGACGAGTACTAGATCTGCTTCTTCTAGGATTTGAGTTGTATTGTAACCCTCATTGTCAAGAATAGCAGCAACAATTTCACTATCATTCATATTCATCTGACAGCCGTAACTTTCAATGAATAATTTTTTGGTATTTTGTTTCTTGTTTTTCGTAACAAGCGCTTTCCCTTGTATTTTTTCGTCTATGATTTTTTCTACGTGTTCCATCTATCAATTTAGAATATAAAGGCTTACAAATATACAACCAAATTTGAATTAATATGACAATTTGGCAGAAAAAATAAGGGCTATATTTAAATAATAATTTATTGAAAGTTGACGAAAAAATTTTTTTTATGAAAAAACTGACTACTTTTGCAAAGAGAATTAGCACCTTTTTAGCTAGAAAAAAGAAATAAAATGGCAAAGAATTTAGTAATTGTAGAGTCCCCAGCAAAAGCAAAAACCATCGAAAAGTTCCTTGGGAAAGGTTTTCAAGTAGCTTCTAGTTATGGTCATATTGCAGATTTACCTTCCAAAGAATTAGGGATCAATGTAGCTGGAGATTTTAGTCCAAAGTATATAATATCTGATGATAAAAAGCCAGTTGTAAAAAAGTTAAAAGCCTTGGCGAAAAAAGCAGATGTTGTCTGGTTAGCTAGTGATGAGGATAGAGAAGGAGAGGCTATTGCTTGGCATTTAAAAGAGCAATTAAATTTAAGTGAAGCAAATACAAAACGAATTGTTTTTCATGAAATAACGAAAAAAGCCATTCTAAAAGCTGTTGATAATCCCAGGGATATCGACTACAATATGGTAAATGCACAACAAGCTCGTAGAGTTTTAGACAGGCTTGTAGGGTATGAATTATCTCCAGTTTTATGGCGAAAAGTAAAGGGAGGTTTGTCTGCAGGAAGAGTGCAGTCAGTTGCAGTGAGGTTAATTGTTGAAAAGGAAAGAAGTATTCAAGAATTTAAAGTGCAATCATTTTATAAGGTAGCTGCAGAGTTTTCCAATAATGAAGGCAAAACCTTTAAAGCTATTATTCCTAAGAATTTTGATTCTAAAAAAGAGGCTGATATTTTTCTAAAATCATGTTCAAATGCTAAATTTTCGATAACTGATTTAACTAAAAAGCCAGCAAAAAAATCTCCAGCAGCTCCATTTACAACGTCAACATTACAACAAGAAGCATCAAGAAAACTAGGATTTCCTGTTGCCAAAACAATGCAGGTTGCTCAACGGTTATATGAAGCAGGACTCATTACTTACATGAGAACGGACAGTGTGAATTTATCTGTTGATGCAAGAGAAGCTGCTGCTGACGAAATAAGCAATTATTACGGAAAAGAATATAGTAAACAACGCGTTTTTAAGTCGAAAGCAAAAGGAGCTCAAGAAGCCCATGAAGCAATCAGACCTACCAACATGAAAATGCATACTGTAGATTCGGAATACGACCAAAATAGGTTGTATAATTTAATTTGGAAAAGAACGTTGGCTTCACAAATGAGTGATGCAGCGCTAGAGAGAACTAATATAAAAATTCAAAATTCTAATAATTCAAAAGTCTTTACAGCTAATGGAGAGATGATCAAGTTTGATGGGTTTTTAAAAGTCTATTTAGAGGGGAATGATAATGAAGATGAAGAACAAGCGAGAATGTTGCCAAACCTAAAGGTTGGTGAAGATTTAGAGTATGCTTTTATCAATGCAACTCAAAGGTTCTCAAGCCCACCTTATCGTTTTACAGAAGCGTCATTGGTCAAGCAACTAGAAGAATTAGGGATCGGTAGACCTTCTACCTATGCACCAACAATTTCGACGGTCCAAAGAAGGAGTTATGTCGAAAAAGGTCAGAGTGAAGGGGTAGAAAGAAATTATGAGCAGCTTGTTTTGTCTTTAGGATCAGTCAAAACTCAAACATTGACAGAGAAAACAGGTTCTGATAAAAACAAATTGATTCCAACGGATATTGGTAATATTGTAAATGACTTTTTAGTTGCTAACTTTTCTAATATTTTAGATTTTGGATTTACCGCCAAAGTAGAGTCTTCCTTTGATGATATTTCAGAGGGCGAGGAAAATTGGACAGAAATGATAAAAGGTTTTTACAACAAATTTCACGAAACGGTAGAGGATGTTAAAGAGAATGCTGAGAGAGAAAGTGGAGAACGTATTTTAGGAAAACATCCAGATTCTGGTAAAACAGTACTGGTTCGTTTGGGAAAATTTGGAGCCATTGCTCAAATAGGGGCGCCAGAGGATGAAGAAAAGCAATTTGCGAGTTTAAATACGACCCAGAATTTAGGGACTATTTCTTTAGAAGAAGCACTGGAGTTATTCTTGCTTCCTAAAACGCTTGGAGTTCATGAAGCTGAAGAGGTGGTTGTTTCCAATGGGCGTTATGGACCTTACATTCGATTTGGTAAAATGTTTGTTTCTTTAGATAAGGGTGAAAATCCGATGGAGGTAGATTTACCAAGGGCTTTAGAGTTGATCATAGCAAAACAAAAAGCAGATGCACCAATTGCTCATTACGAAGACCTGCCTGTTCAGAAAGGAGTGGGTCGCTTTGGGCCTTTTATCAAGTGGAATTCCATGTTTATCAATGTGAACAAAAAGTACGACTTTGAGACTCTCTCTGAAGACGACATTGTTGAGTTAATTGAGGTTAAAAAACAAAAGGAAATAGATAAGGTAATTCATAATTGGGAAGATGAAGGAATCCGTGTTGAAAAAGCCAGATGGGGTCGATTCAATGTTTTAAAAGGTAAAATTAAGATAGAATTGCCAAAGACAACCCAAATAGAAAAACTCTCAAAGGCTGAGGCCATAAAAATGATCGAAGCCAAAACACCTAAGAAAAAAGCTGTAAAAAAGAAAAATACGACGAAAAAGTAAATAAAAAGTTAGTATATTGGCTATCCTATACTTTACAAGAAATTAATGAACCAAGTTTTTTTATCTCCTGTAGAAGAATCGGTACTCGTCAACTTAGACTTGCAGCCCTCTCTATGCATTGGAAAAACATTTAGAATTCATTCAAAACAGGAAGGTTTTCCTGATTTAGAAAAGATACAAATTGCAATTTTCGGTATTGAAGAAGGTAGGAATTCAGAAAATAATTCTGGTTGTGGAGATAACCTGCATTTTATCCGAACAAAACTATATGAACTATATCCTGGAAAATGGAATACTCAAATTGCTGATATAGGAGATGTTTTAAAAGGAGATTCAGTTACAGATACTTATTTTGCCGTTTCAGAAATTATAGCAGATTTACTCAAAAAAAACATTACGCCCATAATCATTGGTGGAGGGCATGACCTTACGTATGCGAATTACAGAGCCTACGATTCTTTGGAGCAAACAGTCAATATTGCTAGTGTTGATAACCGTTTTGATATCGGTAGTTTGAATGATCAATTAACATCTCGGTCTTACTTGAGTAAGATCATTATGCAAGAGCCAAACAACTTGTTTAATTTTAGTAATGTTGGATACCAAACCTATTTTAATTCACAAGAAGAAATTCAATTATTGGATAGTTTGTTTTTTGATGCTTACAGACTAGGAGAAGCGAAAGAATTAGAAAATATTGAGCCTGTCTTTAGGAACGCAGATATTGTTTCCATAGATATTGGATCTGTTAGAAGAAGCGAGGCTTCTGCAAACAACAATGCCTCTCCAAATGGATTTTATGGAGATGAAATTTGTGCTATTTCTAGATATGCAGGAATAAGCGATAAGGTATCCTCTTTTGGAATTTATGAGTATAATTCTAAATACGATGAACATCATCAAACAGCACATTTGATTGCTCAAATGATTTGGTATTTCATAGAGGGGGTTAGTTTCAGGGTTAATGATTATCCCTTTTCTGGAAGAGAAAATTATCAAAAATTTACAGTTTTACTGGAAGAAGATGACCCTTTAACATTTTACAAGAGTCATAAGTCTGGAAGATGGTGGATAGAGATAAATATTTTGTCAAGTAATAAAAATAAAAGACATGCGTTAATACCATGTACCTATTCTGATTATGTAGATGCAACAAAACAAATTATTCCAGAAAAATGGTACAAGGCAATGCGTAAATTAGTTCAGTAACGAGAGTCTAAAAAAACGTTAAAATATAGACACAGAATTGTTTTTTAGTAAAAAAAAGAATAGGTTTACTAATTAAAAGATAAGAGATTACAAAATTATGAATAAAGCACTAGTATTTGCACTTTTTACACTAATTATTTACAGTTGTGGTTCTAATGATAGAGGCGAATTGACGGGTGTAAAGTATAAGAAAAAATGGTTTTCTGAAAAGCCATTTGGTATGGCATTAATTCCAGGAGGATCTTTTACAATGGGTAAACAAGACCAAGATTTAATCGGTACTATGAGTACCCCGACCAAAACGGTTACCATAAGGCCTTATTACATGGATGAAACAGAGATTACAAACAACGAATATAAAGAGTTTGTGTTTTGGGTAAGAGATTCTATCGTGAGAACGAGACTAGGTTTTCAGCAAGAATTCGCCGAATTATTAACAACAACAGATGAAGGCGAATCAGGACCATCGGGTGGTATTCACGATTATGCTTTTGCTGTTGCTGATACCACAGATGCAACCCCATACCAGAGGTATATGTATGACAATTACTATAGTTTTGGTGAAGGAATCGATTCAATTAAGCCGTTAAGTTGGGAAACGGACATTATTTGGAAAAAAGAAGATTTTCCTGACGTAGATTATGTTGAAGTTATGGATTCTTTATTTATTTCAAGAGAAAAAGCTGTTGATGGGGTTCCCACTTTTAATGTGAAGTTACTAAATTACAGATATACCTGGTTTGATAAAAATAAAGCTGCAAAAAAAGGGGGTAAGATCAAAGATTTTATGAAAAATGAAATTTTGAATGTGTATCCAGATACCGCAGTTTGGGTAAAAGATTTTAACTACTCATACAACGATCCAATGCATCAGGATTATTTTTATCATCAATCCTACGGAGATTATCCCGTAGTTGGTGTTTCTTGGGAACAAGCAAATGCTTTTTGTAATTGGAGAACAAGAAAGAAAAATGATTATTTAAAAAGCAGGAAAAACCGCATATCAGTTCCTGATTTTAGATTGCCAACAGAAGCAGAATGGGAGTATGCTGCTAGAGGTGGTCTAGAATTTGCAACGTATCCATGGGGTTCAGGAGGAACACAAAGTGATAGGGGTTGCTTTTTAGCAAACTTCAAACCAGTAAGAGGAAATTATGCTGCAGATGGAGCGCTATACACTATGGAAGCAAAATCATACAGTGCAAACGACTACGGTTTATATAACATGGCTGGAAATGTTTCTGAATGGACAAATACTGCCTATAATTTATCCTCCTATTATATTGCTTCTACAATGAATCCTAATGTTGAAAACAGAAAAAATAAAAGAAAAATAATAAGAGGAGGGTCTTGGAAAGACGTAGCATATTTTTTAGAAGTAGGTTCTAGAGATTATGAATATGCTGATACTGCACGAAGCTATATTGGTTTTAGAACGGTCCAAAACTATCTCGGTACACCTAATTAATAAAATTATATACACAATATTATGGCACAAACGATAACTTATAAAAAAAGAATGAATTTTGTTTATGGAATTGGAGCAGCAATAGTAATTATTGGAGCTCTTTTGAAAATTCAACATTGGGATTTAGATCTCTATTTTTTTAAAATTCCTGGAGGAACAATGTTAACAATTGGTCTCGTAGTAGAGGCAATTGTTTTTGGAGTATCTGCTTTTGATACACCAGAAGAAGATATAGATTGGTCTAAGGTATATCCAGAGTTAGGCAAAGATGGTCAACAAGAAAATGAGGGTGTTGCTGGTTTATTATCTCAGAAATTAGACAATTTATTGACAGAGGCTAAAATTGATTCTAGTTTAATGGAAAATTTAGGAAATAGTATGAAAAATTTTCAAGGTGCTGCGGAAGGATTATCAGCTGCTTCAGAATCTATTTCTGCTACAAATAAATACAATGAGCAAGTATCTATGGCTGCTGTTCAAATGGAGTTATTGAATGATTTATATAAAGTACAACTAGAGAATTCAAACAAACAATCAGAATTAAATTCAGCGGTTATCGAAAACTCAGAAAGGTTAAAAGAACAAATGGAGTCTTTGACTCAGAATCTATCTTCTTTAAACGAAGTATATGGAGGAATGCTCTCAGCCATGTCTAAATAATAATTAGTTATCAAATCATTAAAACAAACTTAAATAACTAATTTTTATGGCAGGAGGAAAAATGT